>Ga0116183_1002935_pt1 | contig 17771 bp, 15 predicted proteins | sample AD_UKC078_MetaG_FD_89753 | JGI IMG/M metagenome (GOLD analysis project Ga0116183, IMG submission 89753) | Active sludge microbial communities of municipal wastewater-treating anaerobic digesters from USA - AD_UKC078_MetaG | ecosystem: Engineered > Bioreactor > Anaerobic > Digestate | place: USA... | reverse complement strand
TTAATGTCCAAAGAGTAGAATAACGTCGCTGGACATGTGTCCAAACATAATGTACCCTTGTTTCATCACATAAACACAAACGCTGTATTCATCGAATACAGCGTTATTATGTAAATACATATTATTTTGGGCGAGACTGTCCGAAAAGTCAGTCACAGCAACGCCTGAGGCACTATGAAATATGGTATAATAGATATAACAAGATTATTTAGGGTGGTGCTGAAAATGAAGTATATTCAAGGCCAGGACAGATCACAGATTACACTGTTTCCCGATTGCATTGAAGACTATGTTGGAGAGGATAACCCGGTAAGGGTTATTGATGCATTTGTTGATAACCTTGATCATGCAGAACTGGGGCTTAGTTTTCTTGCCTAGAATCTGTAAAGAGCAATAAATATGGTGGGAATTATGGAATTAATTGCAGCTATGCAGTAGGCTCCCTGATTTTTTCTTTAAATATGTTGGTGTTTTTCTCTTCAAAAAACAAATTAAACCCTTGAAAATCAAGGGTTTTCGGACAAAATATGGTGGAGGCGAGGAGAATCGAACTCCTGTCCGAAAGCATCTTGGTCACAGCTTCTCCGAGCGCAGCTTTTGCTTTAACATTCCCTCCGCTGCACGCCCAAAAGCAGGCTTACAGCTTCAGTAGCTTCATAATGCGACAGCTGCCTCAAAGCTTTGGCAGTGACGTACCCCGCTAAATGACGCCCAATCCCAAGGTGCGGGAACCCCGGGTTGAACGAGCAGCCCTTAGGCTGCTAATGCAAAATTATCTTCTGCGTTTAAATTTAAGTTTCCAGCTTTTTTAGGTGCCTCTGGGACCACCGCTCGCTGCCGCGGCCTCAACTACCCCCGTCGAAACCATTACGCCCCCGTGTCTAATAATTTTTGCCTCTGAATTCCCTTTCCATTTCTCTTTTTGCATCCCGTTCTGCGATGTCATGTCGCTTGTCATGGAGCTCCTTGCCTTTTGCTATTGCAAGCTGCACCTTAACCAGGCTGCCTTTAAGATAAATCGAAAGCGGTATAAGAGTATAACCTTTTTGCTGAACATATCCTATGAGCTTATTAATTTCATATTTGTGCAAAAGCAGTTTTCTTGTCCTCATAGGATCCTTGTTGAAAATATTTCCCTGCTCATACGGGCTTATGTGCATATTGTAAACATAAACTTGCCCTTTATCTATTGCGGCATAGCTGTCCTTCAAATTTACGCTGCCTTTCCTTACAGACTTCACTTCAGTGCCTGAAAGCTCAATACCGGCTTCATAGGTATCCTCAATGAAGTATTCATGTCTGGCTTTTTTATTTTGTGCAATTGTCTTAATGTTGACTTGTGCCATGTTACCCCAACTTTACAAAGTATTACGCTTTTTTCAAAATGTTATATGCTTTCATTTTAAATATGAGCATGCACTAATATTATAACATCATTAGTACCGGAGTCAACTTATATATTATAACGAAATACAACTGTAATATCAATGAAAAAAAATGTTAAATCAGTTTAAACCAATGAAAAATCGATTGTTCTATTAGCAATATCAGCATTCAGGACTTTTATCCTTACACTATCGCCAATTCTGAAGGTCCTTCTCCGCCTTTCACCGATAAGCATGTGATGCATCTCATCAAACTGATAGTAATCATCCTCCATATTGCTCATATGCACCAAGCCTTCTATAGTGTTTTCCAGTTCAACAAACATTCCAAAGGAAGTGACGCCGGAAATTATTCCGTCATATTCCTCTCCGATCCTGTCTTTCATATATTCTGCCTTTTTGAGGTCTTCTACTTCTCTTTCAGCTTCATCTGCCGCCCGCTCCCTGATGGAGGATTGCTCAGCGATACTCTCAATTATTGAGTGAAGATGCTTCAGCCTCTTTTCAGTGAGTTTTCCGTGAATATCCTCCTTAATGATCCTGTGGATCATCAGGTCAGGATATCTTCTTATCGGAGAAGTGAAGTGGCAGTAATACTTTGCAGCGAGGCCGAAATGTCCCATGCTTTCCGAAGTATATCTTGCCTTTTTCAGCGAACGCAGCATCAGTGTATTTATTATCCGCTCCTCTTTGGTTCCCTTTATCTGGTCGGTAAGCTGCTGCAGCGCTTTTGGATGTATCTCAGCTATTCCTTTCAGATGATAACCAAAGTTAAATATAAATTCATTAAAGGCTTGAAGCTTTTCTGCATCCGGATCCTCGTGGACCCTGTAAATAAAGGGTGTCTCTTTCCAATACATATGCTCTGCAACTGTCTCATTGCATACCAGCATAAATTCCTCGATTATCCTTTCGGATATTCCTCTTTCGTAGGGCTTTATCTCTATAGGCCTGCCCTTTTCATCCAATATGATTTTGGTTTCATCAAATTCAAAGTCTACGCTTCCTCTTAAACGTCTTTTTTTATTCAGTATCAGCATAAGCTCTTCCATCTGCCTGAAGGTATCTGCAAGATAATCATACCTTTCTGTAAGCATGGGATCACTGCCGGCAAGTATCTTATTTACATTTTCATAGGTCATCCTTTCTCTTGTCTTTATAACACTTTCATAAATCTCATATTCTTTTACCTTGCCCTTCTTGTCTATAACCATATCGCAGCTCAAAGTGAGCCTTTCTATCTGAGGATTCAAACTGCAAATACCATTTGAAAGCCTTTTGGGAAGCATCGGCACCACCCTGTCAATCAGATACACGCTTGTACCTCTTTTTAGTGCTTCCTTGTCCAAATGTGAATTTTCAAATACATACTGGCTTACATCCGCTATATGTACTCCCAGCATATAATTTCCGTCAGGAAGTATCTCCAGTGATACGGCATCATCCAGATCCTTTGCGTCTTCCCCATCGATTGTAACTATTGTTTTATCTCTCAGGTCTCTCCGTTTTGCTATATCCGCATCACTAACCAGTTCAGGTATTTTTCCGGCCTGGTTCTCTGCCTCGATTGGAAACTCCTCCGGCAGATTGTGGCCCCGTATAATAGATATGATATCGGTGCCTACATCATCCTTATGCCCCAATACCTCAACAACAATCCCCTCCGGATTTCTTCTTGCCTCCGGCCACCTGGTTATCTCGACAACCACCTTATATCCGTCTTTCGCACCATTGAAGTCAGATTTGGATACAAAAACATCCTGATATATTCTTTGATCATCAGGCACCACAAATCCATAGCCATTGCCGTTTTCGAAGGTACCTACGATTTTGGCATTCGCTCTTTTCAGTATTCTTACTACCTCTCCCTCTCTCTTCCCAGTCCCCGACTCACCTGCCGTAAGCCTTACAATTACTCTGTCATCGTTCATTGCTCCATTGAGATTTTCTGCAGGTATGAATAAATCACGAAGATCCTTATTGTCCGGAATAAGGAACCCAAAACCCTTTTTATTCCCTTGTATGCGTCCCACAACCATATTCATCTTTTCTGTCAGGCCATATTTGTTTTTTCTTGTTATTATTATGCTCCCTTCTTCCAGAAGGGAATTCAGCACTTCGTCCAATTCCGGCACCTGAAGTGAATCATCCTGAAATGCCTGAATAAGCTCATCATGAGACAAGGGTTTGTATGCGTCCTCTCTCATGAAAGCTAACAATTTGCTCTTTATTTCCTGGTTTATTTCTTTCTCTGTATTAAACACTGCTGCACCTCTCTTCTTTTCTATCCGCTTCTCTGATAAAAGTGGATTTATTCTTTATAAAACTGTATACTTCCTTAAAAACCTGCTCTTTTTCCTTGTCACAGGTTATTACATGCCCGCTTTTGTGTAAATATATTATACTCTTATCCTTCGAACCTATGCTGCCGTATATAATATTTGCACTTTTCGGGCTTACCGCCCTGTCACCGTATGATTGCATAATAAGCACCGGTTTTTTTACATACTTCAGGTTTGCTTTCACATATCTTATCAGCTTGAACAAATGATGCACGCTAATTAATGGCGCTCTCTCATAACCGATTACATTTATTTCCCTGTTCTCAGTCTTTCCAGTCATGTGATTTCTGAGGTTTCTTTCTATAAAAGCCAAAGCAGCTGCTCTGCTATATACCCTTATAGGTGCCGAAAGGGTTACAACACCTCTTATATCATAGTTCCTTGCCAGGTATAAGGACAGCAATCCTCCCATGGAAAATCCAACCGCAAAAACCTCATCACATTCCTGCTTCAGCGATCTGTATCCTTCTACGGCTCCATGGATCCAATCCCTATAGCTGCATCTTCTCATATCTTTCAGTGTTGTACCATGTCCTTTCAGCAGGATTCCTCTTACTGTGCAGCCTTTATCTCTCAGGAATTCCCCCAAGAATCGCATTTCATAGGGTGTTCCCGTAAATCCATGTATAAGCAGCACCCCTGTGTTATTGCCTTTAAAATAGAATTCTTTTGCATATTTGCTGTTTATATCGTTCAAGAAAAACATCCCCCAAGGTCGCGGATTCAATATGTAATTATTATGAACATATTTTGTTCATAACATTCAGTGAGACAAGGGGAGACACGGGGACTTTCTCCGGGACATGGGGACGTTTCCCCTGTCCCACTTCCAGTGGGACACGCGAAACGTCCCCATGTCCCGCGAAACGTCCCCGTGTCTCCCCTTGTCTCCCCGTGTCTCATTTACTCAAGTTTTTGCAAAATATACCATAACGCAATTGCATTTAGAATTATTATTACAGGTATTCCCAGTGTAAATTCAAGATGCCTGGTCTTGTGGCGGAATAATTTCATCCCAAGATATATGCCTGCTCCCCCTCCAATAAGTCCTAAAGCGAAAATGCTTGACTCGCTTATCCTCCATTTATTCCTCTGCGCCCTGTATTTATCCGCTCCCATAGCAGCAAAGGCTGCAATATTGACGGTTATGAGGTAAATAAGTAATGTTTTCATGATAACCTCCGGCATAAGTATATTCCACAGTGAAAATATATTCTTTACAATAAAAAATTAAGAGATGATAATTTCTACCATCTCTTTAATATTACAGTATATTATTAGTATTATCAAATATGGTTCGGATATATGCTGAAACTACATGAACAATGGTGCAAATACCAATGCAACTATAGTCATAAGCTTAATAAGTATATTCATTGAAGGCCCTGCCGTATCCTTGAAGGGATCTCCGACAGTATCTCCGACAACTGCAGCTTTGTGCGCAACACTGCCTTTTCCGCCCATCTTGCCGGATTCTATATATTTCTTGGCATTATCCCATGCTCCCCCTGAATTTGCCATCATGATTGCCAGGAGTACTCCTGTAACAACCGCACCTGCAATAAGTCCCCCCAAAGCACCTTTGCCCAGAATAAAGCCGGTAGCTATAGGAACTATGACAGCAAGAAGCCCCGGTACAATCATTTCTCTTAATGCCGCAGCAGTTGAAATATCAACACACCTTGCGTAATCGGGCTTGGTTGTGCCTTCCATTATGCCGGCAGTTTCCCTAAACTGCCTTCTGACTTCTTCTATCATCTGATTAGCGGCCTTGCCGACTGCTTCCATAGTCAGAGCGGCAAAGAGGAAAGGCAGCGCGCCTCCGATAAACATTCCAACCATTACTTTAGGGTTAAGGATATCTATTGTCTTAAGGCCGGCAGCTTCGGAATAGGATACAAACAACGCCAGGGCAGTCAATGCCGCTGAGCCTATTGCAAAGCCCTTTCCTATTGCAGCTGTTGTATTTCCAACTGAATCAAGCTTATCTGTAATTTCTCTCACTGACTCAGGCAGACCGGCCATCTCCGCAATTCCTCCGGCATTATCAGCTATAGGCCCATACGCGTCAACTGCAACCGTCATGCCTGTTGTTGAAAGCATACCTACTGCCGCAAGAGCAATACCGTAGATGCCGGCAGAATCATATGCCACAAGCACTGCAGCGCAAATGAAGATTATCGGTGCCACTGTAGAGAGCATTCCCACTCCAAGACCGCTTATTATTGTAGTAGCAGACCCTGTTCCCGACTGTTGAGCAATTTTCTTTACATACTTATAGTCAGAAGAAGTATATACTTCTGATACAAAACCGATTATCGATCCTGCGACAAGCCCTGCAGCAACTGCCCAGAAGGCATTCAGATTACCGAACATATAGCGGCTTAGTATAAAAGATGCCACAATTACGATTATCGAACTCCCATAAGTTCCTCTGCTGAGAGCGCTCTGCGGGTTACTCTTTTCATCGGTCTTTACAAAAGAAGTTCCTATAATCGAAGCTACTATGCCTATTGCAGCCAAAAGCATGGGGAATAATACTCCTTCAACCTTTCCGGCATATACTATCGCACCAAGAGTTATTGCGGAAATAATCGAACCCACATATGATTCAAACAAGTCAGCTCCCATACCGGCTACGTCACCTACGTTGTCGCCGACATTATCAGCTATAACTGCCGGATTCCTCGGGTCGTCCTCAGGTATGCCGGCTTCCACCTTTCCTACAAGATCAGCACCAACATCGGCAGCTTTTGTATATATCCCGCCGCCTACACGGGCAAACAAAGCAATTGAACTTGCACCCAGGCCAAAACCTGTCACAATACTTGCATCTCTTATAAATATATATAAAGTCCCTAAACCCAGAAGGCCTAAACCTACAACACACATGCCCATTACAGCTCCGCCCCTGAATGCTATCCCGAGAGCTTCATTCTGGCCTCTCTGTGCAGCATTCGCTGTTCTGGCATTTGCTTTTGTTGCCACCTGCATTCCAAAATAACCTGCAAGTATGGAGCAGCATGCCCCGGCAACAAAGCATATTGCTGTCAGCCAGCTTTTGAGGAATACTCCGATTATTATTGCCAATACAATAATAAATACAACAAGCACCTTATATTCCCTGAATAGAAATGCCATTGCCCCTTCGTGGATAAAGCCCATTATTTCTTTCATCCTGTCGTTTCCGGGGTCTTTCTTTGCGATACTGTTTGCTAAAAACCATGCAAAAACCAGAGCAAGTACTCCTGACAGCGGAGCCAGAATCAATAAATCCATCCAAATAACCCTCCTAATACATAAATGTGATATACTGTAATACTGTATACACGAAATATTGATAATATAGCCTAACAAAAAGTCAGGCTATCATTATTGAAATATTATTTTACAAGTACCAGTACAACCGATAAAACCATGAACAGAATTGCACTTGCTGTTGTCAGTTTAGAAAACAAGGCTTCGTAGCCTTTGCTTGCTTTCTTTCCGAAAAGCTGTTCCGCACCTCCCGCTATTGAACCGGACAGCCCGGCACTCCTTCCCGGCTGCAGAAGCACACTTACAATCAATACCAAACAAACAACGTACTGTAAAATTACTATAGCCAATCTCACTTCCTGCACCTCCCATCTTCATCCAGATCATCCGTTTGTGCCAAAAGAACGTGCATTTATTGCCATTCATTCGCTCTTTCCGCTTATTATTCACATAATTATCAGGAAAAATTCTACAAACACCATTTTAACACAAAGGCTGATAAAATACAATAATGGGATGAAATAATTTCACCCATTATTATATCACATATTTTTAAATTGTATAGCACTTTTAATTCAAAAATACGACTCCCCAGAATTTTTTATCAGGCTCTTACGTCATGGCCTATAGATTAAAAAATGCATTTACGCCTAAATATTTAGACATTGTATCCAATCCTTCTTCAATCCTCATAAGCTGGTTATACTTTGCAACCCTGTCAGTCCTTGAGGGAGCACCGGTTTTTATTTGTCCTGCATTGACAGCCACAACAAGGTCAGCAATTGTTACGTCTTCTGTTTCGCCTGATCTATGGGATACAACCGCGGTATAACCTGCCCTGTTTGCCATTTGAATTGCATCAAGGGTCTCTGTCAGTGTACCGATTTGGTTTACCTTTATAAGAATGGAGTTGGCTACTCCCATTTCTATGCCTTTTTCCAGTCTCTCTGTATTTGTTACAAACAGGTCATCGCCAACCAGCTGTATTTTTTTACCCAACCTTTCGGTAAGAAGCTTCCAGCCGTCCCAGTCTTCTTCGGAAAGTCCATCTTCCAGCGAGATTATCGGATACTTGCTGACAAGATTCTCATAGTAATCGACCATTTCTTCAGAAGTCTTTACTACTCCTTCACCATCCAGATGATACTTGCCGTCCTCCTTGTAAAGCTCGGTTGCAGCAGCATCCATTGCTATGTAAAGATCCTTGCCGGGCTCATAGCCTGCCTTCTTTATCGCCTCAATGATAACCTGCAGTGCTTCTTCGTTGGAAGTAAGGTTTGGAGCAAAACCCCCTTCGTCTCCTACAGCCGTGTTATAGCCCTTGGCTTTAAGCACGGATTTTAGATTATGAAAAACCTCGGCACACATTCTCAATGCTTCTTTAAAGCTTTCCGCACCGACAGGCATAACCATGAATTCCTGAATATCCACATTATTGTCTGCATGCTTTCCGCCGTTTAGTATATTCATCATTGGAACGGGAAGAGTCTTGGCATTTACTCCGCCGACATACTGATAAAGCGGAAGTCCCAGCGCCTCTGCAGCTGCATGAGCCACAGCCAGTGATACTCCTAATATGGCGTTGGCACCCAGCTTCCCCTTATTTGGAGTATCATCCAGCTCAATAAGAGCCTGGTCTATTGCAACCTGATCCAATGCATTCATGCCTATTATTTCCGGTGCAATTATTTCATTTACGTTATTCACTGCAGTCAGCACACCCTTCCCAAGGTATCTTGACTTATCGCCGTCTCTAAGCTCTACAGCTTCAAAAGCCCCGGTGGATGCTCCTGAAGGTACTGCAGCCCTGCCTAAAGCTCCTCCCTCCAACTCAACTTCAACCTCTACGGTTGGATTCCCTCTGGAGTCTATTATTTCTCTTGCGTATATGTCAGTAATTACTGTCATAGTCAGTACCCTCCTTAAATCTATATATTTATTACTGATTGAAATTTACAATCCGTGAAAACTCTTGGGCGTCCAAGCTTGCTCCCCCTACAAGAGCCCCGTCTATTTCGGGCATATCCATAAGTTCCTTTATGTTTGAGGACTTAACGCTGCCTCCGTATAGTATCCTTGTTTTGTCAGCCGCATCATTCCCAAGCAATAGGGCCAGCTGCTTCCTGATGAATCCAATGACTTCATTTGCATCCTGACTGGTCGCAGTTTTGCCGGTTCCTATAGCCCATACAGGCTCATAGGCTATTATCAAGTCATCTGTATTTCTGTTCTCAAGGCCTTCAAGACACCCTTTCACCTGAGCTGCTATGACATCGAAGGTCACCCCCGCTTCTCTCTGCTCAAGGGTTTCTCCCACGCAGAGAATAGGCCTTAATCCATGGTCCAGTGCAGCAATTACCTTCTTGTTAATTTCCGAATCCTCTTCCCTGAAATACTGTCTGCGTTCTGAATGGCCCAATATTACATATTCAACCTCTATATCCTTTAAGAACACGGGAGATATCTCACCGGTATATGCGCCGCTTTCCTTATGGTACATGTTTTGCGCACCAACTCTTATATTGCTTCCCTTTAAAACCTTTACCAAATCATTCAGGCAAATAAAGGCAGGACACACTGCTACTTCAGCGGCAGCTCCCTTAACAAGAGGTTTAAGCTCCTCCGCAAGCTTTATTGCTTCGTTTACTGTTTTGTTCATTTTCCAGTTGCCAGCTATAACCGGTCTGCGCATAATATTACCTCCCAAATTACTTATTCTCTATTGCCGCTATCCCGGGAAGCACCTTACCCTCGATAAATTCAAGAGAAGCCCCTCCTCCTGTAGATATATGCGTCATCTTATCCGCAAAGCCAAGCTGTTCAACAGCCGCGGCAGAGTCACCGCCGCCGATGATTGTTGTCCCGGTACATTCAGCCATAGCTTTTGCCAATTCAAAGGTGCCCTTTGCAAAATTCGGCATTTCAAATACGCCCATAGGGCCATTCCATAGAACTGTCCTTGCGTTCTTAACAATTTCCGAGAAAATTTTTCTTGTATCCTCCCCGATATCCATACCCATCATATCTTTCGGAATCATAGCAGCCGGCACAGTTTTTTTAGGTGCATCATTGCTGAATTCTGAAGCAACGACCGTATCAACGGGAAGCAGCAATTTCACGCCTTTTGTTTCTGCTTTTTTCAGCAGTTCACCCGCCAGTTCCGCTTTATCGGCTTCAAAAATGGACTTGCCTGTCTCATAACCCATTGCCCCGAAGAATGTATAGGCCATACCGCCGCCAATCAAAAGAGTATCAACCTTATCCATCAGGTTTTCTATTACGCCGATCTTATCCGAGACCTTTGCTCCGCCCAGTACTGCAACAAAAGGCCTTTCCGGTGCAGTCAGAGCCTTCCCCATTATTTCCAGCTCCTTCTTTATCAGAAAACCTACTGCGGAGGGCAGGTATTCTGCAATGCCTGCTGTTGTGGCATGTGCCCTGTGGGCAGTACCGAAGGCATCATTTATATATATATCACCCAAGGCTGCAAGCTTTCCGGAAAACTCTTTGTCGTTCTTTTCTTCCTCTTCATAGAACCTGACGTTTTCAAGGAGCATTACATCCCCTTCCTTGAGGCTGTTTACCATTGCCGATACTTCCTCACCTATTACGTCACCGGCGAGCCTTACTTCGGCTCCAAGTTTCCCGGACAATCTCTCAGCCACCGGCTTCAGAGAATATTTCATATTGAACTTCCCCTTTGGCCTTCCCAGATGTGACATCAATATGACTTTTGCATTATGCTCCCTCAGATACCTGATTGTCGGAAGTGCTTCCCTTATTCTTCTGTCGTCCGTGATAGTGCCGTTTTCATCTAAGGGCACATTAAAGTCTACTCTTACCAGCACCTTTTTACCGTCAACATCTATATCCTGTATGGACTTTTTATTCATAACAAGAATCCTCCCAGTCGATTCTACTTATTTGAAATGTATTTTACCAAGTCAACTACTCTGTTGGAATAGCCCCACTCATTATCATACCATGAGATAATCTTTACCATGTTATCCTGAATAACCATAGTAGATAGTGCATCAACTATTGAGGAATGCGGATCCTTCTTAAAATCTATGGATACAAGAGGTTCATCACAATACTCAAGTATCCCCTTCAGCTCATTTTCCGCCGCTCTCTTGAGAGCAGCATTCACTTCCTCAACAGTGACATTCCTTTCCAGGTCGACAACCAAATCTACTACCGACACTGTAGGAGTAGGAACTCTCATAGAAAGCCCCGTAAGCTTGCCTTTAAGCTCCGGAAGCACCAATGCAACTGCTTTTGCAGCTCCCGTAGTTGTCGGAATTATTGACAATGCGGCAGCCCGGGATCTTCTAAGGTCTGAGTGAGGCAGATCAAGTATTCTCTGATCATTTGTATACGAATGTATTGTATTCATCAAACCCTTTACAATTCCGAAGTTTTCGTGAAGCACCTTGGCTACAGGAGCCAAACAGTTGGTTGTACAGGAGGCATTTGATATTACCACATGTTTTTCAGGATCATACTTGTCTTCATTTACACCCATTACTATCGTAATGTCTTCATTCTTTGCAGGAGCAGATATTATTACCTTCTTTGCTCCCCCAGCCACATGAGCCATTGCCGCTTCCTTGCTTGTGAACCTGCCTGTGGATTCGATAACCACGTCAACTCCGTAGTCACCCCACCTGATGTTTTCCGGTTTTGTCTCAGCACATATCTCAATTTCTTTCCCGTCTATGACTAATGAATGCTCTTTAGCCTGTACATCTCTGTCATACCTGCCGTATGTGCTGTCATATTTCAATAAGTGTGCCAGTGTTTTCGTATCAGTTAAATCATTTATTAAAACTATTTCTGCATCATCTCCAAACTTCTCCGAAGCGATTTTAAAAACCGGCCTCCCTATCCTTCCAAAACCGTTGATTCCTACTCTTAATGCCATTTTAATTTCCTCCTTTTAAAATCTTATATATTTCACGGGCAGCAGCTTCGTCAGTTACAACTACTCTGTTTTTTCTGCCCTTGCTTGTCAATACGATAGCCTCAGCTTTTCGGGCTCCTCCTCCAACTGACATTACAGTTTTTATACTATCTAAATGCTCAGGTTTTATACCTATGCTGCCTGATTTATATACAATATTTCCGTTAGAATCAAAATAGCAGCCTACTGCCTCAGCCCTGACATTCAAAGTCTTAAGCTCTTCAACCTGCTCTTCGGTAAAATTTCTTTTCCTGGATATGGATTCAAAGGAACTTAAGCCGTATATCAAAACATCAGTTTCAGCGATGTAATTGAGCACCTTGGCTATATCCGGATCATCAGCCATCCTTTTCAGCATATCTTCATTTATATTGTCCGGAAGATGCAGAAGATAATAATTGCCTCCGATATTCTTGGCTAACTTCTCTGCAACAATATTTGCCTGGCGCTCCATATCGGTTTTTATTCCGCCTCTGGCAGGAACTATGGTAATGTTTTGTGCATCAATCCTGCGTGCATTCTCGGCAACTGACAATGCGGAATAACCTCCGCTCACTGCGATTATATCATTATCCTCTATTATTCCTTTGATATATTCAAAAGCCGCTTTGGCCATTTCAACAACTACCTGCAGCTCATTTTCCGTATCCCCCGGCACTGCAATTAATTCTCTTATGTTGAGCATTTCCCTGACTGCCTTTTCAAGGTCCTTGAGCCCCTTAAGTTCTGATATGTAATCCCTGAGCTTGTTTATCACTTCATTGCCTTCATCTGTTACCACCATGCCCAAAGCCTGCACATAAATCAGATTCTGGCTCTTCAAGATATCAAGCTCACTCCTTACCCAACGTTCGCTCTGCCCGAGTATTCCCGCAAGAGCGCGTCTCCCTACAGGCTGATTGAACTCAATTGCCCTTAGAATGCTATATCTTTTTTCTGTAATCTCTATTATTTCCGGAACCAGTCTTTTCTGTAAATTCAAAAATTCGTTCATTGCATTACCCCTATGGTCATATTTTGTCCCGTATATAATGATAACGTCCCGATTGAGTTAATTATATTATATGCATGTTCCAATTTCAATATAATATTGTATTATTTGTTAAAATTTATAATTTATCAGTAAAGTATGCAAGAAAATAAAAAAGCGGCCTTATCATTGCCGCCTTTAATATCTTTTTCTTTTTGAAGAAGACAAGATGCCCAGTTCATCCCTGTACTTCGCCACTGTCCTCCTGGAAATCATAAATCCTTCCTTCACAAGTAAATCTGCTATATGCTGATCGCTTAGAGGCTTGCTTGCATCCTCGCCGCTTACGTAACTCTTAATCATTTTTTTGATGCTTTCAGAAGAAATCGCTTCTCCGTCCTGATTATCAACACCGCTTTTGAAAAAGTACTTTATTTCAAATATCCCCCGGGGTGTTTGCACATATTTGCCGTTTATTGCCCTGCTTACTGTTGACTCATGTACATTTACCATTTCAGCAATCTTCTTCAGTGTCATTGTTTTCAGAAACATGGGTCCCTTTTCAAAAAAATCCATCTGATAATTCAATATAGCTTTCACAACATTATATAAAGTGTTTTTTCTGTGCTCAAGGCTCTTTATCAGCCACATTGCAGAGGACAGCTTATTGCTTATGAAAGCGGAGGCCTGAGATGACTTATCCTCGGAAATCAGCATCTTTTTATAAAATTGATTTATCATAAGCTTGGAACCATAATAGTCATTGATTATTACTACGTATTCTTTTCCTACCTTTTCTATATATACGTCAGGTGTTACATATTTTGTTGAGGTACCCTCCTCAAATGCCCGGCCGGGTTTTGGTTCAAGGTTCTTAATAATATCGCTGTATTTCTGAGCTTCTTCAATGCTTATAGAGAGCTTTTTCGATATATTGTTAATCCTGTTGGATGCAATATCATCCAGGTGGTTAATTATAATCACTTCAATTTTCTTATCATAAATATCTTTATTTCTAAGCTGTATTAAAAGGCATTCCTTCAGATTTGATGCGCCTACTCCAAAAGGCTCAAAGGTCTGGATCACACTTAATGCTTCCTCTACCTCCTCCGGCTTCACATCAAGAATGGCTGCCAGATCTTCCTTTGTAATGGTAAGATATCCGTTTTCATCAAGACTCTCAATAATATACTCTCCGATGTCTCTAAGCTTTTTGCTTATCTGGGATACCCGCAGCTGTGAAATAAGGTGATCTTTCAATGTATATGAGTAGGTTATGAAATTCTCATAGGAGAGTTCAGCAGCCTCATCACTGTCAAAGCCCTCCTCAGCATAACTCTTGCCTTGAAACTGGAAGTATTCCTTCCAATCAATTTCTTTTTCTTTTTCCTTTTCCTTTTTATCTTGTTTTTGCTGTACTTCGGATTTTTCATCCCTGTTATCGTCCGCCAGTTCAAGAATGGGATTATCTTCCAATTCTTGCTGTAACAGTTCCTCAAGCTCTACTGCAGGTAATTGAAGTATCTTCAGAGCCAGCTTTAGTTCAGGCGTCATTATCAGCTTCTGCTGTTGTTCTATTAATAAATCATATCCCATTCTCATTTCATCACCCCCCATCAATGAAATAATACTATCCTATGCAATAAATTATCTATTACTATTATATAGCATAAATCCACTTATATTATAGCATATATGAGGGACAAGTCATAATTATTTGCTTCTGTAAATAAAAGGAATAATGCGCCGAAGCGCATTATATAATTTATCATAATATCATTTTTCACCTTTTTCATAGGGAATTCCGCCTGCAGCCGGTCCAACCGCTCTTCCTACAAATCCTGATACCGCAAACATCGTCATTATATATGGAAGCGCATACAGAAACTCCCTGGGAACCGGCAAATTTGTCGCAACTGTTTCCAGTGCAACAGCAAAGCCGAAGAATAGGCATGCCAACGCCGCCCCTATCGGATTCCATTTCCCGAATATCAATGCAGCCAGTGCAATGAAGCCCTTGCCTGCTATCATTCCCTCCTTGAAAAGGCTCATTGACCCTATGGAAAGTGATGCTCCGCCTATTCCTGCAAGTACACCGCTTATCATTACACATATGTACCTTATTACATAAACATTGACCCCCAATGTATCGGCAGCTCTTGGGTGTTCACCTACGGCACGGACTCTCAATCCGAAGGGAGTCTTATACATTACGTAATATGATACGATTACCATGACAAACGCCAAGTAAGTAAACAGATTGAAGGGCCCCACAGCTTTAAAGTATTCAACATTGTCCGTCTGCCCCGGCCTTCCCCAGATTTCAACCAGCAGGAAGGTAGTGAGGCTGGCTGCCAGAATATTTATCGCAGTACCCACTATAACCTGATTTGCTTTGAAATATATACTCATGAACGCCAAAAGCAGTCCGAACAAGCCTCCGACAACCATGGCACCTAAAAGCCCTGCCCAGGGGGAACCTGTCTTATATGAGAAAAATACCGCACTAAAAGCACCGACTGTCATAATTCCTTCGAGGCCTATATTGAAAACACCGGATCTTTCGGAGAAGTTGCCTCCCAGGGAGGCGAATATCAGCGGAGTAGCCGATCTTATGCTGGCTGTAACTACTATGCCAATTATGGTTAAAATGCCTACGCCCTCCATTCTATTCCACCTCCTCTTTCACTGCAGTTCTCTTCAAGTCCTTGTTCAGTTTAATGTTCTCCATTACTACCTTAACAAAGTTTGCAGCTACAAAAAGTATGATTATTCCCTGAATGATACCGACAACCTCTTTAGGAATCCCTTGTATCTGCATAAGGGGGCCGCCCTTTTGCAGTACTCCGAAAAGAAATGCCGAGAGTATGATTCCGATGGGGTGGTTATTTCCTACCAGCGAAACGGCAATTCCATCCAATCCATAGCCTGTAAAACCGAACAGGTTATTTACCCTGTATTGGACTCCCGTAGCCATTATGCTTCCTGCCAGCCCTGCAAACAAACCTGAAACAATCATTGCAAGGATTATATTTTTCCTGACGCTTATCCCGCCGTATTCGGCTGCATGCGGATTGAAGCCGACAGCTCTTATTTCATACCCTCTTACAGTCTTATTAAGTATATAATAAGCAATCAGGGCTACTATCAGGGAAAGGATTATTCCAATGTGCAGTCTTGAATGATTAAACTGCTCAAAAGCCTGAGAAAACCTCCAAAGCTTAGCGGTATCGGCAATTTCAATGGAATAGGCTTTGCCGGGTACATTCAATACTGTCCTTACCAGAAAATTACTCGTATACATTGCAATGTAATTCATCATTATTCCATTTATTACTTCATGGGAGCCCACCTTGGCCTTAAGCCAGCCGATAACCGAAGCCCAAATCCCGCCGGCAACGGTGCCTGCAAGCAGTGTCAGAGGAAGATGCAGTATTGCCGGCAATCCCGCAAAAGCCCATCCTGCCCATACTGCAGTAATAGATCCGATAATAAACTGGCCTTCCACTCCTATGTTGAAAAGATTGCATTTGAATGCGAAAGCAATAGACAGGCCTGTCAAGATAAGCGGGGTAACGGTAACCAAAGTCTCTCCGGTTTTATTCCAATCCCCAAGGCTTCCTTTTATCATGGCAGTATATGCTATTATCGGGTCACTGCCAAAGGAGTAAACCAGAATACCCCCCGCAATAACAGAAATAAGTATTGCGACAAGGGGATATGCAATTTCCTTTAACGTATTCAACAGTCCTTCTTTAAATTCATTTATTCCAGATTCCATTTCACATTCCCCCTATACAGCATCCTGAGCGCTTCCGCCAGCCATCATAATGCCGAGCTTCTTCTCTGTTGCATCCTTTGCATTAAGGATTCCTACGATTTTTCCGTCATACATTACTGCTATCCTGTCTGATAAATCCATTATCTCATCCAGTTCAAGGGAAACCAGAAGCACAGCTTTGCCTTCGTCCCGCAGCTCTATTAGCTTTTTGTGCACAAACTCTATTGCCCCCACATCCAGTCCCCTTGTAGGCTGTGAAGCTATACAAAGCTTTGGATCTCTGTCAATTTCCCTTGCAACAATCAGTTTTTGCTGGTTTCCTCCCGAAAGGGATTTTGCCAGTACCCGTTCATTCGGTGTCCTGACGTCGTATTCCTTAATAAGCCTTCTGCAATATTCCCTTATTTTTTGGTAGTTCAGCCCAAAACCTTGTCTGAACTGCTTCATGTGATGGCTCCCCAATATGGAATTCTCCGCCAGGCTATATGCCAGTACCAGGCCTCTCTTATGCCTGTCCTCCGGTATATGCCCCACTCCGCTGGCAATCACCTCCTTCGGAGTTAGGTTTGTAATATCCTTGCCGTCCAGAAGAATTTCTCCCGCTTCTGCTTTTGAAAGCCCGGTTATGGCTTGTACAAGTTCACTCTGACCGTTGCCGTCCACTCCGGCGATTCCGAGTATTTCACCGCCATAAACCTGAAGGTCTACCCCTTTGACTGCCTCAAGCTTCCTGTTGTCCAATACCCTCAGGTCTTTGATCTCCAGAATCGGAGCAGTAATTTCAGCTTCCTTCTTCTCCACCGTGAGGCTTACTTTTCTGCCCACCATCTTTTCTGCAAGTTCATCAATGTTTGTATCCTTTGTATTCAGCGTGTCGATGACCTTGCCTCTTCTGATGATTGTTACCCTGTCGCTCATAGACATTACTTCCTTGAGCTTGTGGGTGATGAGTATTATTGACTTGCCCTGGTCCACCAGGCTCCTCAAAATAATGCATAATTCCTCAATCTCTTGCGGTGTCAGCACCGCTGTCGGCTCATCAAGTATAAGTATTTCAGCTCCCCTGTAAAGG
>Ga0116183_1002921_pt1 | contig 17828 bp, 15 predicted proteins | sample AD_UKC078_MetaG_FD_89753 | JGI IMG/M metagenome (GOLD analysis project Ga0116183, IMG submission 89753) | Active sludge microbial communities of municipal wastewater-treating anaerobic digesters from USA - AD_UKC078_MetaG | ecosystem: Engineered > Bioreactor > Anaerobic > Digestate | place: USA... | reverse complement strand
GTCGCATTGTTCACGCAGACTATGTTTTCAATGTACAGACGCAATGCATTGTATCTATACACCTAAATCTCTCACACCATCACGCTCAACGCATCATTAATTGTTTTTTTGTCATGTACTAAGACAATTGAGTTAAAAATTTGTAAAGCGGTGCTAATTGAAAGTGTACTATTTTTTCAAAATAATTATCAATTCAGAACTAATTTTTTCTGCTGCTTTGTTATATGAGTTTATACTTGCTCTTTCGTATGAATTTCCACCACCCTTTATATTAACGAATGAATTTTTATAAATCTCTTTGTTTGCCGATAAATCTAATATGGAAACTGTTGCGTCAAGATAGGAAAAACACATATCAAATGCTGTATTACCTTTTCTTACTTTTGTAAGTAGTTGTATTTTAAAGTCGGCGATGTTTGGGTCATCAACAAACGTACAGTTTATATCCGATAATGATTCTTTAATCTTGGGCTCTATTAATGGAATTGACAATTTATTTGAATTCAAATCGTACTCTTCTGAACTAATCCAAAATGTTAAGCCAGATGCAATTAATTTAATATCAGTACTAACAGAAAATGATTTTAAAATTTCATTTTTTGCATCAATGCTATCAATTCCTAAATAGCTTGATAGGTCAATTATTGCCGATACTACCTGTATCTTTTCCGTCGATGAAACTTTATTTATAAAGCATTTTGCTGAGCCCGTGTTATCAGTTGTTGCGTTGCAATATTGTACATCTTTGTTGATAAATAAAACAGGTACATTTGACAATATTTTTTCAACTCCATTTTTGTTTTTAGAAATAGCTATAATCTCAATTGGTTCAGGTATTGGCTGATTAAATTTAACCTCTATTTCAGCTTTTTTTGCTCGTAAAATTATTTGCTCACTTTCGTAAATCCTATTTATCTCCTCTTTTATCTGGAGATATAATCTGTTTACTTCATCTGTTTGATGGTACTCATTCGCAGTTTTACCAAGCGCAAAAAGCAGAAATTTGGCATTTTCAATCTCTCGAAAGTAAGCTAATGTTTGAGCATAGGTTTTTAAGGCATTTTGGTTGTTATTTGTTGATAAATAGAGTTTTGCCTCATTGATTTTATTTGCTATCGTTGATGTTTTAAGGGATATGATATTTTTATAATAATTAATTACCTCTGATTTTAAAGCAAATGCAAAAGCATACCCTGTATTGCTGTTTTTATCATAATATGTTTCAATTTTTAAACCTGCTATTTCAGCTTTTGATAAAGATTCACTTGATTGTTTGTAATACTCACTTATATTCTTTTTTGTCTCTTCAATTTGTAAGGTTGAAGAACTCCGTATTGACACGTGAATTGACTCAATCAAATCCTTTTTTGCTAAATCTGAAAGATTTGTCAACATATCGTTTATTTGCATATTTGAAGAGCCAATATTTGAAGCGAACCCGACTAAATACAAAGAATCAGGATAATTAAATTTTCTTTGTGATGAATTTACCCAGTTAGGAGTTTGGGCATTAGTTAGCTGGAAATTAACTAACAGTAGTAACAGAATTACAAAATAGTTTTTCATATTTTAAAGATTTAAAAGCCGAGCATTTTTAAAATACTCGGCTTTAAAAAATTATTGTTGCTCCTTTAATTTATCAGCACGAGCTTTTTCAGCCTTTGCTTGAACAATCGCATCTTGATATTTTCTTGAATTTGGCATTAATTTCATTGCCTCTGTAAAAATACTAATTGCTTGTTCTGCCTGACCTCCGTACATTAAAAGTAATCCGTAATTATAAAATGCTTTTGCTTTTATTGCCGGCTCTAATTGTTTCTTGGTTGCATCCTCAAGCAATTTTACACCTGCATCCCACTCCCCAATTCTTAGCTGTACAAGACATTGGTCAAGTTCAGGAAGCATTTTATCTTTTTCAAAAGTTGCTTTTACGATAACATCGTACGGGGCAACCATTTTCATAAAATCAGTGGAAACTTTTTCTAATGCAAATGAATATAGCCGACCTCTGTCAATTTCGGGCGGTCTTTCATTGGTAGCAGATTTTTTGTCTTTATAAGCAGCTTCAAATGTTTTAACTGCCAAAACTTTTGCTGTAGCAATATCGATTAATCTTAAATTTACAATAAATGTGTAAACTCCCTCTCTGTAAAATGATTGAAAAGTTTCACCTTTATCGTTTTTCCACGGTTTACCCTGTGATTCTTTCTCCTCATATTTATCAGTTTGTATCCTGCCAAATACCATAACAGCGCTTCCTATTACTTTACCTAATTCGGCTGCTGTTGTCTCATCAACTACGCCTGATTGACCTAACTTCTGTTCTTGTAAAATTTTATTCAAATTTTGTCTGTCAAGAACTTCGAAATTATTAGACTCAAAGAGTTTTGACGTTAATTTATCAGCAAGGTCTTTCGAATGTTGATCGACGGAGCCTGAAGCATTGGTAATATCTCCGATAGCGATTTTTTTATAATCTTTTAGATTTACCTCTGCGGGTCTTTTAACGGTAAGTTGAACTGAAGGATTACAACCCACAAATGCGAATGATGCAGTGACAAACGCGAAAATAAAAATTTTTAATTTACTTTTTTTCATAGTTTTAATTAATTAATAGTTATTTGCCCAAAGTCCCGCGGCTAACAAAAAGAGAATAGAAAAGCGTGGGACTGTAGCCTTATTCGCACTTGTCGGTTCTCGACCACCTGCACTACGAAATAAGTGTAACCCACGCCATAGCGTGAGCGTCTTACTTATTACTCATGTAGTGCTTTAAAATTGTCGAGATTTCAAGTGCATGAATAAAAGCTAACGCTTTTTATTTTTGATGTAAAATTTACTAGGTTTTTCTACTCTATTCCATATTCCTCCTTTCTTTAATTGTTTAACAGACAAATATAAATAATTTTATCATAATATCTTATTTGCGCAATTAAAAATAAATGTGCAGTATAGCTAAAAGTCGCGTTATAGTTTGTCGGTTCGAATTTTTAGTTTGTTCGATTCTGGTTTTAATTCAGATATATAATACCAATTGGACAACTACTATAGTCCAAACTTCACAATGTTTGTTTGGACTATGTATTTGTAACATCGGTATATACAATTGTAATTTAACTGTTTGGAACACTGAAAACCCAGATTAAGCAGAAACACATTGATAAAATAATGTTTTTTAAATTATCCTTAGAATCAAATATTTTTAATATTTGCAAGAGTTGTTCGAAATAATGGCTTTATTTGGCAATAATCATTATACATTCGTAATCTAAATTATAGTTTATATATTACAAATGTAAATGAGATTGATTTGTAATAAGTTAAAACTTGTAATACAAATGTAAACATTTATATTAACTTCAAACTATCAGGAATTTACCAACTTAAACTATATTTACAAAAGTAAACTAAGTTTGGTTACACTTGTAACGGGCATTTGATTTACATTTGTATATTTGATAATTTCTTGACAAGCGCAGGTCCTTGGTAAATAAAACCTGTATATACTTGTAGCAAGTTGACGCCTGCACTGTATAAATCTATAGCATCTTGAACGGAGAATATTCCCCCACTTCCAATTATTGCAACCGAGCTATTTAATTCTTTTCGTATGGTTTCTACCATTTTTAAAGTGTTTTTAAATAATGGTTTACCGGATAGACCTCCTTGACCTATAGAGGTTATCTCCTCTTTACTTATAGTTAAACTTGAACGTGATGTTGTTGTATTTGCTATAATAATTCCGTTGAATTTATACTCTTTAATAAGCTCTATAGTCTCATTAATTTGCTGTTGTTCTAAATCGGGGGAAATTTTAACAACTAAGGGTTTGTATCTGTCTTTAGTTTTACGAAGGTTATCCATCATACTCATAAGAGTTCCAAGGTAAGCTTTGTTTTGAAGCTCACAGAGATTTGCAATGTTAGGACAACTAATATTAAGTACAATATAGTCAACCAAGTCGTATATGCCATTCATAACAGCTTGATAATCATTAACTGCAAATGAGTTATCTGTAGTAGTATTTTTACCTATATTGCCACCTAAAATGAAGTCTCGTTTTGAGTAGCGTTGTAGTCTCTTTCGTATTACTTCTAAACCATCGTTATTGAATCCCATTCTGTTTATCAGGGCATTGTCTTGAGGAATACGGAACAGACGTGGCTTGACGTTTCCTGGTTGAGCTTTGGGGGTTACTGTTCCAATTTCGACAAATCCGAAGCCCATAGAAGCAAAGATATCAGCTACTTGTGCATTCTTATCTAAACCTGCAGCTAAACCAATTCTATTGGGAAATTTCAGTCCCATTAACTCTACAGGATTTTCACGTAGAAATAGGCATTTTAGCAAACATTTGGCTCCTGGGGTATATCGTGCCACGAGACATGAATTAATGGCTAAATGGTGGGCTTTTTCTGGGTTAATTTGAAAAAGCAGTGGTCTGATTAACTTTTGATACATAATTTTTTTACAAAATTAATCATTTTTTTTGTTTTCTGAGTATGAATCAAAAGTTCCATCGTTATAAAAAAATATTACTCGTTCAATAATCTTCTCTTTTTTTATCGATAAGTTTACATTTGTAACAGTATTGTTTTCTGTATGTTCGACTTTTTTGTGTTCTATTTCTGTTTCTTTGTTTTTAGTCTCGTTGGTAATACTTTTTTCATCTTTTACACTGTTTATCACTTCAATATTATCGTCTTGTTCAAACAAAGTGTGTTGAATAATTTTGGTGTTACTTTTACCGTCATTACCTGTAGATACGCCTAACTTAACATTAGGGTTTGTTTGTAGCGCCTCTCCACTACCCGTTATTAACCATACAATGTTGTATTTTGAAAAGTTTTCAATAAACCTATGTAGGAAGTCGATAGAGGGCTTATTTCTACCAGAAACAAGGTGAGAAATGCTTGAACGCTGTACACCAAGTATTTCGGAGAACTCTTTAGCAGAAAGATTCTCTCTATTCATAACGAATGATATTCTTTCATGTATATCCATAAATGTAAATTTATGTTACAAATATAACAATATTTCAAATCTATTAAAACATTTGTAAAAATTACTTTTGTTACAATTGTAAACATAATTCGTTGCCAAAATTCCATTATTTTCTATTATAATATAAACTTTTTGTTTATATAAATAAAGTATTTAATTGAAAATAAGTTAATTAGAATTATGTTAATAATAATTAACTTTACTGTAATTAACACTTGTAACCAACAAAATTACGAAATTAAAATCTGTTTTTAGTCTAATAATATTTTTTCTCTTAATACATTACTGCACTTTTACCGATAAGTTTTTAGAACTGTAAGCCTAACTCCTATTTATCTTTGTCAAAGTTTAAAATTGGAATTTATACCGATTGGACATGTTTTATATCAAAAGTTCACTTGATATAAGTCGCTCAGATTTTAATATTTAAAGAAAAATACAAGAACTTTTCAAATATTGCATTGTAATACCGATTGGACAGCTACTATAGTCCAAACTTCGCTATTGATCTTTTGAACTATGTGTCTGTAGCATAGGTATTTACAATTGTAGAATTTTAAAAGATTGGACTATTTTAAAATTACAATTGGTATAAGAACATTGACAAACGCCTATAATTGTTCCAGAATGCGTATGCATACTGACCTACCATGAGTAATGAAGTATGTCTTAGCGTTGTAAAAAAGCATGAAAAAAGCGTATTATTAGGCTACTTGAGTCAAATATATATTCTTTAATAATTTGTGAATTTGGATTAAATGAATATCCGCATGAATACCTTACTTAATTAATAACCACATAGTCACATAGTTTTTTTTGTAAGGTAAAATAGCTACACAATAATCATAGTAGCATAGCTACTATTACTATGTGTAATACAAGTTTTCTATGTAACACTTGTATCGATATATCCTTTTACAATCATAACTCCGCTAATTTAGGTGGTTGAATTTAATATAATATTTTGATGTTAAGACTATTACATGTAAAAAAACAAACCACTTAATTAGATTGTCTATTCTTTTCAATAACAAGATATATACAAGCAATAGACGGGTAATTTGCGGAGTTAGGGTTTCAATTAACTATATTTTCTATGTATCTATGTGGTATTGAAAAAGATTTTTCTGTTCTATAAATATAGGTAAATATACGGTTATTCATATTGGATTAATATAACTGTTAATTGATTATTCTAACTGTTTGTAATAATGCAATTCATGTTCTGAGATCAATTCGGGATGCAAAATTGAGATTAAGTCTTTAAGAATTATTTCAGGATTAATTATTCCTGATTCCAAATAGTCATTGCCCCCTACGCTATTTTGTCTTTTGTTGTTGTTAAAGACTTTTTTATTGGCAAATGCTTTAAACTCGACAAATCTTTTGTCAGTCATTGATATATCCGACAGACTGTTTGCAATTCCCGAGTTTATCCAAAAATCGGCATCTCCTGCGTGTAAAAAAACATCTTCAATTCCCAACTGGTAATTAACCTTCTGATTGAGGTGTGAATAGAGATAATCGCCTCCCGCATCGGATATAAACGTAGCGGTAACTGTATTGCCTCCCGAAATATTCCACATATCTTTCCAAGGTAAGCCTGCCAACACAGTGGGCTTTGTTTTCGATTGATTTGCAATATCCTTATATCTGTTATATATGTCAATTTTGTGGTTGATAATGCTATCGGCAATATTCAGTTTGTTGTAAAAACAGCCCATAAATCGTAGCCATTCCAATTTTGCCAAAGGTGTGGTTTCATTAAATTCAGAAACAAACACCACAGGTACCCCCATTTTTACAATCCTGTGAAAAGTTTGTGAAATGCCTTGCGACAATCCATAAACAAAAATTGCATCTGGATTGAGTTCCAGTATCTTTTCAACATCGACTGAGTTTTCGTATCCAATATCTGAAATGTTGTTTTGTTCATAAATTTTCCAAAAAAGCGAATCGTAAACATATCTACTCTCTGATATTCCAACTACTGTATGTGTCTCTTCCAAAGCTGTTATCATTGCTAAATGTGTAGTTGACATTATTGCTACTCGTTTTAGCGGTATCGGAATAATCTGATTTTCAATTGTGTTTGAATAGTTCGCTGTATCTTTAGTTGTAAGTTTGTATGTGTATGTTGTTGAAAAGTTGTCCATCCACGGAGATAATAGTTTAATTGTGTATCCGTTTGTTTCGGTAATGATTTCAAACCCTTGCGCATACTTATTGTCATTAGATTGTTGACTATTAGACTTTGGCTGATTATTGTTGCAAGAAGTTAATATCAAGGCTATTAATAAAATGACAGTACTGTTTAATCTATTTTTCATTTTTGTTTGAATAAATATTTAATCATTAAATATCTTTTGTGAAGTGTTTTTTAATCTCAAAGTGATATTGTTTAATTTTTCTTTTGATAGTTTCGGACGCATTGCGCTATCAATCACGTTTTTATCGTCGTTATATAGCAAGTCGTACCAATCGCCTGCGTTGGGCAAATCTCCTAATATTCTGGGGATTATGTGTATGTGCAGGTGCATTACGGTTTGTCCGGCTGCTATTCCGTCTTGAATACTTATATCAAAATCTTGTGTTTTAAACAGTTCTGATAGTATTCTGTTTACTTTAATAACAAACGGCACTACTTCGTGTGCTTCTGCTTCTGATAAGTCTGCAAGTCGTACAACGTGACGTTTCGGAATTACGAGTGAATGTCCGGGCAATATCGGAGAGATATTGTAAGTGGCAAAAAAGTATCTGTTTTCGTAAAAATACGCGTCAGATAAAGATATCTGACAAAAAGGGCAATAGTTCATAGCAAAAAGTGTGGTTTTGCTGTTTATGTTATATCCACAATTTTATACTTATTATTCGTATGTTGTTCGTAGTGTGGAACTGGCTCAGATTCAGGGTGTCCAATAGCAATAATACACTCAATGCCAAACGTTTCGGACAAATCTAAATGATTTAAGATATATTGTCTTGCACTTATTTTGTCATTGTGTTGTCGGTTTCTTACTTGAAGCCAACAAGCGCCAAGTCCTAAATCTACGGCTTTGAGCAACAAGTATGTAGCAACAATTGAACAGTCTTCTATCCACATGTCAGAAAGGCTTGTATCAGCTGTTACCACTACATGAAGTGGCGCTTGTTTGATAAAACCCGAACTGCTTTTAAATCTCGACAGTATTTCAATTTTCTCTTTATTCGTTATAAAATAGAGTTTCCAAGGATAAATAGACTTGGCTGATGGAACTTTTAGTACTGAATTTTTTAGTTCTAATATTTGTGAATCAGTTAGTTGTTCATTTGTAAAAGAACGTACGCTTCTTCTGTGATTTAAGACTTTATTAAAATCCATATTCCGTTTGGTTTAGTGATTTATGAAAATAAACCATAAATCAGTTTTTATGAGCTTTGTCGCGCAAATACTTCTTAATCACTGATTTAAGTTTTCTGGGTTTAATGGGTTTAACTATAAAATCATCACACCCCGACTCAAGGGCAGTTACTACATCGTTATAGTTTGAGTAGGCTGTTTGAGCTATTATTGATATGTGTGGGTGAGTGGCTTTGATTTGCTTTGTTGCTTCGTATCCATTCATTTTCGGCAATCTGATATCCATTAAAATTAAATCTATTTTTTCATTATTAACAAGTTCAACAGCGTCGAGACCATCTTGCACCCAAAATAGTTTATATGGTTCATTTTTAAGAGTTTCTCTTATTAACAGATAATTTGTTTCTTCATCTTCGACAATCATTACGTTTTTTGCAACTGTTTCGTTTATAGTATCATGAGCTATTTGATTAACAGATGGAACTTCTATCGTAACTGCTTTGTTTTCGGCTGGCAATGTAAAATAAAAAGAGGCTCCTTTATCATCGTTAGGTTTTGCCCATATAGCTCCTTTCATCAATTCAACCAAATTTTTTGCGATAGAAAGTCCTAACCCCGCACCACCAAATTTAGCTGATTCATGTTCATCGACTTGATGAAATCTATCAAATATATAATCAATGTTTTCTTTAGTTAATCCTATACCTGTATCAGATATACAAAACTCGATTTCATAGTCTCTTTTAACGTAACTAAGAGTAATTTTTCCTTTATTGGTAAATTTTATGCTATTTTCAATTAAGTTTGAAACAACTTGGGTTAATCTTACAGGATCGACATCAATTATTAGTTCGTTATCTTGAGGTTCAAATACTAGTTCTACCTTTTCTTTATTTATGTGTTTAAGTTTTTCTTTATGTGTTTTTACAGTATCTTTTAGCAGTTGTATAATATCTGTACTATGATTTTTAATTGTCAACTGTCCTGCTTCAATTCTCGATATATCAATAATATCATCGATAAGTCGCAGTAATTGGTCTGCATTTGTATTTATAAGTTCGAGATATTCAGTACGTTGTTCTGCGGTTAAATCTCCATCGGAGAGTAATTCAACAAATCCTAATATGCCATTCATTGGTGTTCTGATTTCGTGGCTCATATTGGCGAGAAAAGCTGTTTTTAGCTTATCGGCTTTAAGGGCTTTCTCACGTGTTGTAATTAACTCTATTTCAGCTTTTTTACGTGTAGTTATATCTCTTGATGTGCCAATAATTCCAATATGTCGTCCGTATTCATCAGTTTGAGCATTTAGGTTGATTTCGATGTGTCTAAGGGTTCGGTCTTTACGATACTGTAGTGTTTCAATTCTGTAATCTTTTCTTATTTTTTCGTGTTCTCCCAGTTTTATATGTTTAATTATGTCATTTACAGCTATTTGTAATTCCTCGAACGACTCTTTTGTAAATGAAGACTCAAACAATGCGGTAGTCATCTCTTCTGGTTTATATCCTAAAACGGTTTCAACAGCTGAACTAACGTATAAAATATCTCTTTTTAAATCCATTGTCCAGATAACATCTGTTGAATTATCGGCTAACAGTCTATAATGTTTCTCGTTTTGAGTTATTTTCTCAACCATATTTCGGTGTGCAGTAACATCTCTATTAATAAACAGAACTGAATGTACTGTATTCGAATCAGGGGCAATCTCAGGAACTAAAACAGCTTCAATAATCCGTTCACCTCTTACAGAATTAAATATATATTCAATATTACGTTTCTTGCGTTCTGAAAATGAATCTATAAAATATCTCTTTAATAGTGACAAAGTATCTTTATTAAATCCTATTTCTTCAATGTTTTTGCCTATCATTTCAGACGAAGGAATTCCTGTCATTTGCTCAACCCCATAATTGGCGCTAGTACAAATAAATTCACGATTAAATCTAAAAATGAAAGCAGTGGTATTGCTGGCTAGGGTTTTAATCTCTTCGTTGCGTCTCTCAAGTTCTATTTGTGTGTTTTTTTGTTCTGTATGATCAAACAATGCACTAACCACTATATTATTGTTTTCTAATTTATAAAAGGTGTTGTTTACATATTTTCTTTTTCCTTCTCTGGTGATAATCCAAAACTCAAACGGTTCAGTTTGCAAATTAATTTTATCATAAACCATTTCAACCATTCTTCGATAATCGGGACATGTATAAAATGCAGGTGTATTGTATTCTCTCATCTTTTGAATTGAAAAGCCTGTCAAGTTTTCCATCTCTTTATTGATATGAACAATTTTCTGATTTTGATAAACAATTATTCCCACAGGAAATACATAAAACATTTCTTTTACCAAATGAGACATCTCGATGTCTATAGTTGAATTATTTATTGGTACTATTGTAAATAGATAGTGGTCTTTGTTGTCTAACAATACAGCTTTTACAACTGCATCGGTTGCTGTTTGGTTTTTAAAATTGTAAAACTGTATTACCTCCTCATCATCCGAATTTATTATCTTAATCAACTTATTTATGTGGTTTTCAGACACATGGTTATTAAGGATTTGATTCTTATCCTTCTCAAATCCAAAAAAATCATACGCTTTTAAATTAGCCTTCTCGATATAATAAATAGGTTCTGTTGAATTTTTATCAAATGCTAACAATAGAATAGGTACTCCTATACTATCGATATTAACACCTTGTTTTTTTAATATTCTCATTACGTATGTTTTTATATTAATAGTTGTTTCTTTATATTGAGCTTATAATCAAGTTGTTAACGGTTAAAAGATAGCAACTATTATTTAGATTTACAATGATATTGAAAATTGCTAACAATTTACAGCTATTTTTTTGATAAAGCTACATTTTGTCTTCCATTTTTATCAAACCAAGCATGAAAAATTGTTGCAGTATTGCTCTCAATGGCAATTTCTCCATTTTTGTCGATAGCTATAATTGCTCCGTTACCGCCAAGTTTATCTATCTGATTATAAATGACTTCGTGTAATGACTTGCTTAGCGAATAGTCTTTATATTTTATTAAACTTGCCACTTCGTGTGCTGCAACACTTCTTATAAAAAATTCGCCCCAGCCTGAACATGAAACTGCACAGACATCGTTATCTGCCCACGTACCAGATCCAATAATAGGAGAATCTCCTACGCGTCCAAATTTTTTGTTGTTCATACCGCCTGTGCTTGTTCCTGCTGACAGGTTGCCATATTTATCGTATGCGACACAACCAACTGTTCCTGTTTTGTCGGTTTCTAAGGCTTTTTTTAGTCTTGCTTTAGCGTTTTCGGTAATAAAATATGAGTTTGGAACCATCACAAGCCTTTGTTGTTTAGCAAACTCGTCGGCGCCTTTACCAACAAGCATTACATGTGAAGAGTTATTTAAAACCTGGTAAGCGGCATAAATTGGGTTCTTGATATGTTCAACACAGGCAACCGCACCTGCTTTTTTGTCCCAACCTGTCATTATAGAAGCATCGAGAGTGACTGTTCCTTTGTTTGTAAGCGCTGCGCCTCGTCCAGCATTAAACAACTGATTGTCTTCCATCATAGCAATAACCCTAATAACGACATGATGTGCCGAATCGCCATTTAATAACATTGCTTTGCCAATCTCCAAAACCTCAAACAGAGCGCTTTTATATGCTATTTTTAAGGAATCACTCATTATTTCTGGGTCAGCTGTTCCTGCTCCTCCGTGAATAACTAATGACGGGAGAATCTCTTTCTGATTTTTCGGTGAGGAATCTTCGACTTCTTCAGTAACTCTCTCATTTTTATCGCCGTTGGTATTTCTAAAAAAATGAAAAAATATCATTGGTATCAAAAAGAGAAGTAAGATATATAAATATGGTTTTACTTTGCTCATTATTTCAAGCAATTAACAATGTGCAATGAACAATTAACAATGAACTATTAAGGAATTAAGGAATTAAGGAATATTTAGTATTGGGCGACCAGTAAGGGCGCCCCTACATTAAATCTGCTGTTATCCGTTCAATCCATATCACCTGTGTTCAAATTGTTAATTGCTAGTTGCTTATGGTTTTTCTATCCGCCAGAGCGTTTAACTTTGTATCCATCTGTTTTTAAAAGCTCAATAATTCTTTCAACAAAATCGCCTTGAATAATAATGTTACCATCTTTTACAGTGCCTCCCACTCCACATTTCGATTTTAACTTCTTTCCAAGTGTCTCCAAATCAGCTTTTGTGCCGACAAAACCAGTAACAAGAGTGACTTTTTTGCCACCGCGTTGTTTTCTATCGAGCGATACTCGTAAATCTTGATTTTGAGGTTTAAGAGTCTCTATTTCAGACTCTTGTTCACTTTCAATTTTAAAATCAGGGTTTGTAGAATATACAATACCTCCTAACTTATCTTTCCAATCCGGTGACATATTTGATATCTTATTTACCTACAACGCAAATATAAGATATAATTAGGAGTCTGATGTATATTTTTTTTAAAAACTTTGTTGAATCGGCAAAACACAGAGCACACAGATTAAACGAATTATTACAGATAAATGGAGTTGACTATTAACAATTATACCGATTGGACAGCTACAATAGTCAAAACTTCGGTATCGCTCTTTTGGGCTATGTATCTGTAACATCGGTATTTACCATTGTAAAATTTTAAAAAGATTGGACTATTTTTAAATTACAATTGGTATTAATTGTCAACTGCAATAATTTCTTCAATTGCTCTGTCGATAATTTCGTCTTTTGTCAGATCGCTCCAGTCAAATTGTGCTACGATATCAGGTGGCACACCATCTTCGGCATAATTTTTTCCCTCTAAATCGAGCGCTTGTCCAATGCTAAAACGGTAGGTCCAGCCGTTTGGCAGTTGACCTCCATTAGGTAGTCCTCCACCTCCGCCTGTGGTATCTCCAACCAAAACCATATTAGGCAGCGCCTTGGTTGCGAGAGCGAAATGAGTGGTTGCACTATACGAGCCACGGTCAATTAAAACCATAACAGGCTTTTTATATCTTATACCATCATGCGGTGTTATTACAAATGATTCTTTATCGCTAAAATCGTTGTGATTTCTCCCATTACGAGTTATAAAATAACATACTGTTGTATTTGTCTCAACAAAGCGACCTAATATTTGTGGAACAATAAATAGACTGCCTCCTCCATTCATTCGCAAATCCAAAATTAAGCCGTCAGTGTCTTTATATCTATTTAGAATAAAATCTAACTGTTCGTCTGAAAATGAGTTCATGAACGAGCTATAGCTTATGTAGCCAACTCTGTTGTTTGCCAAAAAGGCATGAATAAAAGGTCCTGTATAATACACATTATCTTTCAGATAGTAATCCTGAATGGTTCTGGCAAAAATGTTTGGGGGACTTTGTAGTTCAACATAATAGATTGCAATATTAAATGGCGAAATCAGATTTGTATGGTCGTCACGCAGTTCAAATAACATTGCTTTGAGGACATTAAATAGTGAGTCTTCGGACATACCGTCAAATAGTTTTGCTCGATATGTAGTTTTTATATCGTTCCAATCGATGTTTTTAAGTTCAAAGTATGAATACTTTCTGTCAACTTCATCCCACAAATAATCGAAATTATCATACGGATTTGTTGATGCCAAATCTTTCTCGAACAGAATTTTTTCGCATGATTGTGATACAATAACAACAATGAGGATTATTAATAATTTGCGCATAATTATGTTATTTTAAACTAAAATATCTGGTTAAACGTATTGAATGTGTTGCCATTTGAAAAGGCTCTATTTTTCCTTTAGCACTAAAGGCTTCCCACACACAGGCAATGCTCTGTGCATTACCATTTTTGTGGTAAGTTTTGTATGTCAAGTGAGTTCTTAAACGCCAGCCATTTAGAGACCATTTATAATCATCAAAAAACCATTTTACTGGAGTTGTTTCGGTTCCAATCACCTCACTTTCATAAGAATAAGCATATCCGGGACGATGGTTAATGTTTAGTACTCCCACATCAGTCTGAAACATCAAATCACGTTTCAGAGGTTTAAGGGTTATCTTAAAAAGGTATAGATTAATGATTTTCTCTGTAGTTCTTGAAATATCGCGCACTATACGCCCCGATACCATTAAATTTATTAAATTATCTACAGCTAATCCATTATTACCAAGATATGGGTTATAACGAATGTTTGAAGTAAACACTCCTACTCCTCCTATTTGAACTCTCTGTTTATTGAAAATTAATTTTGGATGTTGATATAGCGCAGAAACTTCTGCATCGAATCCTAAACCAAATGAATATGCGTCTGCGTTAATTAATGAACTTTTTGGAATTTTTGCATCTGCGGTATAAACGTTAAAGCCTAGTTTATAGTCCAACTCGATTTTTGGCATAACATATGTCTGACCACCAGAAAAATAAAACATTGGTCCTATGTAAAAAAGTGGCGAAGTTGCAAAATCACGAAAATTCAAATATCCTAATCCAAAAGATGAATTAAAAGATCGAGATAGTATGTGAAATCGTTCAACTGTACTGTCGTTTTCAATATTAGCTCTCGGAAACGTCGATTTTGAGTAAGTTTCTGACTGTGTAATGATAAAACTTGTTATCAATATAATTTTTAGGAATTTTGTTTTAAACATATTGGTTGTTTTGTTTTTGCAAATATGAGTAACTAATTTTAATCAACAAATAAAGTGTTGTTAAATATATGTTAAGTTTTGTATAAATTCGTTTGCAAATAATACCAATTGTAATTAGGGTTCACTGAAAAAGTCTATGCTATTTTTGGGTGCGGGTTGCGTGGTATGTGGTTAGTGATTGGTATAACTCAACCTTTAATTGCGCATTGCTAATCTCTAATTGATTATAAATGAAAAGCATCCGAAGATTGCTCAACGGATGCTCTTACTAAGCAAATAACTGCATATGAAAAATAGCCATGAATCATTTTTACTTATTCAAATCTCGTGCCATTATTCGTATAAACTGCTATCAAGATAAGTATTTTCAAAATAAAATGAGTTTGTGATATTTAAAATACCTCTTATTGACGATATTTTCGATTGAGCCTCAATATTGTTCGGCTCTATTTCTAGCACTTTATAAAAAAAGTTCAGTGAATCGCCGTATTTTTGTTGCATCATCGTAATTTTTCCACCTAAGAGTAGGTTTTTAACACTTTTCTCAGACTTTAAACGGGCATTTAATGCTTCTAACGCCTCATCTAATCTGTACTCATCAATTAGTTTTTCTATATTATTATTTTCCATTGTCACTTATTTTATCAACTATTAACATTTAAGTAGCCTGTTTGTTTACTCAATTTATATAAATATTTTGGAACAGACACCGAGCTAATATTATACAAATTGTTTTCAAAAACAACATGGAATTTTCATCGTTTAATCTTGATATTATATGCTTTGGTCTTGTGCCAGAGTTATGCCAACTAATGAGTATGTGTATATATAATATCGTCTTCTACTTAATTATTTTTTCTTTTTTTAATATATTACCTTTTGTTTAATTAATCATTAGTAAAGAACAGGGTAAGGTAATAATTATTTAGAATATTATCATTGTTTTTAGATTAAAAAATTTGGTTGATTTTATTAACCAAACTCTAATCATTTAGTTAATAGATATTTCCTGACTTTTCACAAAAATATTGTAACAAATTTAATTTCTTTAAAAACATCTTCATTTTACATTGATTTGCAATACTCTGTTTTTAATAATCGTATTTTATTACCCCATTTTCAAGTAAGGTCTCTATCAGTGGTATAATATGATCCTTAACACGCTGAGAGTTATTCCGATGTCCACCCGGAACTTGCAAGCAGTTTGTTATCCCAAAACGGCTTTGAAATTCGGTTTTATAGGAGAAGAGTTCATCATCATCGGCAAATAGAGCCCAAGTCTGTTCTTGTTCTAACTTGGTAGGTGCGAGATTTTGTTCCAAATCAACGTATTTTGCAATATCTTCAGTTGTAGTATTAGTCAAAAAGATTCTATCAAACTGTTCAGAAGGCCTCATACAAGGGTTAATAATAATTCTTGGCGTACCCTTGACTCTCAATGCTGTAAATGCCCCCATACTTGAACCGATAACTAAGTCAATTCCCTCATAATCAACTACTGTTTGTGCTTGCTTAATATTTGCCACAATATTATCAAAACGCTCTATCTCATTAGAGAAAGAGGGAGCAAAAACAACGGCTTTCTCGCCCAGCTGTAACCTCAACTCATTTGCGGTAAAACCCAATGAACTACTGTTATAACCATGAATAAAAAGAATACGTAATTTACGCAATTCTACATATTTTTGTGTCAGATAGGTGTATTCTGCCTGATAGCGTTTTACTCTGTTTAGGTCTTTATCGGTTGGAGCAGGTATGCGTGATAAATCCATATTGTTTTGTAAGTCATTGAGTTTCACTACTGTTGCAAGCAAGTCTTTACCAATAGCAACAATATATTCATCTCGAGAGGTAAAATTATGGTAATTGAGAAGATAAAGAGCCTTAGCAAGTTCTTGCTTTGCATGTATGGGGAGTTCTGCACCTGCTTCTTGTTCAAGGAGAGCCAACACTATTTCAACAGGATAAGGAGTATCTTCGCATACATCATGCAGATAGCCTGCAATCTTTTCTAACCAAGTTCTCCCTTGATTAGCTACGGCTGTTAGATGTCCGTCGAAATAACTAACACCTGCTTTATCTTTATGATTAGCATGTAAGCGTTTTGCAATGTTTGCAGCAGTGTTGATAAATATGTTGTATATTGACATGGATTTTAGATTATTATAAATATTATATTTTTTTATAGCTAAGTAATTCTTTCCCCTTTTCTGTCAAATAGTACTTTTGTTGTGGATGATTAGGTTGTTCAGGAAACACAAGAGCCACAAAACCTTGTTCGATAGACGGTTTTAGATAATCCTTTGTAAAGTGTCGCCGGTTTTTTAACTGTAATAAATCCATCATTTCCTTGGTTGAATAGATGTTTACGCCAATGGCTTTAACTAAAGTTTTTACTTGGTGGTACTTGGGTGGAGCTTGGGTGGAGCTTGGGTGGAGCTTGGGTGGTAATGGAAAATAAGTTTTATTTCACTATCTCCAATATGATATTCAGGTTCAGGTAAATTTGCCTTTTCACACTCACTCATCATCAGACCTATACCGCGTCCCCAACTTTCTAAAAATTCTATTAAAAAATAACGAACTGACATTTAACGCATTAACATCTTGTTAATTTTTGTAGAGACAGGGCATGCCCTGTCTCTGCATGCCCTGTCTCTGCATGCCCTGTCTCTACTGTAAAAATAAAAAAGGTTGCCGAAATATCTCGTACAACCTTTTTATTCGTTTGTGGGCGGTGAGGGATTCGAACCCCCGACCCCCTGGGTGTAAACCAGGTGCTCTGAACCAGCTGAGCTAACCGCCCAATAGAATTGCTGTTTTGCGAGTGCAAATATAGTGTGAATTTC
>Ga0116183_1002920_pt1 | contig 17829 bp, 9 predicted proteins | sample AD_UKC078_MetaG_FD_89753 | JGI IMG/M metagenome (GOLD analysis project Ga0116183, IMG submission 89753) | Active sludge microbial communities of municipal wastewater-treating anaerobic digesters from USA - AD_UKC078_MetaG | ecosystem: Engineered > Bioreactor > Anaerobic > Digestate | place: USA... | reverse complement strand
GTAGGAGGCTGCTCCCCTCTCCTTTCCTTTGATGCCAACATACTACTATATAATGTGATACTTAGTCTTAACCAATGTGAGAATATCCCAAGAACTCTATTTACTTAATGTGGAACCCTACAAGCGATTGCCCCAGAATAACCGCGAAGTTTGTCTTATTGAATGCGAACGTTTTCATTTAACCATTTTCGATTTTTTCTTGGCACGAACATGGTGTATAATGGCCGAGGGAGGAATATAGCCATGGGATCAAGAATTGTTAAGAACTTTCCATCTCCGCGATTGCTGGAAAACATTGGTGCGACAAATCAGACAGTACAAGAAGCTATTGGAGAACTCGTTGCGAACAGTATAGATGCTCGCTTAGACAATGAAAAAATCATAATTAAAATTGATATAAGAGGCGACCATATTGTCATAATAGATAATGGGAAAGGGATGACTTCTGAAATCTTGGAAAAGGCAGTTTGCATCGCTGAAGACATGTCAAAGTATATTGAACGTTCAGAGGGAGCAAAAGGTCATTTCGGAATGGGATTCAAGACATCATGCTCCACATTAGGGAACTTTTACGAGATTTTCACTCGTCCTATAGGAGAGAATATAGAATATCATGTTGAATTTGATATTCATGAATATACTCAACGTCCCACCGGGGCTGATGCATGGGACATAGAGATTAAGGATAATCTGCCAAACAAAAACTCATATTTAGGAGAGGCTTCTCATGGGACTGCTTTTGTTATCAGTCGTCTTAAGGATAGAATCAAATATCCAAGCGCAATACTTAAGTATCTAGAAGAAGCGTTCAAGCCTGATATCAAGCAGGGGGTAGAAATACATCTTATTGATGATTCTGGTACGTATCTTGTCCAACCGGTTGAAGAAGACTATGTCAAGGGATCAAGAATCATAATCGATGAAGAATTCGGACCGAACAATAAATATCATATAACGGGTTGGATGGCTTTAGATACGCAGACGCATAACAGTGGATTCTATGGATTTAATATTTACAGAAAAAACCAGTTGGTTATGCAATTTGATAAATCTTGGTTTCGTGCACACTTAATGACTAGCCGAATAATCGGCGAAGTAAATATGGATTTCCTTGATGCAACCTTTTACAAACAGGGTGTACAGCAGTCATCTGAAGGATGGATTTATTCAAAAGATCATATGACAGAATACCTTAAAAATATTGTTTCAGCTTCAAGAGATATTAGCAGAAAGGGTAACGTTAATTCACCAACAGAAGTTAAAAGAATAGTCACAAAGCTTCGTAGGGATTATGGTATCGCAGATGATGTTTATGAAGCCGAATATGAATCTACCGACGCCACCTCCGATAATAAAAAGGAGCGCGGTAATGAAGGTATTCAAAATACAATAAAAAATATAGTAACTGAGGAAGCACTAATCTTAGATAACCAAGGAGAAATCCTCATCACATTTGTAGAGAAAGAAAACGATAGTGATATTCCATCTCCCTTCGATTACATATTCTCTGATGTGGATGAAGCTGACGACGAACAAAAAGCCGAACTGCAAGTTATAGTTTTTAATAATCATCCTCTTTGGAAAAAGAAGGTTGATGGTGAGTCCAGAGTAATACTAGCTACCCAGGATTCAATCTATCGAATGTTGGTTGAGAAATTGCAGTTTGATACTTCTAAGGCTTTGAAAATTCGTAACGAGTGGCTGGCAAAACGTTTGTTGAGGGGATGACTGAGCATGAATAAACTTGAAGCACTAGAGCAAATAAATAGTGTCTGGAATGATTCTTCAATTAATTTGGGAACACGAATTCGAACGATATCAAATGCCTACTATTCCGTAGGGCTAGATTTATCGACAACGGCAGCATTTATCAAGTCAACCCTTGCAGAACTTGATTCTTTACTTGCGTTAGGAGCTTTGGATGATGATTTGATAGATATAATTTCTGAAGTGAACCCTCCAAAAACAACGTGGCAACTTATCGCAAATGCAAGTACGGAAGAAGCTAAGCAAGCACTCAATGCACTGGTGCAAAATAGGACTGAACAACCAGGAGAAAAAATTCATTACGCATTGAGCCAATTTGTCTATAACCAGATGGTAGAATTATCTGGAGGGACACCAGAACAGAAAATTGGGATGCTCACTAGTGCTGATCTATTCCATTTTTGGGATAAAGCAAAGGTATTTAAGGCTCTGAATGATTGGGAAATTAAGTTTCTTGCAAGTGTTGCAAATCAGAAAAAACGTGGCAAAACACTATCTTTAAAGCAGATAAGTAAACTGATCACTATATTGAGGTCATTGATAGATAAAGGTGTAATAACACGTAACAGTACTGACGGGGATAGTGAAATCTGTAATAAAGTTCTAGATGCATTGGGATAAATGACATGGGGTTAAAAGATCTAAAAATTGAATTAAGCTATGCAGGGAAAGGAGAAATAATACTTAGGGATTTTCTTCTCCCTTCAATCAGTGAATCCGTTTTTTACAATAGGATTACAAGTTTCTATACAATTGACTCATTACTTGCTATTTCCCAGGGACTGGAATTCATGTTTCAGCGAAAAGGGAAAATGCGTCTGATAATTGGTATTCACAGCTTTCCGAAAGAGATAATCGATGCATCTCTTCAAAAAGAGTTTTTAAATCAACAGATTGTTCAAATCAGACAAGATATCACTGAGGGAATTTTATCTCTGACTGATTCTCTTGAAAAGAAACGCCTAGCAACACTAGCTTGGATGATTCAAGACAGATTATTAGAAGTTAAAGCAGCTTCAGTAAGGGGAGACGGAATTTTTCATCCAAAGACATTGATACTTAAAGACGAGAATGATGACAGAATTGTCGCAGTAGGAAGCCCTAATGAAACAAGGAGAGGTTTAGGAGGGAATTTTGAGCAAATCATGATTGCAAAATCATGGGAGTCTGCTAGTGCTGTGACTACACAGGAGGATTTCTTTTCTACCCTTTGGAATGGTGATGATATCGATGTATTAGTTTCAGATATTTCTCAAGAAACTTCGCAAATGATTTTGAATGCACTTGGGAAGCGATACCGCAATAGGACCGTAGAAAATGAACTTAATTCAAAGGAAAAGGTTATAGAAGTTTCTTCTAGAATGCCAGCAAATTTTTTTGTTTCAGGAGACATCCCTTCTCTCTTTGTTCATCAAGAACGTGCAGTCCTGGATGCACTCTCAAGATGGCCAGTCAGAGTCATATTCTCTGACGAAGTTGGATTAGGTAAGACATTTGAAGTGGCTGCCTCAATGGTATACTTAAAAAAATATTGTGGAGTCAAACGAATTCTGATACTCACACCCAAATCAGTCATGAGACAATGGCAGGAGGAGCTGAGGCAACATTTCAACATTAACGCTTGGATATTTGAATCGGGTTCAAAAAGCTACATTGATTCAGAGGGGCAAATAATCAAGGCTAATTCCGAGACACCTCTCAAAGGACGAATCCCGAATATCATTCTAATGTCTGTTCAATATGCTCGTGGAAATAAGACGCATGGAAACATTTTCGCACAAGAAGGAATCACCTTTCCCGATTTATTGGTTGTGGATGAAGCTCATTCCGCGCGTGTAAGCAAGGGAATTGATGGTAAATCTCACAAGACAAAAACCTATACGATGCTTGAAGAAGTATCCAAGAAAATACCACATCTCATTTTTGCAACTGCAACGCCAATGCAGAAAGATGCTGATGAATATCATGCTATGCTAAAACTCTTGGGTCTTCCTCCTGCATGGAGAAATACCAGAAACTACCAAACTTCACTGCGTTTGATCATCGAAGATGAACCCGATCCAAGTGATTCTTATAGTGCAGGGGTTCTCCTCCGTGAAACAATGGGGACTATGTGTCCAAGCACAGAGAATCTTAATGATGAAGAAAGAAGAGCTTTGGTCGAACTTCAAGAATTTGACCCGGGAGACAGGTATGAATTTGGAAGATTTGTCCAGTCAAGATGGAGCACATTACAAAAAGTCTTTATAAAACTCCATCCAGCACATTTGCTTACAATAAGAAATACTAGACGTTCATTATCAGAAGTGGGTTATAAATTTCCCATAAGGAATCTGATTGAACGGCAAATAGATGATTCTTATCCTATTCAGGCCTTTTATCATAGAGTTGATAAATATCTTGAGGAGTCAGGATTTTCTATTGATGAGGCATTGTTCCCAGAACGCAAGAAAAATATCGGTTTTGTAAAAATCAATTATCAACAAAGGATTGCCTCCTCTTTATTTTCGTGTATTAGAAGTCTTGAGAAACGGAAAAAGAAAGTCCTGTTACTGAAGGATTGGTTAGAAACAAACATAGAGGATCTAGTTAATGGCAATTACGTATACAATGTAGGAAAAGAACTTGATGATTGGAAATTGGATGAGTTTTTAGGGCGTTGCCCCGGCACGAATCAGCGAAAACCTTCTGAAAAAGAATTTACTAAACTAAAACGCGCTTCTGAAATTGAAGCGATGGAATTATCAGCACTTACCATTGAAGCGAAAAAACTTAAATCGAGTTTGGGTGATCTTAAAGTCAAAGAATCAATTAAGCTTGCGAATACTTGTTTGGCAAATGGAGATAAAGTACTTCTCTTTTCAAGATATACAGATACTGTAGAAGCTCTTATCAATGAATTTAAGGACGAAGGTTTGCCTGATAAATATGTGTTTGGGGTTTATACTGGTAAGAATTCCTATATTGTTGATTCTGGTGTAGAAGAAAAATGCGATAAGGATAGGATCAAAACGGCTCTTTTCTCAGATTATCTGAAAGTCTTATTCTGTTCCGATGCTGCATCAGAAGGATTGAACCTTCAAGCAGCTAGAATTCTGATTAATGTTGATGTGCCATGGACTCCTTCAAGATTGGAGCAAAGAATTGGTAGAATAGCCAGGCTGGGGCAAAAGGCAGATGAGGTTGATGTTTATAATGTTTGGTATCCCAACAGTATTGAATCTAGGATGTACCATAGAATCCAAAATAGGCTCTATGACACCAATCTTGCAATTGGAGAGTTTCCAGAGGTGATGGCAGATGAAATACGTGATGCAGTATTGAGGGGTGAACCTGAAAATGAAAAACTACTTGATGAATTGAGAAGTATTCGTCATTCAATTCAAGTCAATGCTTTGGAGAAACTGTGGAGCCCAGAAGATAAAACTAATACCACAAGTGGATTAATACGACAGAGGTTGATAGAGATATGTGACAAGGAATTCGAATATATCTCAACTGGATTAAGCAACACAGCAAAACGATATCGTTTACCAGACAACTCAGTGGTTGAGGTTTCCTATGAAGAGGGAAGCTCTGAATGTATTTCACTGAGGTCAAGGCTATGGAAATATTTTGATTTTACTGTTAAGGGTGTAGGAACAGTTTCAAATGGAAATGGTATTGTTTGTGCATTTGTGGTTGATGACTCACAAGACGTAAGGCTTATTAAGCATGAAAGCATTTTAAAACTTGGGCTAGGAGAGACTTTGGAAGTCGAAGATCATCTTTTAGATTATCCTCAAATGCTTCCTAACAATGAATTGTTGAATTTGAGGTATGCTGTTGACTGTGATTTACCTGAACGACCTCAAATATGGTTGAATTAATGGAGATATTAAATTGAGAGCAAGACTGTTTTCTGCACCATGGGTTAACGCCACACTAACACAGGAGGCCAAAGAGGCTATAGATATTATCGGGGATAATGTTTGGAGAGAAGCTTCGATTCATTTTATTGCTGAAAGAGAATACAAGCTAGGCATGGGGAAGAGTGCTCCAAAAGGTATGCAAAAATATTTAAACGAAGTGCTTGATACTCGTTTTTCTGATAAGCAGTGGTTTTCTGATTTGGGATATTATTTTAAGAAGCAGACTTGGATTAGAGTTACATTTCGGCATCAAATGAGTCTTGGGTCCGACATTCTTGATGCAATCAAGGTCTGTAAGAAAGAGGGTATGCAGCAAGCAATTATTTTTGCCGCAAATCGAAAGACTTTGGATTTGATTACTCCAAATGATGCGTCAGCACTGGTATCGTTTGAAAAACTGCAACATGAAATTCTCGGATTGAATGGTGCTTTAGACATTCCACTTTTGATAGGTGAGCTTACACCATTGAATACAGCTTCTGTAGATATTGACAATGAATTGAAAAAACAACGTCCTCGTGATACTACAATTCCTATACAAGCGCTGACCTCCAGTTTTTCGGATATATAGGGAATAGGGTTAGCAACCAACTGGCCGTTATTTGGCGCCATATACATGGCCCGGCTCCACCATTTTGAATACCCGGTTGACCACTTGTTAACATTGTATTCTTTTAACTACATATCTTTTATTCAGCCAAAAGCTTCGCTTGGTCTCCCATGTGCCTTGGGGGGTTTCCATGAGGTCGCTGCTATCCCTGCCGTGGGTCCTGACGTGGATGATACGCCTGTCTCTGATCTTGATGAAATCATCATAGTTGCCATCAATAATTTTTTGCTTGGTATCTTCCCATCCTCCCTTTGCTATATCAAGATCTGATTCAGGCATGTTCCAGATTTTGACTTGGGCGAGGGTATAGGGGTCATCCTGGTGAGCATGCTTGTAAATGACGAAGAAAAACTTGCTAGTCAGTATCTGGTAGAGCTCACTGTCCTCCCATTCATCCTCAATGATTTCGTTGTATCTGATAGTTTTAAAACTCATCTCCTCTTTGGCTACACCATTGGGTTCGATTCGGATGGTTTTCACCTGGACATCAGCTGCATCAAACTCATAAATTTTTTGGTCTTTCTTCCTGATGCCCAGGATTGTCCTTGCAACGCGTGCATAGAGTCCCTTGTCGACAAGGTTGTAGGGAATCTCAAGAGTTTTACAAATATCATCCACTCTCATGCCAAGGTATGGATTGAACCGATTATGGATTTGTTGTTCTAGGCTCAGTGGCTTGTCATCTAGGAGTCGGATGTAATCAGTCTTCTTCCTTTTCTTCTGTCGTTCTCTGAGCACCTTGTAAATGTGGTTTACATAGCCTACCTTAAAGCAGAAGGCTCTTCTGTGGGCTTCGATGTCCGAATATGGTTGACGTACTTGGCTTGTCGCTTTCATGGCTCCCTTTGTACAGGCTCCAAGATAGTACGTGTCGCCCTCCGAAATCTCATGGGCGAGGCCATTTCTGACCTTCTGGACAATGTACTCCCAATCTTCCTTGATTTGCTTGCCATCTTCTTGTAGACACTTCCAAATATCAACCAGAGGGATTTCAAGGTCGTAGAAGCTCTTGAGGGCATCATGGAAATAAAAAACCAAGAGGACAGTCTCATTCTTGCTCAGGAAGTGAGATTCGGAAAAAGATTCATTGACCACCTGAGAGAAATCAATATTGCCCAGGACAATTCGTTCTTTTGCTCTTACTTCCCCTCTCTGGTTCTTTCTCAAAGGGGCCGTTTTAAGTTCAATTCCAGCTTGCTCAAAGTCTGGTCGTGAATAACTGTCAAGATCCTTCTTGAAGTACTGCTTCTCTATGAACTGCCCAAATCCACCCTTGCCCTTGTAGGTTTCCGTAATGGAAGGGTCGATGTATCCTGGTGAGCTTTCATGTGCCCAATCTGAATACAGCTCCTTCAGGGCTTTTGCGACCGTGCCACCTTCTAGATATCGTGCGTATTGCAGTATCTGGGTAGGGGAGGAAGGATCGTACGGTGAGTCCAACTGAACACTCCTTTACAAATTTTTCGACAAGATCTTGTCAGAACCAGAATAATCCTTTATAGTACTCTACAATGGTTTACTCTCAAATGGTAGGAAAAAATGGCTGAAACACTTGGTATCGTTGAGTTGTTCGCAGGAGTCGGTGGCTTTCGTGTAGGCCTGGAGGCTAGTGGGGTCTGGAAAGTCATCTACAGCAACCAGTGGGAACCTGGCAAGAAAAACCAATGGGCTTCTGATTGCTACCAGACCCATTTCAAAGATGGCACCCATACCAATGTTGATATTTCCACCATAGAGGCAGAAGATATCCCAGACCACACGCTCCTTGTTGGAGGATTCCCCTGTCAAGACTATTCAGTCGCCGCCACGCTTGCCCAAGGTATCCAAGGCAAGAAGGGGGTCTTGTGGTGGGAGATTAACCGAATCCTAGAGGCGAAGCGCCCTCCATATGTATTGCTCGAGAATGTTGACCGCCTTATCAAGTCTCCTGCTAAACAGCGCGGCCGTGACTTCGCCACCATTCTCTCCTGTCTCAACAACATGGGGTATGCGGTTGAATGGCGGGTGGTGAACGCAGCTGACTACGGGTTTCCCCAACGAAGGCGGAGGGTTTTTATCTTCGCTGCTTTGAGTGACACCCCGATTGGTAAGCGCTATGACCATACTCTTCCTGCTGATGTAATGATGAGAGAGGGCTTGTTTGCCCAGACGTTTGAGGTAACAGCGAATAAACCACTTCGGACAATACCTATTCCAACGGACCTGCTAGAGATTACCAATTCCTTCCACACACCGTTCTCAAATGCTGGCTTTGCTATAAACCATCTGAGCTATACTGCTGACCTTACTGCGTCGATTGTCCCTGATGGTGCTACACTTGGGAGTATCCTTGAACGAGATGTGGATGAGAGATATTACATCAAGCAGGAAGATCTCGAAAAATGGAAGTACATGAAAGGTTCCAAGAACGAAATCCGACAGACTAGGGAAGGGTACCAGTACAACTACACGGAAGGTGCCATACCATATCCCGAACCGCTTGATCGTCCCAGTAGAACGATGTTGACATCCGAATCGAGCAAGAATCGTTCCACACACGTCATAGAAGACCCTCAGACAGGAAAGCTCAGACTCTTGACCCCGGTGGAGTGCGAGCGCTTGGATGGGTTTCCCGACAATTGGACCAACACCGGAATGCCCGAGAAATTCCGGTATTTCTGCATGGGAAATGCCTTGGTGGTGGGTTTGATTGAGATGATGGGGAAAACTCTCCTAAAGATGATAGGAAAGCAATAACCCAGAAATTTATTCAAGATTATCTGATAATTGATGGTCTACAGTCCACTATATATTCTCTAAGCCAAGCTTATTCCCGCCTTTCTCATCAATTGATTGGTGATATGTATATAATAGAGGATAGGTCATTAGTATAAGGAGAGGATTTGAAGGTGTATGACAAATCAGTATTTATTGATCTTTCAATTTTGCTCAACGACTAATCTCTGCCAGAGAAATATACCTTTCCATCACCTCCTCCGATTAGTTTTTCAACAAATACTGTGTCCTCTCCATTTTCGATTGGGAGTGTTCCCACGTCTCTCGTTGAGAGGTGTTGGTTTGGATTACGGTGTTATCTAGCCCAAAAAGGTAATCACCACCAACTGTTGTGCTTGCCTTATGTGTTTGGTCAAGCCTAAATGGATAATGATCGCAAGAATTCCCTATTTTGATCATCAGATCAAAATGATTATCCTTACTACACTGTCGACCTCCCTTTGGCGCTGACAACCTTGCCCACCTGGTCCCTCATCAATGAGTGCTCCAGCCGCCAATCCTTTGAACCGGTGTCAATCAAGTGACCGTAATGGACCAGGCGGTCTATGATGGCGGTGGCAAGCTGCTCGTCGGTCATCAGCTTTCCCCATTCACTGAAGGGCAGGTTCGTCGTCACGATCAATGACTTTGCCTCGTAGCTGTCGGCGATGACCCGGAAGAGCAGCTGGGCCTCCTCCCTGCCGATCTGGCAGTATCCCCATTCATCGATGATGAGCAGGTCCAGTTTCTTGAGATCCAGCAGGAACCGCTTTATGGAGACTAGATTTGCAGGACAGGTCAAAGCTCTTAAATAAGATGTTATAATTGGGTGACTTTAAGCCAATCCTTCAGTAAATCGAACTGTTAAGAATTCTTTCTGGTTGGGTAAATGCCATGCAATTTGATTAAGGAAAAAATGCAGAGGACACGTTAAACCAACCAAGTCATTGAGATTATCCCGAATGTAGGATTTGTGTTTTAGCAGGTATTTTTATCTTCCTTGGTCAAACAAAAGATTCCAAAATTTTTAATTTGAGTGAAAACCGGTGCATTGAGTTATGGAAGATAACTGATGATTTTTTTGGTGCAAACTATCTGAAAAATTAAAATTTTGTAATATAAAATCTATAAATCAAATGTTTTAACAAATCGAGAAATGTGGCCTATAATGTATAGACATGAAAAACAATCATGCAAATTGGTACACCAGAATTCGATTACCACGGTTCCGGAAAGGTATCCTGTTGTTTGTGCTCGCTAGTCTCTTTGCTTTTTATGGATGCGCCTCCACATCGATAGCTGACTCCTCAACTATCTCCACTATTTCTGTTGTGGAAACAAAGAAAGAGGATGATCGTGGAAGCCAGGCTACTTCCCCATCACAAAACATAGCTTCTGAAGTTGTATTTCTTCCTGAAATTGAAAATTTGAGTGATGAAAGCACGTCGAATTCAATCCCCAAAAATGCATTAACTCTCAAAGATAATAATGATTTCTCTCCCTCCATCAATGCTTCGCTACCCCTAGATACTCAAACGTCTATGATTGAATCTAATGAGCAAGCCAGTGGGGCTTTATACCTTGAAGACGAGAGAACTGAACAACCAAACCTTGACCCGTTATTGGAACAAAGCTTTCCATTGGTTCATACTTTTTCTGTTGTTGAAACAAAGAGAGAAGATGACCTGAGAGTTCAGGGCTCCTCTCCATCACAAAGCACAGCTTCTAGCGTTGGGGCCCGCTCAATAACCGAAGATTTGAGCGATGACAAGACCCCTCATTCTATCAATAAAAATAATTTGGCTTTAAAAGATAGTGCCGAATCTTATCCCTCTTTTAAAACTTCACTACCTCAAGATGCTCAAGCGGATACGATTGATTCTGTTACCCAAGGCAGTGGAGCTTTATACGTCGAATACGAAGAGGCTGAACACCCAAGCCCTGAAGACTCGTTGTTTGGAGAAACTCTTTTATTGTATCCGAGTTTCTCTTCAGAGTCATTTGATGATACTCATGCTTTAGGTGGTGGGAGTGATATCACAAAGATTGAGACTGTTGCCGATTTTAAACCACATGAAATAAGTAGTGACTCACACGAAACAGTGGGAGTTTCACAACTTAATGATGAGAAGAGTATGCGTGATCCAGGCTCTTTCCCTGGAATCAATGAAAATAGTTTCAAGCAGGGTTTTGTAGTTGTGGCAGGCGCAGAGAGTACCAATGTACGCTCACAAACAGTGGACCCTTCAGCTCGTGAATCCAATAATGACAACAACCTATCGACGGTGAGTGCTGTTATTCCTTCTGCTGATAAGGAAGACCATCAACTACCAGTATCAAGAGAAGCCGCAACATCCTTTTTATTGCCAGCAGCTAATGCGGAGAGTAGCCAGAAAGAGCCAATAGGTGTGCTCAATCCCGTCGATTATCGAAACGAACGCTCACTGTCCCTAATAGGTGCAGTAAATCCTTTACCAGCAACGGACCAGGGGACATCAGATACAAGGGAGCGTAGTACCCAAGAAACCTCTGATGCAACACCTCCAAAGCCAATTCAATCTGTGGCCGATGCTGGTTCTTTACTTGGTTTGGGTGTAGTAATCCTGCTCGTCATCCTGTTCGCCTTCTCACGAAAGAAAAAACGGAAAAAACGTCTTAATAAGCCTCTTTATCGTGAAAACGTTGCTTCAGGCAAGAGCCTGAAGGCTAACGTTAATCGTGAGAACAAAGAACATACATTCGTTCCCGATAACAGGACCATCGAAGGGGGGGAGCAAATGTATTCTGTCCACATAGTGGAGAATGAACGCACTGCTTCTTCATATTCAATCCCAAAATCACCGCAGAAACACGCAACGGGTTTTGGTGCTGTTCGCTGGGTGTCGGCCGGGAAGACAATTGAAATCAATGGATTTCAAATTGACGGTGGAATGCTGTATGTGGGGTCCAAAGTGACCGGTACCGCCGTCGACCCTTCGTTCATCAATATCAAACTCCCTGTATCTAATTTCACTGACTACACGGTGAGATTAACGAGCTATTGGCCGAGCTATTCTCAAATTTCATCAGATGCACGTGGGGCATATCTTGCATGGCTAGCTGATGGGAGAAAAGATCCCAGAGCTGATGTTGGATACGTGTTTCTTTTCTTTTATGGACTTGAACGAAGAGTCCTCGTCGATTACCAGGAAACCGGGATAGACGATACTGAACTAATCCAAATCAAGAGCGAAGTTAATCGGTTGTTTTCCATCTATGGCAGTCAATCTAACTCAGTTAAAGGATACTTCTCAAATTTCCTGAGTTTATTACTGTTGTTGGAAAGACGAAATTCAAAACTTTATGATTGGCCGATTCCTGAAAATCTCAAGGGCTATGATTTGCCATTCTATCTGAAAGCGTACCTAGGTCAGTGCTCAGTCGACGGAAAACCTCTCCCTGCGCAGGCAGCGTACCAGTGGGTCACCTATGATCCAACACTGTCGAAGAGGACCCCGGCACGTAGGTGTGAGGTGGAGCTTCAGCAGCTCTTTTTATTACGGTACGATGAAGCGTTTGGTAACGGGCTGCAGCTACCAGTGAACAAGAAAAAATTAAAGATATCGTACCACGCAGCATCAAGCCACATGTATGGTTTTACGTTGGATATTGATACGTATCAAGATTTACCAGATGTGACAGTGCCTACTTCGATCAGTGGCAAGCTGAAACAGATATTTGATAATTGTTCAGATGAACTCGATCGATATAGTCGATACCTTGGAAAAACGGGAAAGGAGCTTGGAGATAAAAAGTCGTTGGTTCTTTTGCCAACTGAACTGGTAGTCAAGTTGAGAAGAGATTTCTTGAAGACGATTCACGATCAACTGTCGTTAAATGATTCCATGACAACTCCAGTGTCTTTTTTGCTCAAGGAGATTCTGGACGAAGAGATGCCGACAAGAGAGGCTACCTGTGCCTTGGCAAAGGTGCTTGAGATGGATGGAATCAGCATGGAACCGGATGTGCTCGCTTATACGTATGAGCTGAAAAACGAAAATAAGGTCCTATTGTTTGTGAACAATGACAGAGCTCCCCAGGAACGTGACAATAGTACATACTTGCTCAATGTTATGATGGTTGAGCTCTCTTATGCCGTTGCACAGGCAGATGGCATAGTTGATGACAAAGAGATACAATCTATCCAACAATATCTGGATTCTTTGCAGCAGATCTCTTCGTATCATATGCTTCGTCTCCAAAAGCATCTGGAGTTCCTACAATATACTCCAGTCAGAGAATCTTCAATGAAGAAGAAACTAAAAGGCATCCCTTCAGCCGATCTGTCTGTTCTATTGGCTTCTGTCAATAATGTAGTCCTGGCTGATGGGATCATTGACCACGCTGAAATACAATTTTTGGAGAAGTTGTACCAGTATTTGGGTCTTGATTATTCACAGTTGTATCACCAACTACACAGCCCAAAGGCATTTGGTGCTACACAAATTCAAGATTCCGATCGTCCTCTTGATTATGAACGTGTCGCTTCATTGAAAATAGAATCCGCCGAAGTGTCGTCAATCCTATCCGAAATATTCTCATCTGATGAGGAAGATCCTCGACAGGCTGAACTGCCAATTGCAGATGAAGAGGAAGAGCAAGAAAACCCACTTGGATTGGATGATGAGCAGATGGAGTTCTTGGCGGGTCTCGTCTCAAAGACATCATGGTCAAGAGAAGAACTTCAAGAAATGGCAGGAAAGCATGGTATCATGTTGGACGGGACCCTTGAGCATGTTAATGAAAATAGCTTGGAGCTCTACGGAATACCGGTAACAGAAGGGGATGATCCAATTGAGATTCTTGAAGAATTTAGGGGGCGGACTGTATGGCAGTAAGACCAGAAATACGAAAAAAAGATCGAGATACAATTATTCAAGCTCTTCGGGCAGGGGTGGTCCCGAGAATTGGTCTCCATTTGATTCAGGTAGGAAGAAAGTTGGAAGTACAGGCCCTGCTTTCCGATATTGAGCGTATATCCGAGGGCGGAAGTACAATCCGGTTCATCATTGGTGAATATGGGTCGGGAAAAACCTTTTTTCTGAATCTGGTCAGGTCCATAGCAATGGAGAAGGGATTGGTGACCGCTTCTGCGGATCTGAACCCATCACGTAGGCTCTATTCGACCTCAGGACAAGCAAAATCTCTTTACATGGAGTTGGTCAGAAACTTGTCGACACGGACAAAACCTGATGGTGGGGCTCTAGTTGGGATTGTCGAAAAGTTCATCTCCAATACAAAGAAAGAGGCAAAGGGTAGTTCTGTTAGTGTTGAGGAGTTGATTCAGCAGAAATTGTATGAACTGACAGAACTTGTATGCGGTTTTGATTTTGCCCATGTGATCACTCAATATTACCAAGGCTTTGAAACTGGCAATGATGAGATGAAAAATAATGCAATCAAATGGCTACGGGGTGAATTCTCTACGAAAACAGATGCGAGAGCAGCCCTAGGTGTCCGAAATATTATTGATGATTCTACCTATTATGATCAGCTGAAACTGTTGGCCAAGTTTGTTCGACTTGCAGGGTATTCCGGATTATTGGTATGTATGGATGAAATGGTGAACATTTACAAGTTGGCCAACACCGTAGGAAGAAGCTCGAATTATGAGCAATTGCTGAGAATCCTGAACGACTGTCTCCAAGGAAATACTGAAGGTATCGGTTTTGTGTTTGGGGGAACTCCTGAATTCTATCTGGACACCAGGAGAGGTATGTTTAGTTATGATGCACTGAGGAGTAGATTAGCTCAAAATACATTTTCAAGTGACAAGTACAAAGATCTCAGCGGTCCAGTCATTCAACTGGAGAGCCTTACCCCAGAAGATTTGTTTGTACTGCTTTCCAACATCAATTATGTGTATGCGGGAGGAAAGAAGGAGAATGAACTTGTACCCGATGAAGCTCTTGATGTCTTTATGCAGTATTGTTCCAACCGATTGGGGAATAACTACTTCAGGACGCCTCGTACTACAATCACCGCGTTCATAAACATGTTGGCTATTCTTGAACAAAACGAGGATGCCAGATGGCAAGAGTTAATTGGTACGATTGAAATTGAACCAGATGTGCGCGGGGTGGAAGAAAGTTCAGGGCTTATCGAGGATGAATTGGTGTCCTTCCGATTATGAAGAATGACGCCTCTTCCAATTCATTTGAACTGCTCGATCCAAGAATCCAGCGATGGATTTGGGAGCATGAGTGGACTGAGCTGCGCAGTATTCAAGAAGGGGCAATTCCCCCGATCCTTTCACATGAAAAGGATGTAATCCTTTCATCAGGTACAGCGAGCGGGAAGACCGAGGCGGCATTCTTTCCGATTTTGACTCATATGCTGCAAAGGCCTGACTCTATTGGCCTCACTGTGTATATCAGCCCGTTGATTGCGTTGATCAATGACCAGTTCAATCGACTGGAGGATATGTGTGAAGAGCCTGAGATTCCTGTGTACGCATGGCATGGCGGTATCTCTGCATCAAAAAAGAGAAAATTCATCTCCAATCCAAAGGGGGTGCTGTTGATTACTCCAGAATCATTACAGGCATTCTTTTGTAATCATGGAGGGATGACTGAAATTGTTTTTTCCGAGACACAGTATATTGTTATCGATGAAATGCACTCTTTCATTGGTACTGAAAGAGGGAAACAGCTACAAACGCTCATGCACTTGCTGGAGTGTGCCGCCAAGAGAAAAATCCCAAGAATTGGTCTTTCTGCGACTCTTGGTGATATGGGGCTCGCCAGTGAGTATCTTCGCAAAGGATGTGATGTAGAGATAATCAACCCAGGTACCCCGATGCATCTTCAAATACTTCTGAAAGGGTTTGTGCAAACACAAAATGACGATAAAAATGATGAAAATGAGGATGAAACAGCGACAGTAAAGATAGCGAAATATTTATTTCCTATCCTTATCCAATCAAACAATCTTGTCTTTCCGAATAGCCGGGCAAAAGTTGAATATTACACAAAACTTTTCTCTGAGTTGTGTGAGGTCAACAAATGCACAAATGGGTTCTTTGCACATCATGGCAATCTAGCACATGGAATCCGTGAAGAGGCCGAACTAACAATCAAGCAATCAAATCACCCGACGACGATAGTGTGCACCAATACACTTGAGTTGGGAATTGATATTGGCTCTGTAGAAAGTATAGTACAGATAGGATCTCCACCGTCTGTGTCGAGTTTACGCCAAAGACTAGGGCGGTCGGGTCGAAAAAAAGGAAAATCAAGTATTTTACGTGCTTTTACAATTGAGTCGGAGTTAAATAACACTTCAACATTGGTTTCAGAACTCAGGGAAAGAACTGTTCAGTTCTGTGCAATAATCAATTTGATCTTGAATAGTTGGAATGAACCACCAAAGGCACGAACATTGAATTTATCAACTTTGGTTCAACAGATTTTGTCTCTTATTTATCAACACGGAGGGGTAACGGCATCCAGGGCGTACAACCTGTTGTGCAGTACGGGTCCATTTGATAGTGTCTCAAAAAACGATTTTATTGAACTGTTGCAATCACTGCATGCCAATGAGCTGATAACACAAGACAACACAGGCCTGTTGTTCCATGGGAAAAGAGGAGAAAAACTTGTCAATCACTACTCGTTTTATGCAGCCTTCGAATCTGAGAAGGAATTCAGGATTGTCGCCGATACCAAAACACTGGGGACGCTTCCGGTGAACTCGATGGTCTCTGTTAATGATTACATCATTTTCGCTGGAAAAGCCTGGATAGTCAAAGATATTGATATGAAGTCCAGGGTGATTTACGTCAGTCCACAGGCGGTGGGAGAACCTCCTGCTTTCTTTAGCCCAGGTGGTAGGTTGCATTCTGAGATCCGAAGGGAAATGAGAAGAATATACGAGAGTTCGGAGAGAGTGCCATATGCTGATGCTACAGCGATGCGTCTAATCGAAGAAGGAAGAAGTGCCTACATTGCTAACAAGCTGGACACCGAAGATATCGTACAATCAGGAGCAGCTGTTTTTTTGTTCTCGTGGTTGGGAGATGATGTGAATGAAGCATTAGGAGCAATCTTTCGATGGAGCGGCTTTAATGTATACCTTGAAGGATTGTGTATCATATTCTCAAATACAACCAAGGAATCAGTAATAGCTTGTATCCAGAGGTTGAAGAGAATGCGAAAACCCAAACTTAATATTTTGCTTGAAGAAGCTGAGAACCTTGAGAAAGAGAAGTGGGATTGGGCATTATCGAGAACCTTACTGGAAAAGACCTATGAGAGTGCGTATATGGATCTAGCTGCTGCCTGGGATTGGCTTTCTTTGCAAACTTGTTAGTGATGAGGTAAATGACAATGATCGGCACATCGATAGAAATCATTCAGGAGACTGATTGGCCTATATTTTGGGCTACTTTAAGCACCGGGCTCTGTGCCGTTTTAGCTGTAGTTGTGGCTTTCCTTTTACAAAACAGAGATATTTTTCGACACAATAGAAATGCCGTTGGCATAGTAGCGCTACTGATATTTAAACAAACGGAATTTCTTAATATTTTTTATCAGCACTTAACCGGAGATCTCGACCAAAAAGATTTTATAAATTATCAAAAACACGAACATGATAATTATGTAAGGTATGAAAAATATGAGGAATGTTTGGTAACAAGTTTCAAACCCCAAGTTGTTTCAGAGATTCATTCCTTCTTCATGAATTTGCATTCAGATATTGCGCTTCTCTCCTATAATTCCATTGTTGAAAATCAAGAGAGGTGGATAG
>Ga0116183_1002917_pt1 | contig 17842 bp, 5 predicted proteins | sample AD_UKC078_MetaG_FD_89753 | JGI IMG/M metagenome (GOLD analysis project Ga0116183, IMG submission 89753) | Active sludge microbial communities of municipal wastewater-treating anaerobic digesters from USA - AD_UKC078_MetaG | ecosystem: Engineered > Bioreactor > Anaerobic > Digestate | place: USA... | reverse complement strand
GGGGTTAAGGCTGTGAGGGGTTAAGGCTGTGAGGGAGAAGGCGGCGGAGCGAACGGATGGGGAACGAAGTTCTCTTTCGTGGTTAATCATTCGTAATTGCCTTGTTTGTAAAACCTTACAGCCTCACAGCCTCACAGTCTTACAGCCTTACAGTCTCAATACCTCACAGCCTCACAGTCTTTGAGATTGCGGGCTCCGTCCGCGTTAGTGCGGAATCGGGATCGGAATCGCTATCGGGATCGTCCGCGGACGCCTCGGGGATGCGTCCCTGTCCCGAAGCCCGGCACGGTTTCGGCGATCCGGTTCCGCGCCGATGGCGCGTAGCCGAGGACGTCCGAGGAGGCGGAACGCTGAACGTGAAACCAGAAACCAGAAATCTCGGCACTCTTGGCGATTCCAGAAACCCTAAAGCGTTGAGTTTTACTGTTTATAGGTTTAGTGGTTGACTGGTTTCATCTCCCTCGTACAATGGGTGGCTATCACTGGAGGCGGCGTGTTTCCGGTCTGCCCTGGAGGACAATGACGGAGTCGATCATGAAGAAATCTCGTCGGATTGGGTTGCTGGTGTTGACGTTGGCGGGTGCGTCCCTGCGTGCGGGCGAGCGGATGCCGCTATGGCCGGAAGGGAAGATTCCCGATTTCCAAGATCATCAGGTCGGGGTGATGACGGATGCCATGTGGCTTCCGGGGACGTGGGGGAAACCTAACCCGGCGTTCAAGCCGGAGGAGCATCGTATGCCGTACATCGAATGGTACGGCAAGGCAGAGAACCCCAATGGGGCGTGCATCATCCTCATTTCAGGAGGGAGTTACCAAAACTGCTGCGATGTGAATCTGGTGAAAAAGATGTGGCCGAACCGTCTCATCGAACTCGGCTATCAGTGTGTCAATTTCGTCTATCGGACGCCGCGTCCGAAGGGACTGCCGATCTACCAGAGCGCCTGGCAGGACGGACAGCGCGCCGTGCGTCTTGTCAGTTCCGAGGCCGCAAAGCGCGGTTTCGATCCCGAACGCATCGGCCTGATCTCGATGTCCGCAGGCGGGCATCTCGGTGTGATGATGGCGACGAGTTCCCTGACGCCCGCGTACGAGAAGGTGGACGAATTGGACGATCTGCCCTGTCATGTCAATGCCGCGATCTGCAATGCCCCGGCGTATGCGACCGGACTTGGCGCGGCGGGCGGTGCGGCGCCGCAGGATGGCACGCTCGTGCCGTATCCGACGATCAATCCGTGTTTCAAGTTCGACGCGAAGACATGTCCGATCAGCTTCCACCATGGCGCGGTCGACCCGTATTCGCCGAACGGCTCGACGCTTTGCTACCGCGAAGTGCGTAAGCGGAGCGTCCCGTCTGAACTGCACCTTTACGCGGACCTCGGCCATGGGGCGCACGGACTTGAGCGCGCGGTCGAGTTTCTCCGCCAGCTCAATTTCGACGGACGCCTTGGCGCGGAGGAGGAACGGCGCATCTTCACGGGTACGCACACGGCCGAGCAGGTTTGCGAGAAGCTGTGGCCCGAGGGACGCGTCCCGTCCCATTCGGCCGCCCAGACCAATACGGCGACCCTCACTTGGTTCGTTCCGAAAACCTTGAAGACGAAGGCCATCCAGGTGATTTTTCCGGGGGGCGCCTACACGCACTGTAACGTCCGGGGGGAGGGACGTCCCGTTGCCGAATACTTCAATGCGCAGGGGATGACGGCGGTGGTTGTCGAGTACCGCTGTCCGCGACCGAAGAATCTGCCGAAGCACTGGACGGCTTGGCAGGATGCGCAGCGGGCGATCCGCCTTGTCCGGGCGGGAGCCGTGGCCCGCGGACTCGACCCGGAGCGCATCGGCGCGATGGGCTTTTCGGCGGGCGGACACCTGACGCTCATGACGGCGCTCAGTTCAACGTACCCTGCGTACAATCCAGTGGATGATGTCGATAAAAAGGTTTCCTGCAGGGTCGCTTGGGCATGTCCGATCTATCCCGCGTACGTGCTTTCGGATGGCGCTGACGGTGCCCATGCGCGAGGCGGGAATGACGATAAGGCGACACTCGTCCCCGAGCTTCTTTTCGACGTCAATACGCCGCCGATGTGCTTTGTGCATGGCGATGCCGACTCCATTACGGCGATGGGATCCGTCAAGGTCTGGGAGAAACTCCGCCGGATGGGCGCGTCGAGTGATCTTCATACGCTCGCGACCCGTGGGCACTGTTTTCAGTTTAAAGCGGCACCCGGTACCGGCAGCTGGACCTGGCTTGATCAGGTGTGGGACTTCCTTGTCCGCAAGGGGTTCGTGAAGTGAAATCCGAATAACAGGAGAATGGACATGATGAAACGTGTTTTTTCACTGGCACTGATGTTCGCGGCCGCGCCGCTTTTCGCGGCGACTTACTACGCTTCGCCGACCGGGACGTCCTCAGCCGCAGGTACAGAGGCGGATCCGTACGATATCGCGACGGCGATCGCCAAACTCGGTAACAACACCTATGATGACGTCTACCTCCTACCGGGAACCTACAAGGTCGGCAGCGCCTCGCTCGCGGCCATCGACTACTACGCGCGGCTGATCGGCAAGGGCGCGACACGCGATGACGTGGTCTTGGACTTCGAGGGCGCGGGTACGGTTCTCAAGGTTCAGACCGGCGCAAGCGTCTGTAATCTCACGATCTCCAACTTCGTCAACTGTTCGGCCATGGAGATCATCAACTATAACGGCTACGGGGAACTGATCGTTTCCAACTGCGTGATCCGCTCCGGCTCGGGTACCAAACCTGGAATGACGATGTCCGGAGCAGGGCCTATCCTTGTCGTCGACAGCGTCATCCGTGACATCGACGGGAACATTCCCGGAGGCGGTTATGGTGTGGGAGTCAATTGCTCGGCTGCTGGCGCATGCTTCCGGCGTTGCACGTTCGCCAACAACACCTATACCGGGTGGGTCGGTCTGGGCGGTGCCGCGGGATATTTTTCCGCTGCGGCGCTCGTTGAGAATTGCATCGTCTCCAACAACAGTGCAACGGGCTATGGCGGAGGATTCCACACCACCACGGGTATGCGGATCAAGGACACGCTTTTCATCGGCAACTCTTCGTCTGCGAACGGCGGCGGCGCCATCTACAGCCAGAGCGGCGCGAACAACACCAACTTTATTGTCGGCTGCACGTTTATCGACAATCGCACAACCGTGTCCAGCGTGAAGGGCGGGGCGATTTTCGCGGGTTTTTACAATACGCTCGTCTCCAACTGCAGCTTCACGGCGAATGCTTCGCTCAGTAACGGCGGCGCCATTCACTGCTACGACTCCGCCACGAACAAGACGATCGGCATCGAGATCGTCGGCTGTGGCTTCACAAACAACACCGCGTCGTCGGGCGGCAGCGCGATCACGATCGGACGACGCGGAGCGGAACGCATTGAGCCGCCCTTCAACATCCGGAACTGCCACTTTAAGGGCAATACCAACTCGGCCAATGCGACCGGCGGCGGTATTCAGCTCTACGGGTTTGTCCAGGCGAATGTCGAAGATTGCGACTTCGAGGACAATCAGGCGGGGGTGTCCAGCGGTGAGGGCGGCGCGATCGGGCGCACCAATGACGCTTGGAACGAGGCGATGGCCCGCGCAGTCTGCCGGCGTTGCCGGTTCGTGAACAACCGGGCGGCTGTGGGTGCGGCGATAGCCGCCACGGCCTCGCTCTATGACTGTGACTTCTTCGGCAACATCGCGACCAATTCCAACGCCAGCGGCTGCAACGCGATTGTTTATCTCTACGGCAAACGCCTGGTCGCCAAGGAATATTTAGACGAGGCCTTCACGAATTTCGTATCGGGTTGCCATTTCGAAGGAAATGTCGTCTACGGAACCACCATGGGTATCATGGCGCCCTTCGGTGATTTCCGCTGTTATGACACGACCTTCTCGAACAATGTCGGCTACACGAGCCACATTACGGGCGGCTGGTCGGTCAATTTGCGCGCGCCGACCTATTTCGAGGTGGACCGCTGTCAGTTTGTCGGGAACACCGCTGCGTCGTCCGGATCCGGCTTCCACTGCGAGAAGGGAACGATGAACGACAGCATGACGAACGGTTGGGTCCGGAATTCGCTTTTCCACAAGAACTATTCCGTCACTTCCGGCGGCGCAGCCTGCGGCATGATCCAGCTCGGTTGGACGAACACGTGGATCTCGGGCTGTACCATTGTCTCCAACTACATCTACGGCGGCATCTGGGCTGCGGTCAACACGAGCTGCACCCAATCAAACTGCGTCGCTAACTGCATCATGTACATGAACGACACCAACAGCGGGACGCAGTACCGGGATGTGAACGGCAGCGCGGATAAGCAGCCGTATTTCCACAACTGTTTCATCAGCAACGGCAAGTTCACGGATAATGGATGCCTCGGCAAAGATCAGGATCCCGGATTCGTCGACATTGCCAGTGGCAATCTCCAACTTCGCAGGGATTCGGTGTGTGTGGATAAAGGCGACAACGAGCCTTGGATGTTTGCGGGAAAAATCCCCGATCTCGCAGGACGGCCCCGTATAAGTGGTTCTTCCGTCGACATCGGCTGCTACGAATACTGCCCGATCCTTCGTTTCATCCTGAGCATCCGCTAAACGTTTCAAACCGTCTAGCCCTTCCGAGCCTCATCAACATCATCTCGCGAAGATGGGGGAACGGTCGGCTAATGGAAAAGGAAATCGAATGAAGATGTGCGTTTATGCGGCAGCGGTGCTGGCCGTGGGGGCGGTGTTTGCCGCAGAGCAGAAGACCGGGGAACCGGAGGCCAAGATCAGCATTTACGCGGATCGTCCGGAGTTTCTCTACGGCGCGGATGAGAAGGTCGAGTTTGTCGTGAAGGCTACGTCTGCGGACGGAGCGCCGTTCACGAATGGCGTGCTGGAAGTCATCCTCGACAACTACGGAGGGCGCGGTCTTTTTCGCGAGAAGATCACGGACGAGGTGAAGCTTGCGAAACCCGTGACCGTAAGGGCGGATCCTCTCGGTAAGCCGGGTTTCATGCGTTGCCGTGTGCTCTATCGGTCGCCGTCCGGAAAGGAGACGTGGGAATATGCCGCCGTCGCGGTCGATCCGCGTGCGATCACGAGCGGTGCGGTACGGCCGAAGGACTTCGACGCGTTCTGGGATGGCGAAATCGTGCGGCTTGAGAAGGAGGTTCCTGACGGCGTCACGGCCGTGAAGGATGAAAAGGCCTCCACAGAAACGCACACCTGCTTTCGAATGTGCGCGAAAGTGTTCGGCGAGCGCAGCGTTTGGGGTTTTTTGACCGTACCGAACGGCGCGTTTGCCGCAGAGCCAAAGCGGTACCCGGTGAAGATCAACGTGCCGGGGGCGGGTGTGGGCGTCTACTGGTTCCCCGCCCAGAAACAGCGAGGCGAGGCGATCACGCTTACGATAAACGTCTTCGACTTCGAGCCTGGCTGGGAAACGGGGCGCGATTGGAAGATCCACTACGAGCGCTATCACGACATGCACCGTCGCTGGGAACAGAAAGGCGGACTCCGCGAGAAGTCTCAGAGTTGGGCGGCGGGCTTCGGCCAGAGCCGCACGAACACGTTCTACTACGGCGCGATTCTCGGCGCGAACCGTATGGTCAACTGGCTCTGCTCGCAACCGTACATCGACAAAAAGGATGTCGCCTACCGCGGACAGAGTCAGGGCGGCGCGTTCGGTATCTTCCTCGCCTCGCTTAACACGAACCTCACGGCGGCAACGATCTCCGAGCCAGCGCTCACGGGACTCACCGCCGAGGACGAGGACAAGCACCAGCCCGGATGGCCGAATCCGATCAACATGCAGACAAACGACGCCGCGAAAAAAATCGCCCGTGAGGTCGCGCCGTATTTCGACGGCGCCCACTTCGCGCCGCGCATCAAGTGTCCGGTACGCTTCGCGGTCGGCTACATTGACCTGCTCTGCCCACCGCACTGCGTCTACGCGGCCTACAACGCGCTGAAGCCGACCGTCGACCGCCGCATCGTCCTTGGCCCGGGTGTCGGACACGGTTGTCCAAAGGAACCGTACCAAGATATGGAACAGCGTCTCACCGACAGTTGGAAGAAGGCTGCTCCCTATGCGTGGGCGGAGGAGTTTTTCAACCCCGATCATCCTGGGCTCACGGATCGTTATCCGTATCCGGACCGGACTGCTCCCAGCACTTATCTCTACGTCGCACCGGACGGCGATGACGGTGCGGAGGGCACACTTGAGAAGCCCCTCCGCACGATGGAAGGAGTGCGCGACCGTCTGCGCAAACTGACCTTGAGCGGACGCAGATACCTTCCCCGCGGCGGCGGAGTCGTCTTTTTCCGCAGCGGCATCTATGTTGTCACCAACACGATCGAATTCACCAAAAACGACTCCGCGCATTTCAAGTGGAGTCCGATCGTCTACCGCGCGTATCCGGGCGAGAAGCCGGTTTTCACCGGCGGCCTAGAGTTTTCGGGGACGGCCGAACTGAAGGACCCCGAGAAACTCTCGCAGCTTCCTGAGGGCTCGAAAGGCAAGGTCAAGGTCATTGATCTCAAGGCAAAGGGATTTGACGACTTCGCGCCGCAGGCGGCGTTCGGGTATCGCCCGAAGAAGCCGTGCCACACGGTCACCGACCTCTACCGCGACGGCAAACCCCTCGATGTGGCGGTGTCGCCGAACCCCGACATCCGGCTTGAAGATTATTACCGCATCGGCGAAGTGCTCGATAAGAAACACGATGTCTTCAAGGCGGACTTTCCTGACATGGACAAGTGGGCGAAGGAGGAGGACGTGATGGCGCAGGGTTGGTGGACCTTCCTCTGGGCGTCGACGACGATTCCGGTCGAGAAGATCGACCCCGTTGCGAAGACGGTCACCGTCGCGCGCGAGCCGAACATCTTCTACTACGCCGCCACGTCCAACAACGTCTTTACGCTTGAGAACGGCCTTCCCGCGCTCGACCGCGAGAATGAGTGGGTGTTCGACCGCAAGAACGGTCTCGCCTACGTGCTCGAACCCAAGGGCGCAAAGGCGCCGGTCTATACGGTCACGCGTCTCGCGAAACCGATGATCACGGTGACGGATGTCAACAACTTCCGCATTGAGGGCCTGACCTTTGAGTACGGCAGAACCGACGCAATCATCGTTTCGAATGCGGTGAACTTCGCCTTTCTCGGAAACACCGTCCGGAACTTCGGCGGACGCGGCCTGCAGGTCTACGAGGCTAAGGAAGCGCGTGTCCAGAACAACACGTTCCACCACTTCGGATTTGCCGCGCTCATCCTGACGGGCGGCGACCGTCCGACCCTGACCCCGGGCATGTGCATCATTGAGAACAACGACATCTCTTTTACGGGACGCCGCCAGCGTACTTCGCCCGAGTCCAGCACCTGCCAAGTCGGCGGCTGCGGCAATGTGCTCACGCACAACTGGTTTCACGATACCCCCGGTAGCGCGCTCCGCCTCGCCGGCAACGACCACCGCGTCTCCTTTAATCGTTTCGAGCGCTGTTCGTTCATGAGCGACGACAACGGGGCGATCGACATGTGCAACAACATGTCCTACGCCGGGAACCGCTTTGTCTTCAACGAGTTCTATGATATCGGCTACAAGAACCCGCGCTGCGGCAATGCGGGCATCCGTCTGGACGACTTCATATCGCAGCAGTACCTGTACGGCAACCGCTTCGTGAACGCTTCGGGTGGCAAGTTCGGTGTGATCCAGTTGAATGGGGGACGCGACAACATATCCGAGAACAACTGGATCGAGGGCTCGCAGTGGGCGTTCAGCGTAGACGGCGCTGTGGGCGCGTGGTGGAACCGCAACCAGACGATGGATTACAACGTGAAGAAGTATTCCGGGGATGTGAGCGTCTACGACGAACCCTACATCTCGCGCTTTCCGCGCACACCGGAGATCATCCGCGAGGCCCATTCGTGCACCAACACCTTCCGCCGCAATGTCATCATCGGTGCCGCGGCGCTCAAGGAAAAGCGTACGTGGCATCAGACGGTCTTCGAGGACAACTGGATGTTCGACAAGATTCCGACTGGGGAAGAACTCGCGAAGACGAAGTTTAAGCCCATTCCTCCCGCCGGTAGCGCCGGCATCTATGAAATCGACAAGGAGCCCGAGATCGCGCGTCCGCCGATGATCGAGCAGAAGTTCCGCGACGGTATTGGCCGTACGTTTCGGAAGTTGCAGAAGGGCGGTGATGTGAGGATCGGTTTCTTCGGCGGTTCCATCACCGCGATGTACGGCTGGCGCAACTTCATCCTCAAAAAACTCGCGGAGGACTTTCCGCAGGCGAATATTATTGAGGTGAACGCGTCGCTCGGCGGCGCGGGTTCGCTTTCGGGAGCGTTCCGTATGAGGCACGCCATCCTCGGTAAGAAGTGTGACCTCATGATCATCGAATACGCGACGAATGACACGGAGAACAGCCCGGCGATGAACCTCCGTTCGATGGAGGGGTGCGTTAGACAGGCGTGGAATTCCGATCCTGAAATGGATCTGCTCTTCGTCTACACGATGAACATGTCCCAGTTCGAAACCTACAAGCTCGGGTTAACCTCCGATACCGCCTACATCCACGACCTTATCGCCGACCATTACGGCATTCCGAGCGTGAACTTCTGTCCGAGGCTTATGGAGGAGATAAACTCAGGGCGCTGGGTTTACATGGCCGCTGACATACGCAACAAGTTCGGAATCAAGCCCGGCGAGCCGGATTATGAGAAGAGGTTCGAGGAGGCGAAGAAGAAAGACGGACGCACGATCTTCACCTTCGACAACTGCCATCCGAGCGCGGACGGCCATAAGCTCTACCACGAGATCCTCGCGAAGGCGTTCGACGACATGAGGGCGAGGAACGATCCGCCGGCGGACCACGCCGCAAAGATGGTGCTTCCGCCGCTCGCGGCGGATAACATGGAGAAGGCGAAGCTTGTCTTTCCGGACGAGACGATCTTCTCGAAGGGCGACTGGTCGATTCTCCCAAAGGATCACAAAGAATCGAAGAAATTCCAGCGCGAGACGGACCGTATCTGGTTCACGGACAAAATCGGGGCGAAAATCCGGTTCCGTTTCAGGGGCCGTGCTGTCCAGATGTGCAACATCCGCGGACCGAAGAGCTGCGCGATCAAGGTTTCCGTGGACGGCAATCCGCCGTTCACCCGGGTTCTCGCCGATCCGTGGAGCGCGGGTTCGACGCTGATCTGGTCCGAGAAAATCTTCAACGGTTGCGATTCGATCCATACGGTTGAAATCGAAATCATGCGTAACCCGAAACACGGCGGTACCGAACTTGAACTCGGCGGCCTCCAACTTGACGGTGAGCTGCTGTGATTTTCGTTAGACGCTAAGGAGTGCTGCGACCACCTCTACGGCACAGCGTTGGGCGAACTGGACATCCTTGTAAACAAGGATGACGTTTTCTGGCGAAAACACTAAAATAGCGGCATCTTAAAAGGAAAGGAGGATTGTAATGTCTGGCCGAATCATTAACAGTCATCTGCGTTATCTCATTTCATTCGTCGCGTTCGGACTTGTCCTGTCCGTACAGGCCGTTATCCGCTATTGTGCGCCCGAGCCGCTTGGCAATGACGCGAACGACGGCCTGACACCCCTGACGCCGAAGACGTTTATGGGCATCGCGGGGGCGTTGTCTATCGATGACGAGTTGCGCTGCCTTCCGGGCACATATTACCCCACGGCCGGCAATTTCGGCGGTCATGCCTTTAGTTTCTCAGGCCCCGTTGTTTTGCGCGGCTGGAATGCGGAACAGAACGCGCCCGCCGACCCGGAGGATGTCATTTTCGACCTCGATGCAAAGTATGGCCTTTTCTATTCGGTGCGCGGGCTCCAGGTGTATAACCTGACGATCCGGAACGCCCATGCCCGCACGTACAGCGGCGGTGCCATCTGTCTGGCCAGCAAAAGCGAATATTACGACGAGTTGGCCATTGTCTCGAACTGTATCTTCAAGGCGAATTACGCCTATGTGCACGCCGGCGGTGCCGTTGCGGCCTCGCGGCCGGCGACGGTCGTCGGATGCCTTTTCGAGGGCAATACGAACGACACGGACGCGGGTGCGCTTTACCTGACGCAGAGTTCGCAGGCGATCGGCTGTGTGTTCGTGGGCAACGTTTCCAAGGGCAAGGGCGGTGCGGTTTTTTCAAGCGGCTCGCAGATCGTCGGGTGTGTCTTCTCCAATAACGTCGCGATCAGTCACGGCGGCGCAATCTACGGCAGCGCCGACCTCGTGCGCAGCTGTACGATCGTCTCGAACCGTACGGAAAACTGCGGCGGCGCGTATGCGTGGAACGGCGTGAACGTGACCGTCCTCGACGACTGCCTCATCTCGAACAACGTCCAGACCGCGAACGGTAACTGGGCGTGCGGCGGCGGCGCGCTATTCTTGGATAACACCGACTACGGCAAGCTCTTGATGACGAACTGTACGGTCGCCTGCAACTCCAGCGCGGTGAGCGGCGGCGGTATCATGATGCGTTACGGTTCCGATCTCGATCTCCGTGATGTCCGTTTTTTCGGCAACTTCGCCAACGCCACGCTGAGTAACGGGACCTTGGCGCAGAATTCAGCCGGAGCGGCCATTTGGTTCATCAATGCGAAAAACGGGACCAACACCTTTGTCAACTGTACGTTCGACGGGAACCGTTACCGGAGCGATTTCACCGTGGCCGGTGGATCGATCAATAGCGACGCATCCGTCGCCTACCTATCCGGTTGTACGTTTAAAAACGGCACTGGCAATTTCTCGGCGGCGGAGTACGCGATCTCGGCGGCAATCGATATGTCCTGCTGCCATTTTCTCTGCAATACCAACACCGGGAGCGGTGTGCTCTTCTCCGGTAAGAGTGGAGTCGTCAGTAATTGCACGGCGAGAAAAAATTACTCCACCAGCGGTCGGGCAGGTATCACCCTTTCCGGCGGAAACGGCACCACGAACATCTATACGGGCTGTACCTTTGAAAACAACTACTCCGGCGGCGGCGCTGCGGGCATCATCGTCGCTCCGGCGGGTATGTTCAAGGTTGAGGACTGCGTTTTCCGCACCAACGCTTGGGCGGGTGGATTCAGCACGTATGCTGCCGGAAATGTCGCGTGTCTGCAACTCGTAAACGCGACCGATTACGCCGGGCTTGCTATCGACCGCTGTATTTTCGAGGGCAACACCAACGCAGTCGCCGGAGGCACCGGCAACAACGGCGGCGCGATTGGTTTCATTGCGAGTAAAAACGCGACGGCGGCGAACATCCTTGTTGAAGGGACATACGTTCGGAATTCGCTGTTCGTTAACAATTTCGGTCCGACACACGCGAACCGCAGGGCGTCGGCGATTTACCTCTCCGCCAATTCGACCGAAATCACGATTGAGAACTGCACGTTCGTCGCACATCCGGACAAGCCGCCGATTCAATACGAGACGAACCCTTTGGTTCCTAAGATCGGTAACTGCGCCTTTGCCGACAATGCCTACAACATCACCGCAGAACTTATGACTCATTCGTGGCAGGGAGCGCTTGCGGATGCGAAGCTCGTCGCGCCGGAGACGGGTGACTATTGTCCTACAAGGAACTCCCCGCTCGTCAACACCGGCGCGTTCTCCGGATGGATGTCCGGTGCCACGGATCTTGTTGGCAAGCCGCGTGTTTATAAAGATGCCGTCGACATTGGCTGTTACGAGTACGTGCCGGAAAACTTCGGGTTCTTTATCTCTCTCAAATGATATGAAAAAAAGAGTGCTGATCTGCGTCGCGGCGGCGGCGATGGCCGCACATGCAGCGACGATCATTGAAGCGGGGAAAAGCGGTTACGCGATCGTGACTGGCGCGGAAGCGGTGGAAATCGCCGCCGCGGACGAACTCCGTGAAATCATCATGAAGTCGACGGGCGTCGAGCTTCCGGTGGTTTGCACAACCAATTTGAACAAACAGGCCTTGCTCCAAAAGGCGGACCATTTCCTCTTTGTCGGGCGTTCCCCAGAAGCGGAAACCGTGTTCGGTGCGGACGATCTCGGTCCGAATGACTATGCGGTGACCGAGAAAAAGCCGTTCCTTGGGCTCTTTGGCGGCGGCGATATCTGGCTGCGCGGGAACAACTGGAACGGGACGCTGCTTGCGGTCTACGCGTTCTGCGAGGATGTCCTGGGTTTCCGGCACTTCATGCCCGAGGAAGGCGGCGGGAAGATCGTGAAGACCGATCATGTCAAGACGGGCGGTTATGGTTTTCGCCGCACCGAGTTTTTCCCGTACGGCCGCGGTCTTACCCACATTTACCTCTACGGCACGAAGGATCTCAACGCCTTCATGTTCCGCAACGGTTCTTTCGTGCCGCAACGCTGGGTCAAGGATACGAAATTCAGGGATATTGCCCGTCCGAACGCGTGTAAGGATTCCGGCCACGGGTTCTTCCTCTACATGCCGTGCAAGCGGTATGGCCGGCAGTTCTATGAATGGGACGAGGATATCGACTTCTTTGCCATTCACCCGGAATGGTTCTCGATGAACGCCGTCGGTCAGCGTAACGACCGGATGCAGTTGTGCTTCTCGAATAAGGGACTCCGCAAGGCGTTCACGAAGCGCGTGCTGGAGCGTTGCCGCCGTGTGGGCGGCGAGGGAGAGCTCACGGTCGGCGCGAACGACGTTCCCGGCGCGTTCTGCCACTGCCCCGAATGCAAAGCGTTGCAGGAGAAATACGAGATGCCTGCCGGTGCTTATTACGACTATCTGCCGGAACTTTGCGCGGCGGTGGCGAAGGAATATCCCAAGATCACCCTCTCGACGCTGGCTTATCGCAAACAACAGACGGAGAATTTCCCGAAGGGCATCGATACATTCCCCGATAACTTCGTTTGCGACTTCGCGCCGGTGGATGACAATCAGTCATTCAACATCGGCGGCAAAGGAAATGAAAAGACGCTGGAAAATCTGAAGAAATGGTGCGCCGCCTGCAAGACCGTCACCTACTGGTATTACGCATGCACGAAGCATCCGTTCGGTCCCGTGAGCCGCGTTGCCGGTGACCTTAAGGCGATGCACGAGGCGGGGACGGATGGCGCAAAACTCTGCGGTCTCTACGCGCCGTCACTCGGCTGCATGCTCGACTACCTGTTCCTGCGCCTGACCCTCGATCCATATCAGGATCCGTGGGTGCGGGTGAAGGAGTTCTGTGACTTCGCTTATGGCGGTGCCTCGGACGACGTGATGACGCTCATCCGCGACTGGGATCAGCTCTGGTTCGAACCGAACCCCTTCGTCAGCATCGATGCCGGGATATCCTCGATGAAAATCTACAGGGGTGAAGACATCGTCCGTTGGATTAAGATCCTCGACGCAGCGGAGAAGAAACTCGGCGGCGACGAATATGTGAAGCGCAACTTCTCGTGGGTGCGTTGGGACGTCGACCTCCTGTTGCTCACGTTCTGGCCCCAGGTGCGGGCGGTGAAGAACCTGCCGCCGGAAATCAACCCCGAAACCGCCTATGCGAGAATGCAGACTGTGACCCTTGCCCGACGCTATGGCAGGGCACCGAAGAAAGGCGAAGAGCCGAAAGGGCCCTATGCCGACGCGAAGAGCGCATACCTCATCACGAAGGCATTCGGAAAGCCTATTCCCGCGCCGCTTTGCGACCTTCCGGCGGATCAGGTGATCCAACTCCCGCAGTGCGGCGGTTTCCACGGCATGACCGATCCTGACGCCGCGTGCGGCGCGGCGAAGAGCGAGGTGTTCCCGACGAACAGTACTGTCTTCACCACACACAAGGTTGGCTTCGACTACTACGACACCAACCGCAAGCGCATGATTCGCCACGGGGAACTCGATTTCACGGGGTTCACGCCCGGTGAATACAAGCTGTACTTCATCAGCAAGGTGAAAATCGTGCCCGGTGCGCTCATCACTTTCGCAAGCTGGTGGGGAATCGGCCAGAATCTCACCAACTACTATCCAGAGGGCGACCCTGATCGCGAGTTCGAGATCTGGGCTTCGCTCAAGTTCATCGGGCCTAAATTCGGCACGGAAACAAAGGACGGCAAGAACCGCATGGTTTGCGACCGCATTTTCCTTGTCGACAAGGGCGGCAAAAAGTACAAGGGCGAGTGATATGAAAACCGGCCCGATTTTTTTGCGATGCGCCTTGATCGGCCTAACGGCAGGGGTTTGCTTTGCGACGTGTGGTTCGTCCGGACTGTTGCGCGACGGTTGTTGGCGATCCCGTTGAACTTTCAGCGCTCTTTGGTTTCAGGTTTCGGGAACCGCCTTCACGTGCGGTCTCTGCCTGTACGGCGGGACGTCCACCCCTTGTTTGCGTCACTTCACGAGTAGGACCTCGATGTATCCGTCGCAGAAGCCCATCTCGTTTTGTGCGAAACCGAACCGGCTCTTTGCGGTGAGACGCATCGGTTCCAATTGGCGGCGTGGGAACGCAAGCGTGAAGGTGCGCGGTTGCTGCGGCTTTTTCTCGACTCTCAATCGTACCGCCGGTTCGACGACCTGCGGGAGAAGTGAGCGGTCGACACCGCCCGTGAGTTGAAGGTCGGGTGCCTCACGGCGAAAGACCTCCCAGCCGTCGGCATGGTCGCTGTTCCGGGCGTCTTTGATGCGAACCACATAGACGAGGTCATTTTCGTCGGCCCCCTCGAAACCGATCCGTGCGTTTTCCCTTTCGTCTGCGAGCGTGTCGAAACAGAAAACGGGCACCACGATCGTGTGGGCTTCCCACCGGAGATATAGCGTCTCCTCGTTCCACGCGAACCGGGCCTTGCCACCGTTGAGTGGCACGGCCTCGATGTTGTCCCACTCCGGCTCGCCGGATGTGTGCCGTGCTTGGATGACCTTGACCTCGCGCAACTGGATTTCCGCCTGCGAGGGGATGTCTGTCTCGGCGGTCCGGATGGCCAGTGCCAGTTTCTCAGCGTCGCGTTTGGCCACGCGCATATAGACCGGGAAGTTGCCGAGCGGTAAACGTGCGCGTTGCCCCGCTTGATCGCGAATGGTTTCGTACTGCACGCGATTGCCCATCATATCGAAGATCTCGGGATCGAGCCCGGCGAGGTTCAGGGTCATCGTGTTCGCGTTCTCCGTGCCGTAGTCCAGAGCCAGAGTGAAACGCCAGAACGCCGCGACGGCGTGTCCCTCCCGGTCGTCAAAGACGTAGGCGCGTGAGCCCGGTGCGAAACGGATATCCTCAAGAAACACCGCCTTGCCGAGAAGCTCGGTCTGCGCGGCGGTCGCCACGTATTGCGCGAACGGGTTACGGCTGTCGACGTGCTTGAGGCCCCAACTCGTCGCGCGTCCGATGCGCGCGCCGTACTTGTACGAGACCAGGTTGTACCGGAGAAGCATCGCTGCCGCCGCGCGCTCGCCCCAGCCGATATCCATCGAGGGGATATGCTGGGAACAATAGGAGTCTTTCGAGAGCGTGTCCTGCCAGGGCGAGATTCCTGCCCACGGAACGCAACGGATCGGGACAAAGTATCCGCCTTCCGTGGCCTCGACGATCATGTCGGAGTATCCGAGCGCATCGAGTCCGTCGAACAGCGCCTTCCAATCCCGGTCATAATCCGGGAACTCGGGATGCGGACGGTACGGGTGCACGTCAACCGTGTCAAATTTGAAGTCTGGCCACAAGGCCTTCGCGGTTTCGAGGAATTCAAGAATCTCCCTGCGCCCCTGCTCGCCGAGGTTGCAGGTTCCGTATGCCGAGAACCGCGCCTTCGGATTACCGCGGTGAATCGCCTCGTGGGCGGCGCGCATGAGTTTGGCGAACTCTTTCCAATCGCGGTTCTGGCAGGTCTTGACCCATCCGGAGGCCTCGCCGGGTCCGTACCACGTGTCGATGTACGGCCGCGTTCGCGCGTATTCCTCGCAGATGTCGGCCACCTTTTTGATCAGGTCATCGGAGTATTTCTCCGCGGTCGTGAACCCGGTGTCGTGCATCACCCGGGTAGAGAACACATGCCCTTCGACGTGGAACCCGTACTGTTCGCTCCGGGCGGCGATCGCGCGTCCCAACTCGGGATCGAAGTCCCGGCCATGGCCACCGAGGGCATAGGCGTGCGGATCCAGGCCCAGAACCTGATAGAGGTGGCGTATCCGCTCCATCTCGTTGGTCTGTGCCGTGGTCGGCCAGGTGACGGTCGTGGTCTGGTGGAGCCGCCGGTTCGGTGCGGTACCGTCGGCGTAGGTAAAACGCGCGAGACGCACGCAGTCGAAATACGGCTTGAAGCCCTCGCCTGCCACACGCATCCGGATCGCGTACACGCCCTTGGCCTCGAACGCGCTTTCGGGAAGGGGGGGCAGCGTCATCTCGCCCTCGGCCAGATCAAATGCCTGTTCGCCTTTCCAGACGTCGCGTCCGAAGAAATCGTGGACCGTGATGGCGATCGAGCCTTTGCAGGAGTTCGGGCCGCGCACCACGAACCGCGCACGGAATGCCGTTCCCGGCGGCGCGTAGAAGGAGTCCGGCGCATCTGTTTTGAGTTCGATGCCGATTGGATTTCCCTTGTATGCCGTCGCTTCCGCGCCCTCCTCGAACTGCACATCGTCGATGAGGACACCCGGATCCGCGTTGATCTGGAAAGCGATTGCGCGGAAGGGCCAGTTGGTGACGGTGTAGGCATAGCGTTTCCACTCCTGGGAGTACCCGAACCATTTCGGTTTCGTGGGATTGTTCCAGAGGTAGGTGTCGCAGTGGATGCTGCCGATGCAACGGTTGGTGACGGTCGCGCGGACGTAACAGCTGAAGGTATAATCCCTGCCCGCAAGGGTCGGAAAGTTGAAGGTCTTGGCTCCCCCGCACGCGAGCGCGAACCGGCCGGAACGCGCGTCGACTTCCGTGATGTGCGGGTAGAGATCCATGCCGGAGGGGACATTGTGGTAGAGACGCGGGCCGGACTCGAAGGACGGGTTCACGAGCAGGTTGCCCCGTTCGTCGTAACACGGGACGTCGTAGTCGTTGTTGAGCGTGAAGTTGATGCCGTTGACGACGCACTGCGGTTTAGCGGTCCGGGCGCTCCTGCCGAAATCGAGGATGACCGAGAACTCCTCGGTCCGGCAACGCGGATTCCAACTGAAGTAAAGCTCCGCTGTGCCGTCGGAACGGAAAAGCGTCAGGCTTTCGCAGGTGTCGGGGGGGAACTCGAGCGCGAAGGCTTTTGCGGGATGTTCGGGGTCGAACTCGATCCGCGAGGGTTTCGCAACATGGAAGCAGTTGATCCAGACAGACTTCGCGCCGAGGGTCCACTTCGTATTCGTGTCCGGAAACGTGTAAACGCGTTGCCCGTCTTTCCCGCAAACCGCGAGCTGGCGTCCGAAACAGGTCGGCTTGGGAATCGAGAACACGAGCGTTGGTCCCTTGAGTGTCGCGTAATCCTCCATCTCGTATCGGAGCGTGAACTCCGCCTTGCCGTCGGGCCGGAGAAAGATGCGCTGGCGGAACGTGCCGCCCGCACTTGGGGTGGTCTTGAACGGGCAGCTTCGCTCAATGCCTTTTTGTGGGTCGTAAGTGGTGTCGAACGTGGTGAAGGGGTTCCATCCGGCCTCGGGGGAGGCATGCATGCGCGTTTTGAGAACCTCCTGTTCGTCGATCAGCAGCTGCAGGGGGGAGAGTCCGCCGCGGACACCGGAATTCCAGATGAGCGCCTTCGATCCGGAGACGATCTTGTCCGAAAACATCACTGCTTCCGGCTGGTAGAGTTCGGCGGCGTCCGCTGCGAACGGAGCCTGCGGCACGGCGATTTTGCTCGCAGGGAGCGTGTCGGGACGATTTACGCAACTTGTGGCCAGCGCCAGGATTGTGGCGAAGTTCAAGAACGTGCTGATCCATTTCATTTTT
>Ga0116183_1002911_pt1 | contig 17883 bp, 14 predicted proteins | sample AD_UKC078_MetaG_FD_89753 | JGI IMG/M metagenome (GOLD analysis project Ga0116183, IMG submission 89753) | Active sludge microbial communities of municipal wastewater-treating anaerobic digesters from USA - AD_UKC078_MetaG | ecosystem: Engineered > Bioreactor > Anaerobic > Digestate | place: USA... | reverse complement strand
GTGTAGATCACCTCTGCGCCCGAGGCCTTGATTTTTTCCAGATAAGGGGCAAAATCGGTGAGGAAAAGTTTATGATAATCTTCTCCGACCAGTTGCGCGTCCGGATAGTACTCTTTAAGGCCTTTTTTAAAGCCTGCGGCAATTTCACGACCAAAGGAGTAATCCTGGCACAGAATATAGAACTTCTTTTCTTTTTTACGGATCTGACCGTAAAAATACGCAACGCCACGCCCCACCGCTTCGGTTGAATCGGAGGTCATAAAGGCGTAGCGGTTAAAGTTGGTGGCGTCCTGGAGATCATCGGCAAGGGCCGCGACGTTCAGCGAAATGATTTTATATTTTCCCGCCACTTCGTTGGCAATCTTCTGGATGTTACTTCCCGAAGTACCGACCAGAACGTGAACTTTTTCCTGAAGCACCATGCGTTCACAGATTTTTTTGGCAATGTCGGGCCTTGACTGGCTGTCGGCCTTGTAAAGAGCTATTTTTTTCTTTTTGCCGTCCACCATGATCCCGCCGCGCTTGTTAATGTCGTAGGCGACAAATGTCGCGCACAGCCAGCCCATCTGGCCGTTTAGAGCACCGGGCCCCGAGTGAGGCCAGACAATGGCGATGCGTATGGTGTCACCTTTGGGGTTCACCCAGTTTGCGGGGTCCCAGCCGGTCATGTCACTCATTTTGGTTGCATCAAAGGCGGCCTTGGCCGTCGGGGCTGCTGCCATGGCGAGCGAAAGTGAGCCCGCCACCAGCATACACACAGTTGTTAATAAAATAGTTTTTAAGATACTTCTCACTTCAAACTCCTTTCATCATATGTTTATTTTTTCTTTTTTCATGATTCTTTATTTGTTTTGTTTCATCACATTAGCAATCATTAATTCTATCGCCAGGTGTCTGCCGGACGATGCGGCAGGCGAAAAACGGCGTATAAAATCAATTTCCTCATCGGTGGGATGCGATGTTTCCGACAAGTCCGGTGATATTTTCAAATCCCAGGGAACGTCTTTCTTCACATCTTCAACTTTTACCCGGGGGTGAATTTGCGCCAGATACATTTCTTTGGTCACCGGATCAAAGCGAAAAACTCCTTTTGTGGAAAGGAGCATCGACGGACCGGAGCCCTGGGGAAACAGCCCGGAATCATCCCGGCTGCTTCCGCCTTCCAGATAGCCGGGGGATGTGAAGTAATCGAGTTTCTCTGCGAAATTTCCGCCCAGCATCGTCAACACGGTCCGCTTGGCATAGGATATGAAATCACATGCGCCACCGGAACCGGGCAGGCGGGTGGTGGGTTTGTAATAATCTCCGATACAGGTTGTGTTGAGGTTGCCGTACTTATCGACCTGCCCCACACCCAGGAAGCAAACATCGACAAATCCCCGGTACGTCATGGTAAAGGCCGAAAACAGGTCGGTGGCGTAGGAAAATCCCCGACAGGAATGCGCATCGGCAATATGGTTGAGGGGCAACAAAGGCTCGAAATCAATAATGCCGGACTCCATCATCAGCGTCGCGTTGGGCGCGTACAGGGCTTTCGCCATCGCGCCTGCCGTCGTCGGCAGCCCGACACCCAAAATTACGTTTTCATAGTCGTGAATCTCTCTGGCCACGGCAATGATCAGCAGCTCCTGCAATGTATACGGCTTACTCATAGAGCAACCCCCTTTCTTTGAGCACCTGTTCGAATTCGGTAAGGGTCAGGCCCATCGCCCTTTCCTTCCCTTCATTGTCCCAGCGTGTCGTAAAGGCGGAGCCGTAATTGGCGGGCGCCGAATAATATGGCTTGCAACGAATGTTTTCGAGGCTTCTGCTGCCGAACTTCTTTACGTAGTGATCGATATAAGCAATACGATCCTCACAACCGTACACCCATTCATCCATCCATGTTTTCAGGCCGTCGGCAGTGGCGTCCATCGTCACAAACAAGCCGTACATGAATTGATCAACATTGTAATAACCGAGCACCTCTGTAGGATGGGCTCCCCAGGGCACTTCGCACACGGCGTTTACGCGATAGGCGGGAATAATGGTCAGGTGAGGACTTGACTGAATGATGTCATGATCGACAATTTCTTCACATGATACGATAATCCGCTTGCTCGCCAAAGCGGCGGCAGCAACGCTGCCTAACGCTCCCCAGTACTGTGCATTGCCGAATTTGTCGCAGCGCTGCACATGAACAATACATACATCCGGGTTGGCCGCCGGCACGGTCAGTATGTTTTTCCCCGTATAGGGGCACTCAATGACGCGGTACTTGTCATCTCCCAGAAAACTTCGTTTGCGGAAAAGATCTGTCGCCATGGCGCCTTCGAGCACCTGCATAAAAGAAAAACCGTGCATTCCGGCAGTAAGTCGCGCATTGTACTGAAAATTTGTGTAATCCTCCATTTGCATGGATCCGTCCTGAAGCGCCCTTTCTACGGCAGACCCGCCCCTTCTTCCGGCGGGCCGTAATACGTATGTGGTGACCAGTTTTTCAGCGCATCCCGCGCCGACAAGCACTTCGATATCAAAAATGCCGGACTGTGAATAAAGGGTGAGCCCCTTACGTCCCTGCCGGACCACTTCGTAAACAAGGTCGGCACAACTACCGACGGTGTAATTCCCTATGACCAGTTCGTCTCCGTCTGAAACAAACTGACTGACGGCTTCCTTGACACTCATCACTTTGCTTTTCTGAAGTGTCATTATTTTCTCCTTCCTGAATTTAACAATGTAGCGCCTCAGGCTTCCAGATATTTGGCGCGCAGCTCGTGGTTGTCTCTGACCTCCACGGGGGCCGCTTCACAGCCGATGCAGGCTTTGGACATCAGGTAAACCCGGTGCGCCAGTGACAGCGCCACCTTCATATTGTGCTCCACCAACAGAACCGACACACCCGCTTTGTTGATTTCTTCCAGCACATTGCGCACTTCCTGCACCATGATCGGAGCAAGGCCCTCGGTAGGTTCGTCGACAAGCAGCAGTTTAGGATTGCCCATCAAAGAACGTCCCATCGCCAGCATCTGCTGCTCGCCGCCGGAGAGACGTCCCCCCGGCTGTTGCGTACGCTCTGCCAGTTTGGGGAAGTGATGAAAGATTCTCTCGATCGTCCATGTGTTCGGATCATTCGGGTTTTTGATTTTCCCTCCTTTGATCCCCAGTTTCAAATTGTCAATCACGCTCAATTCAGGAAAGATTCTTCTCTCCTCGGGGACAAAACCGATTCCGGCCAACGCCACCTTGTAGGGCGGCAGTCCCGCCACTTCCTGTCCCTGAAACATAACGGATCCGGAGGTCGGCTTCACCAGCCCCATAATACTTTTCAGCGTCGTGCTTTTACCCATCCCATTTCTTCCCATCAGAGCCACCAGTTCGCCTTCGGCAATGTTCAGATTGATTCCCTGCAACACGTGGCTGGGCCCGTAATGAGCGTTCAGATCTTTTACTTGAAGTAACATATGCATTCACCTTTATGTTATTTTAGAGTTTTGCGGACAGAGAAAAACCCTGGTCCCGTCTGTACAGGCCCGCAAGACAACGTGCTTTTTTTATGTTCCGCACGCACGGGAAGCACATAAGTACGCCGTTTTTTCCCGAACCGCTTTATCAAATCAGACCTCCAGATCACCCAGATAGGCGGCTTTCACCTCCTGATTGTTCCGTATATCATCGGGTTTCCCCGTCGCCAGAACCTTCCCATAGTGCAGCACAGTGATCCTGTCTGCCAGACCAAATACCACATCCATATCGTGCTCGATGAGCACTACCGTCTTCCCTTCCGTCATCTTCCGGACCAGCTTCACGGCATCGGCTGTCTCTTCGCGTGACATTCCGGCGGAAAATTCATCAAGCAGGACCAGCTCCGGATCCATTGCCAAAGCCATGCTTATTTCCAGAGCTCTTGATTTACCGTAAGACAGGTCGCTGGCCCTTACATCCCGGTCTTCAAAGAGATTTATTCTCCTGAGAAGTTCATCTGTTTCGTTGGTTATCTTCTGCATCTTGTCCACATTGCGCAAAAGATTGAAGCGTATTCCTTCTTTCGACAAAATAGCCAGACGTATGTTCTGGAAAGCCGTCAATCTGGTAAACGTGCTTGTAATTTGGAAAGAGCGGCCGATGCCGATTCTGGCGAGCTTATGAGGGGGAAATCCTGTAATATCCTTCCCTTTATAAAACACGTTGCCGCTGGTGGGTATATAGGTGCCCGTAATGGTATTGAAAAGCGTTGTCTTGCCTGCTCCGTTAGGGCCGATCACGGCATGGCGTTCGCCTTCTTCTATTTGCAAATCGACTCCGAATAAAACTTTTAACGGGCCGAAACGGTGTTGTAAATTTTTTGTTTCCAAAATATTCATGCCGTCTTCTCCTTCACTTTAGCGCCAAAGCGGGCTTTGAACTTGAGTTTTATGGTATTAAACAAACCCATAAATCCCCCCGGTAAAAACATGATCACCAGAACCAGGACTATTCCCATAACCAGCTCTGTGCTCTCCGTGTAACGCAGGACCAATTCGTCCACCAGTTGGAAAATGGCCGTCCCCAGCATCGGACCGAAAAAGAATCCCACTCCTCCGACCATGATGTAAATCAGCGGTACAAAGGCTACAAAGATGCCCAGCGTTCCGTCTGCCGACACCAGATTATGCGAAAGAGCGCATATAGAACCTGCTATGCCGGCGAAGAAAGCCGACACAGTATAAATAAGCGCCTTCGACTGAGGAATTTTGTAGCCCAAGTATCCAACCCTTAGATCATTGTCGCGAATTCCCACCTGAACCTGTCCAAACGGCGTTTTTGTGAGAAACCACATCAGCCACATGCACAACAGCAGTATGATCACCGCGAGGTAATAAAAGTTATCCGGCGAATCCTTAAGACTTTCCGTAAAAATTCCGGGAATCGGAAAATTAGCAATCCCGTCTTCTCCCCCTGTAATGTGGTACAGTTTCAAAGCAAGAACATACATGAGCTGTCCGAAGGCCAGATGGAGCATCGCAAATGCCGTGCCGCTCACACGGGAAACCAATGGCGCGAGAATCACGGCAAGAAGCACCGCCGCCCCTGCCCCAATACCAATCGCCGGCAAAAGCGAGATCCCTTCAATATGCCTGAGCGCCAAAGCCGTACCGTAACCCCCAAATCCGAAAAACATGGCATGGCCGAAACTCAAAAGCCCTGTATAACCGAGCAGCATATTCAGTGATGTCGCATAAACGGAAAAAATTAAAAATGTGACCATCATGTTGGTGTAGTAAATCCCGAACAATTTGGGAAAGAATGCCAGAAAGGCAAGTAACACCAGCCAGAGAATAATATTTCTTGTTTTTTTGTTCATCGTTTCTACCCCCTGCTCCCGAAAAGCCCGGCGGGCTTGATAGCCAGCACCACAGCCATAAACATAACCATCAGGACCGGCGCGAACTGGGACATAAACTGGACCCCGTACGAACTTAAAAACCCGAAGATGATGGATACGATAAAGGCCCCGGGCAGGCTGCCGAGTCCTCCTGTGACCACCACGATGAAGGCGTCCATCCCCAACTGATCCGACAGGCCGGGAAATACCGTCAGGATGGGAGCGATGGCCACACCCGCAACACCCGCCATCCAGGTACCAACACCGAAAACAAACATAAATACCAGATTAATATTGATCCCCAGCGCGTTGACCATTTCACGGTCGGAAACTGCCGCCCGGACGATTTTGCCCAGACGCGTGCGATACAACAACAACATCATTAAAACCAAAATCAACAGGGACAGACCAATCACAAACAGGCGATAGACCGGATAAGACATGCCGAACAGGTTTACCATTCCCTGTAACTGCTCAGGCACGGGCAACGGCTTGTTTTCCGTGCCCCAGATCATCTTGATCACCGCAACGATAATGCTTCCGATGCCCATCGTCAGGATCAGCTCCCCGAAATGCCCGACATTTTTTGCGTACCGTAAAAACACCCGCTCCATTACGATACCCAGCAGCGCAACCAACACCGGGGCGATCAGGAGCCCTAACCAGAAATTGCCGGTTAATCCTACGATGGCGTAACATAGATAAGCACCCAGCATAAAAAACACTGCGTGCGCCAGGTTCAAAATCCCCATCATCCCGAAGATGATGTTCAACCCCGAGGCAATTAAAAACAAAATCATTCCGTACGCTAACCCGTGAATACCCTGGGATACGTACATTGCTACGGTTGGATCCATAATTTTACTACTCCTTTCCGTTCATTTCATTTAATCTCAAATTTTTCTGATAATCAGTTTCGTCAGAAAGCATCTCCCTGACGGAAACGCCAATCGCGTCGTAAAACACCGGCTGATGACAAGACGACGATAAACTGGCGGAAACGCCCCTGTGCGATCGGACGGGTGATGACTTATTTGTTGATTTGAAACAAGGTTGGAATGATTTGCGGAAGCTCTTATGTGACAAAACAGGTTCATACTCTTGAGGTTGAATAAACCGGCAAACCGCAAGGCAATGAATTTGCGGCCCTCTCTTTCTATACCTTACACCTGATGATGCGTAAGGGGTCGGCGAGCCACAAACACGGCTATACAGTGGCACACTTTTCACGACCTTATTTCTGGTCTCACTTAGGTTGCGACGTTTGTTCATACGTCTCCCGGTGTCTGATCCACTGCAAGCGATTAAGAGCGTACGCTCGTTTTTTACTGTGGCGTCTCTATCACGTGCTTATTTACTATGCAACATATATTCTCACTTTCTTCATTCTCAATTCCATTTTATCGAACACCCCCTCCAGGGCCTAACTATGCGAATAGACTGATTTTAACAGTTTAATCCGCCGGTATAAATTTTTATATAGCGTGCGCTCGCTTTTTTTCACATACGCCTCCGTTGTGTTTTTTTTCAAGCATAAATCATTTGGCAGTTTACTTTTTCCTTAAGTTGGTATAAGATCTGCGTGAAAAAGTCACTGTTTTTAAAAGAAACGACTCGCTTGCGCGTATCCGCCGGCAGTTGGAAAAACGATGAAAACAAACAAATCAAACAAAGCCGCGTCACCTCCTCCGCTGATGGCACTCAGCAAGATAAAAAACGAAAATCTCGTTAAACAAAAGCAGTTGATGATCGCCAGAAAAGCGGCGGCTGTCTTTGTCAAAAAAGGGTACGAAAAAACGACAATTCGCGACATCGCAAAAGCCACGGGACTGGCGATGGGAAATTTGTATGACTACATCCAAAAGAAGGAAGACATCCTGTGTCTCGTGTTCGATTTATATCATCAGGTAATCGAAGACTCCGTGCGCAGCCCGGAGATCACGGCTATTGACGACCCGGTCGAACAGATGCATGCCATTATAAGAATCGGCCAGAGAAGCGTCCGCCAATATCGTGATGAAATTATGCTGATGTATCGCCTTTCGCATCTTCTTCCGCCTGCCTACCTCAAGCGCGTTATGAAAAGAGAGCGCAGGCATATCAAACAAATGGAAACCTACATACGAAACGGGATAGAAAAAGAGGCCTTCAAAGTAAAAGATCCCTACTTTGTTGCGAGCATGATGTTCGCGCTTCAGGCCAGCATCGTCACGCGCGGATGGACTTTTGAAAATAAATATTCCAGAAAAAAAGTCGACAAGCTCCTGAATGACGGCCTGATGAAACTTCTCACAACCTGAACCTTCACGCTATTGAAACCGTCGACACACGAGGCTTCAGTAAAACAAGCTGATGTGTCCACCAAGCGGCTTTCAACTCTGAATTTACCGGTGTCTGACTGGACTTTCATCAGACAGATGAAACACCGGACACGAACAGCCCTGGTTGATTTGGGATAAAGCAGTATGGCCGTATTGACGGATGAGAGCAACTCCAGCATCTGCTGCGCGTCATAGACATCTTCACGGGTTTCATAAACCGGCGTCGTTTCGCCATTTTTAAGGCTGACCTCTCTATATTGTTTCAGAGGAATCCGGCAAAGGTCTTTATGATGATACGGATGCGGCTTTTTGTCCGCTTCTTACCGGCAAGGCGCAGGCCTCAAATTCAGCACCGGCCGCAGCGGCTGCCTGCATACCCGCTTTGGTCCGTTGTGCCTGTGCGGCTGAAGGCACTTATATACCTTAGTCTGTCATGTTTTTATTGTTTTATGAGCCTGCCCGTATTATAACCATGCCCACGTGATTATCGATCATAACCGGGCGGAATTTTCCGCCGGCGGAGGCCTTGTGTGAAAAAAAAATACATTCTCTCGCTGGACCAGGGAACGACAAGCTCGCGAGCCGTTCTCTTCGATGATGAAGGGCGAATAATTAAAATCGTCCAAAAAGAATTTACGCAATTCTACCCCAAAGCAGGCTGGGTGGAGCATGACCCCATGGAAATCTGGGGTTCGCAAAGCGGCGTGGTCAGCGAGCTTCTGGCCACGACCGGCATACCCGCCGCAGAAATCGCGGCCATCGGCATCACAAATCAGCGCGAAACAACCATCGTCTGGGACCGCCGCACCGGCAAACCGGTTTATAACGCGATTGTGTGGCAGTGCCGACGCACGGCGGATATTTGCAGCGAACTGAAGTCGACGGGCTTCGCGCCCTACATACAGGAAAACACCGGCCTGGTGCCGGACGCTTATTTCTCCGCGACCAAGCTCAAATGGATTCTGGATAACGTGGAGGGAGCACGGGAAAAAGCGGCCGCGGGCGACCTGCTTTTCGGCACGGTGGATACCTGGCTTATCTGGAATCTCACCCGCGGGAAGGTTCACGTTACGGATTTTTCCAACGCGTCGCGCACCATGCTCTACAACATCCACTCGCTCGAGTGGGACGGTCGCATTCTGGAAAAGCTCGATATTCCGGCCGCGCTGCTGCCGGAGGTCCGCCCGTCGAGTTGTATCTACGGCCATACCGATTCGCGGCTTTTCGGGGCGGAAATCCCCATCGCCGGAAACGCGGGCGACCAGCAGGCTGCTCTTTTCGGTCAGGCCTGCTTTGCACCGGGCATGGTCAAAAATACTTACGGCACCGGCTGCTTCATGCTGATGCAGACAGGCGAAAAAGCGGCCCGCTCCGACAAGGGCCTTCTGACCACAATCGCCTGGGGCATCGACGGCAAAATCTGCTACGCTCTGGAGGGAAGCATCTTCATTGCCGGGGCTGCGATTCAGTGGCTGCGCGATTCGCTTAGACTAATCTACGACGCGCGCGACAGTGAATATTTTGCCGAAAAAGTTCCGGATTCACAGGGGGTATATGTCGTTCCGGCATTTACGGGACTGGGCGCCCCCTACTGGGACATGTATGCAAGAGGCGCGATACTGGGCATCACGCGGGGGACCACCCGAAATCATATTATCCGGGCGACGCTCGAATCCATCGCCTACCAGACACGCGATGTGCTGGAGTTGATGCAGGCCGAATGCGGCCTTGATCTTCGCGAGCTGCGCGTGGACGGAGGCGCGTGCGCCAACAACTTCCTGATGCAGTTTCAGGCGGACATTCTCGATGTGCCGGTCGAGCGCCCGCAAATAATCGAAACAACCGCGCTGGGGGCCGCCTGCCTGGCCGGACTTGCCGCCGGGGTCTGGAAAGACCAGGAAAGCCTGGCCGCACGACGCATGGTGGACCGCAGATTCACGCCGGAGATGACGAAAGACAATCGCGACAGGCTCTACGGAAGGTGGAAAAAAGCACTCGGGCGCGCCATGGCGTGGGAGGAAGAGGACAAAAAATAGAGGATGCAAGACGAAGGACAAAACGATAAATGATCAAGACGGATGTCATCATTATCGGCGGAGGGGCGACAGGCTGCGGGATCGCACGCGACCTGGCCCTGCGCGGCATTCCGCACTGCCTTATCGAAAAAGGAGATTACGCGGCAGGCGCCACCGGCGCGTGTCACGGGCTTTTGCACAGCGGGGGGCGCTACGTCATTTCCGACCCCGTCTCCGCACGAGAATGCTTTGACGAAAACATGATTCTGCGCCGCATTGGAGAAAAATGCGTGGAAAACACGGGCGGCCTGTTTGTGCGTCTGCCCGGAGATTCCAAAATCTACCGCGAACGCTTCTTGAGAAGCTGCGCCGAGATCGGAATTCCGACGGAAGTCATCTCCTCCAGCCGGGCGCTGGAGTTGGTCCCCTCACTCAATCCGGAGATTGAAGAGGCAATCCGGGTTCCCGATTGTTCGATCGACCCGTTTCGCCTGTGCATGCTGAACATGAAAACATCCGAGCTCAAGGGGGGCTTGAGCTTCACGCGTCACAGGGTCATCGACATTTTGAAGTCTCACGGCCGCTGCACCGGCGTCAAAGCAATTGACACGGGCACAGGCGAGGTGAAGGAAATATACGGCAACATCATTGTGAACGCCACGGGCGCATGGGCCGACCGTATAGCCCAACTGGCCGGCGGCGAAGTACCGCTTACCTTATCCAAAGGATCGCTGGTGATTACCAATCACAGACTGACGAATATGGTCATCAACCGTCTGCGGCCCGCCTCCGACGGGGATATTATCGTGCCCAACGAAGCAGTGTGCCTGGCCGGCACCACCTCGCTGGCCGTGGAAGACCCGGATAAAATCGCGATTTTGCCGGTAGAGGTGGACACCATCATCGGCGAGGCGGGACGAATGATCCCCCATTTCAATCACACGCGGATCATCCGGGCTTTTTCCGGCGTGCGCCCCCTGCTGAAATCACAGAAGCTCGACAGCCGTGAAAGCTCACGCGGATTTCAGATTATCGACCATCAAAACGGCATGTACAGCATCGTCGGGGGGAAGCTCACCACGTTCCGTCTCATGGCGGAAAAAATGGTGGATGCCATCATGAACGCCTTTAGCTTAAAAAAAGAATGCGAAACGGCGCAAAAGCCGCTCGACGGCCAGGAGGAGCTAAGCGGCTATCCTTTGTCCAAACGTCTGGCGGACATGAAAAATATCGTCTGCGAATGCGAACTCGTCACGCGTCAGGATGTCGAAAAAATCATCGAGCAGACCCAAACCCGTCACGTCGGAGACATTTCTCACCGGACGCGCCTGGGCATGGGGCCCTGCCAGGGCGGCTTTTGCACCTTCCGTGCGCTGGGGATCATGCATGATCTGGAGATTCTCTCGCCCGGGCAATCCGTAGGGTCGCTGCGGGATTTTCTCCAGCGAAGATTTCGTGGCATACGCCACGCCCTGTGGGGGGACCAGTTGCGGGAAGAGCAGCTCGTCGAATATATCTATCTGGGAATTCTGGCTTTGGGGAAACGAAGTGAGCCTCATTGAATATGATGCCATTGTGATCGGCGCGGGCGTGGCCGGACTGACCGCCGGCACGCTGCTGGCGGAAAAAGGCAAGAAGGTGGCGATCGTTACCGCCGGCGAGCCGACCGCCTGTTTGTCCACCGGTTGTATCGATTTTTGCTCTAACATGGACAACCCTGAAGAGGCGATTGCCGCCCTGCCCGCACACCACCCTTTTCACCTGGTCACCAAGACGCAGATTCACGAGGCTTTTTACGACTTCAAACGCAGGATGGCCGGCGCGGGCCTTTCCTACACGGGTGACACGAACCGCAACCGGCACGTCTTATCCGCCATCGGCACTTTCAAAACCACCTGCCTGACGCCGGAAACCATGCAGGCTTCGCCTCAGAACGAACAGGAAAACATACACATCATCACCTTTTCCGGGCTTAAAGACTTTTATCCCGGCTATATTATTTCCCGACTGAAAAATGCGTCCTTCTCCACCTACGACGCGGGAATCTCCACCACCATGGGCCTTGCCTCTCTTTTTGAAGACGAAAACTTTCTGGAAACATTTCTTCTGTGGATGGAAAAGCAAAATATCCGCGAAAACAAAATTGCCTTTCCCGCCGTGTTGGGGCTGGAATCAGCGTCTGCCGTTAAAAAGACGATCGAACACCGCCTGGAGCGGCCTGTCTTTGAAATCCCCACCATTCCCCCTTCCATGCCCGGGCGGAGGTTGTTCAACTGCCTGAAGGACGGCTTTCGCCGCGCCGGCGGCGTCATTTACTGGGACTGGCAGGCCACCGGCGCAGAAAAATCCGGCAGGCTCATCGAAGCAGTTATCACCGGCTCTCACGGCAGGCCCAACAGCCTCAACGCCAAAGCCTTCATCCTGGCCGCCGGCTCGTTTGTCGGGGGAGGCCTGCGGGCCGGTCACAGCAATATCGTGGAAAACATTTTTGACCTTCCGGTTTTTACGCCCGGCAAACGGGAAGAGTGGTTCGAACAAGACTATTTTTCCGTCAATCATCGTATCGGACGAGCCGGAATCATCGTTGACGAATCCTTCCGCCCCGTGGAGGGCCCCTGGGATAATCTCTATGCCTGCGGAGCCATCCTCGCCCATGTGGAGGCGCTGAAAAACGGCTGCGGGCACGGCTTTGCCCTGGCGACCGGCCGGGCGGCGGCCGAAAGTCTGCTGGAGGCCGGGCGATGAAATTCGAACATTGCATCCGCTGCACCATCTGCGTGGAAAACTGCCCCGTCTTCCGTGTCAACCCTTCGTTTCCCGGCCCCAAGCAGGCGGGCCCGGATGCAGAACGCTTCCGCAGCGAAAAGGACAAAACCGTTGACCACTGGGTGATGCTTTGCAGCCAGTGCAAACGCTGCGACATGGCCTGCCCCTGCGGCGTAGAGCCGGCGCAGATCATTTTACGCGCCCAGCAGCGCTACGGCAGCGAACACCCGCGCTCGGCGGCGCATCTGCTGTTTGCGAACAACTTCTACCTGTCGCGTCTCGGGTCCGTCACGGCGCCCCTGGCCAACCGCTTTGCCGGCGCAGGCATCGGCAAAAAAATACTGCGGCGCGCGGGAATAACAACCTATATCCCCTTCCCCGAATTCAGTTTCAAGACGATGAAGAAGCAGACGAAAGCCGCCGGCCGGGGCTCAAGAAAAGTCGCTTTTTTTTACGGGTGCTTCATCAACTTCTACCGCCCCGACATCGGCGCGCGGATTATACGGCTTCTGGAGTCGCTGAACATCGATGTCGCCGTGCCCCCTCAATGGTGCTGCGGCCTGCCCGCGCTCGGCAACGGCAACCTGGACCTGGCCCGCTATTTCGCACGGAAAAACGTTGCATCTTTGTCTGATTATGTGGACGCGGGCTATGACATTGTCTATAGCTGTACTTCCTGCGGCCTGTGCCTGCTCAACGATTATCAGGGGATCATGGAAATTCCGCGTGCGAAAAAAATAGCACAAAACGCCTATGACCTTCATGAATACATCCTCAGACTCATCGTCGAAAAAGATATCCGGCCCGCTTTTGGTGAAGTTGCCCGCTGTGTGGCCTATCATATCCCCTGCCACCTGCGGGCGCTGAAAATCGGCTATCCGGCGGCCGAGCTGATGAAAATGATACCGGCGTTAGAATGTCATCTTCTCGATGACGCCTGCTGCGGGCTAAGCGGCAGCTACGGCTTCAAGAAAACCAACGAAGAAACCGCGGTGCAACTGGGCAGGCGCGCCGTTTCCCTCATACGCAAAACAGGCGCCGGCTCCGTCGTGTCGGACTGCGGCTCATGCCGTATGCAGCTTGGGGGGTTGTCCGGCATGGATGCTCTCGATCCGGCCGAGATCATCTGCGAGTCGCTGGGTATAGACGTGAAGGGGAAAAAACCCGCGGCTCGTTGATAATATTAAACCGATGTTGTTTCAATTATGAGACCGTTAAGCTATAAGGCCAGACGGCAGGAGTAAGGATTGAAGAAGATTATCAAAGCACCTGCATGGTGCATGTTTTTATTTGTAGTCACCTTTTGGGTCTCGCTGGCGCAAGCGGCCGGCAAGACACCCGTGCCTCACGGGCAGATGATTATGGAGGCGGTCAGAATCACGGGGCCGCTCACCTTCTGTGATGAGCCGGTGCCGCTGGACAATCCCGATGTGCGCGAACGTCTGGAAAGAGAACTGATCATCGCGCTGGACAGCACAGACAGTGTCGTTTTGTGGCTGAAAAGATCAAACCGTTATTTTCCGGAAATAGAAAGAACGCTCAGGGCATCGAACATGCCCGACGACCTGAAATACATAACCATCGCAGAAAGCTCTCTGAGACCTCACGCCTACTCCCCCAAAGGAGCAGCCGGCTACTGGCAATTTATCGAGGGGACGGGTCTGAAATACGGCCTCGAAATCACGGATAACATTGATGAGAGAAGAAATTTCCAGCAGGCGACCGGAGCCGCCTTGACATACCTGCGTGATCTTTACGCTCTTTTCAATTCCTGGACGCTTGCCGCGGCCGCCTACAATATGGGTGAAGACGGGTTGAAAGCGGAAATCACCGTGCAAAAGGTCAACGACTACTACATGCTGCATTTAAATCCGGAAACACACAGATATATCTTCCGCATTCTCGCGGCAAAGATTATCCTCTCCGACCCGGCAAAATTCGGTTACGCCCCGCTGCGCCATGATCTTTATCATCCCGTGCCCTCCGACACGGTGGAAATTAAAACCACCCGGTCCGTGCCGGTGCATATCATCGCCTGCGCGGCAAAAACATATTTCAAAGTCATCAAAGACCTCAACCCTCAGATCAGAAGATACCATCTACCCGCCGGAGCCTTCCTGATACAGATTCCCAAAGGGGCGGCCGACGGCTTTTCCGGACGCTTTGAAACACTGGAAAAGCAATGGGCGGCCGAAAAAGACAAATATCTTTACACCGTAAAAAAAGGAGACACACTCACGGGAATCGCCTTGCGCTTCAATGTCCCCTACAGAGCGCTTTTGATCTGGAATGAAATCTCGGGCAACAAAAAAATCATGCCGGGTGAAAAACTCTACATTTTTGCAGATTCTCCGGACAGCACAAGCTCTCCGGTAAACAGTGGCGTTGACGCTGCGACGGACTGAAAAGGATGGAGTGAAAATGACGGTTGCCTCTTACCCCCTGTCCATAACCTGTACGAAAAAAACGGGTACAAAGCGCACAATGAAAAATAAATTGCAGAAAATATTTCACTGTCTGATACTGATGTCTCTTTGCACCTGCATGCTTCTGGCGGCCGGCTGCTCGGTCAAAAAAACCGTCAGCATCGGCGAGAGAGAAGATCTCCCGCCTGCGGGCGCTTTTCACAAGGCGGTCATTCATAAATTCGAAGCAGATGAGGATCTGGCGCGGACGCATCCCCGCGCCGCCATGCTTTGCGAAAACGCCGCATTCGAAGAGCTTCTGCAAACAGGGTACTTCACGATGATCGTCAAGGCCTCTTCTGCCGCGTCCGTGCGCGAGCAGGCAACTGTGATCGTGAAGGTGCGGCTGGTTTATGGCGACACACTGCGCCAGGGGGGCGTCAAAAAGAAAACCCCTGCTGAGGCAATAATAGCCGAAGTCCGCTTAATTGACGCGTCAACCGGCAAAACGTTCCATGACGAATATGTAGCGGCGGCGGACAGTAAATCATCCGTATTCAACCCGGCCGAGCTGGGAAAACTTGTCGCGCGCCACATCTGCCGTACAGTGGAAAAAAAATAAAGGGCGGCGGATCGGGATCATACGTGCCGCCGCCGAACGAAGCGCACCGCCTTTTGCAAACAGGGCGTTTGGCAAAACGTGAAAGGAGAAAAGCATGGACAAAAAAATCATTACAACCGCCAATGTCCGGCCGGCCGGCCCTTATTCACCCGCCGTGGAAGCGGGCGGGTTCGTATTTTTATCAGGCCGGGTGGCAACAGACCCGGTCACAGACAGACTGATCATGGAAATCGAACCTGCCTGCCGTCAGCTTTTACAAAACATCAAGGCTTTTCTGGAAGAGATCGGACTGTCTATGAATCACGTGGTTAAAACCACCGTATTTTTGAGGGATATGCGCGATTTTGCCGTCATGAATGAAATCTATGCCGGCTTCTTTCCTGAAGCACCCCCTGCCCGCTCCACCGTGCAGGTTGCCGCCCTGCCCGGCGGCGCCCCGCTGGAAATAGAACTGATTGCACACAGATAAGACAAAAAGACGGCGCGGTTAAAACAAATACATTGCGCATTCCGGGCGCGCCCCGGATCACATAACCCGGTGTCTGGCCCGTCGCTTCCTTGCAAAAACAAATAAGGACAGGGCGATAATTGCCGCAGGCAGCAGCATTGCCGTCAGGCAGTGGTGCACCGCCAGATAAGCGGCCCCCGCCAGCGGCATCAAAGCCGCGCGCGTGGCGAAGCGCAGCGTGGCGCTTTGGGATATTTTCACGGCGATCGCCGGGCTCACTTCATAATAAAACTTCACAAATGCCCGTCCGGGCGCGTTCGTCAAAAGGCGTCGGTCGCGAAAATCCTGTAAAATCCGGACATGTTTTTCCATGGGCGAGCCGAACGCAGCTGTGGCGATAAAACAGCCCCCGCCTCCTCCTCCGCCGCCGACGGGAATGGCTTTTTTCACTTCAAAGGTAAGCTCATCCGTCTGGCCACCACCCGACGCGGGGGTAAAAACAGTCACGTTAAAATTCCCCTCTTCGGCAATATCCCCCGCGGCTATGGACGCTTTGAGACGAGTGGGTGAAACATAAGTGGTCTGGCGGTCCTCACCCTCCCAGCGCACCACGGAGCTGTAGGAAAAATTCTCGCCGTTCACCGTCAGTGTAAAGCCGCCTGTGCCTTTGCTTCGGGAAGAAGGGCAGAGACTGACAATCGAAGGAACAGGGTTGCCCATCAAAAGCGCGGCCGCGTCGATTATGCCCGCCCCGCAAGTCGCTTTTGTGCAGTTGCGCCCGGTGTCTGTAGGAAAGGCTCTGGCCGTGGCCTGAATCCGCTGCCTGATCTGGTCCGGCGTCAGCCCCTCTCCTTCCTCATGCGACAACAGCAGCGAAATCACGCCGGAGACGTGCGGCGCGGCCATGCTCGTGCCCCTGTGGGAGTGGTAAGTATCTCCGTTCGGAATAGCGTCTGTCAGGCCGTAGTTCAGCAAGGACCAAACACCATTGAGATTCAAAGGCGTGTCTCCACCCGGCGCCGCGATTGTGACGCCCGTGCCGTAGTTGCTGTAGGAGGCGCGCCCCCCCTTCCGGTTTACCGCCGCCACGGAAATTACTCCATTGCAGTTGGCCGGTCGATATTTGCTCATGTCATCATTTTCGTTTCCCGCCGCAACGACAATCGTTGCACCCTCATCAACAGCGTCATCAATTGCCCCCTGAAGGGTTTCTCCACATGCACCCTCCTCGCCGAGGCTCAAATTCAGGACTTTTGCCGGATTTTTATTGTCCGGAACTCCTTCAACGTGAATCCCCGCCGACCAGCGCATGGCATCTACTATATCCGAGAGGTACCCCCCGCATTTGCCCAGCACGCGCGCGTGCAGAATTTTACAGTTCCAGTCGACACCAGCCACACCCAAACCATTATCTGTGTGCGCCCCGATCGTACCGGCCACGTGCGTACCGTGCCAGGAACTGTCAGTTACGGGGCATCCTTCAAACAATCCATCGGTGGCATCTGTACCGTAATGCTCTTCATCTGTAATCCAGTCTCCCTCATCTTTGGGGTTGGGATCGCGCCCGTCACCGTCCTTTGCTCTATCGAAACACCAAGTGCCATTCCATTCGTCTCCGCTGATGAAATCATAGCCTGGTACAATTCTGTCCTCGTCAAAATCCTCATGCGGCAGATAGCCTGTATCAATCACAGCCACGACAACCTCCTCCGAACCGGTGGTGAGGCCCCAGGCGGCGGGAAGATTGACCGATCCCGGCTCATTCTCCGCCGCGTGGTAGTGCCACTGGAGTAAATAGCCAGGATCGTCTGGCTCTTGTATGTTCATGGGAAACATGCGGACGTCCGGCTCGGCATATTTCACGGACGGATCCTTCATCAGGCGCGCGGCCAGTTGCCGCGCCTCGGTGAGGGTCATTCTTGTGGGCAGGTACAGTACATGGCCGTCGCCGGACATGAAGCG
>Ga0116183_1002910_pt1 | contig 17884 bp, 12 predicted proteins | sample AD_UKC078_MetaG_FD_89753 | JGI IMG/M metagenome (GOLD analysis project Ga0116183, IMG submission 89753) | Active sludge microbial communities of municipal wastewater-treating anaerobic digesters from USA - AD_UKC078_MetaG | ecosystem: Engineered > Bioreactor > Anaerobic > Digestate | place: USA... | reverse complement strand
TGTACGTAACCGTCTTGTCGGTGAAAGAGATTGCGCTCATATCGTACGTGGCCTTGTTGATGGTCAGCGTACCCGTATCGCTGGTATTGAAGCTGTAGTTGGTTGCACTTCCTCCCGATATGGAGATCTCATAGGTTCCCGTATCGGTGGTGGTAGTGGCTGCAGTAGATGCAGTCGGTGCAACATAGCCGCCGGCCGTTGAGGCACTTTCCCCATTCACAAAACCGGAAACATTCACCGTGAATGAAGGATTTTCTTGACCGTATATCTTGGTATGATTTCCAACAGTGACCGTCAGCTGCCGCTTGGTGATTGTTCCCGTACTGCCGTAGGTGGACGGTGCCGGTGCCGTATAGTTTTTGGCATCCGTACCGCTGATGCTGTACGTGACCGTGAGGGTCTTCCCCTCATTTGCATCAGCCGAGTCGTAGGATGCCTGGGCATGGACGGTGACAGCGTCACCGCTTACCAGATTGCTGGGGCATCCTGATGCTGTTACCACAGCCGTTGTACTGCCGTCGTACACTTTGGACAGCTGGACGGACGTGCCGGACACCTCGAGGGCTTTCGGTGTTATCTCACCGACAAAATTGGCGTTGGCGGGAGCACGATAGTTGCCTGCATGTGTGCCGCCGAGCGTATAGGAAACGTTGATGAGCTTGCCCGTCCCCGAATGCCTGTCCTGGTAGACCGGATGCGCAGTCACCGTAACAACCTCGCCATCCACCTTGCCGCCGAGCGTACCGTGGCTTTCAACCGTTGCTAAAGTCGATCCGTCGTACACCTTGGTCGATGCGATGTCGGTCCCCGAGACGGTCAGCTGCTTCTGCACGATCGTACCATCTGCTGTGGAACTGGCAGGTTCCAGGTAATTCAGTGCATCATCGCCGCTGATGCTGTATGTGATGGTGATGGTCTTATCCAAATCTTCCAATGATACCGTTGCTGATTCATACGCGGCTGTTGCAGAGACCTGTATATCATCTGCAGCAATCTTCCCATTGAAGGCGACTGAACCGATGCTCGCATTGGTGTTGCCGTCATAGGGCTTGCTTGCCGTAAGGTTGTACCCGGTGACCGTCAGCGGTCTTGCAGTGATTGTTCCCGAGCTGAAGGTCCCATTCGCGGGAGCTGTATAGTTGTTTGCATCGGTACCGCTGAGGGCATAGCTGATCGTACCGGATTTGGAGCTGCCTGCATCATGGTCGTCATAGGTTGCCGTAGTCAGCAATTCCACTGTATCGCCGATAACGACTCCTACGAGGCTTCCCGTTGTGGCAATCTGGGCGGTTGCAGTTCCGTCGTATACCTTGGTTGGCTGTGGTGTTGTCGTATAGGTGACTGTAAGGCTTGATTTGGTAATCGTTCCCGAGAAACTGGTATTTGCAGGAGCACGATAGTTGCCTGCATGTGTGCCGCCGAGTGTATAGGAAACGCTGATAAGCTTGCCTGTACCGGCATGCTTGTCCTGGTATACTGGATGTGCTGTTACCGTAACCTCTTCAGTACCAACCTTGCCGCCAAGCGTGCCCTCGTTGGTAACAGCTACTGAAGGAGACCCATCATACTCCTTGGAAGTGGTAACCGTGGTTCCCGTAATGGAGAGCTGCTTGGGCTGGATGACACCTGCCAGTGTTGCATTGACCGGCTTGAGATAGTTGTTTGCATCAGCGCCGCCAAGGAAGTAGGTAACGGTGATGGTTTTACTGTTTCCTACAGATGAAGAGTCATAGGAAGCTTGCGCGTGAACAGTCACCTCATCCCCGCTGAGTACGCCGCTCAGTGTTCCCACTGTCATGCTTTCTTGTACGGTGTTGGTCCCGTCATACTCCTTGGTCGTCGTCAGGGTGGGACTGGTTATGGTCAGCTGGACCTGAGTGTATGCAGGGACCGTAACGGTAAGGCATTCACTTGCCTGAAGACCATGCGCTGCAGCGTATCTGATCTTGTACGAGCCCGGAGCGAGATTCGTGCTGCCTGCCGTACACGCGGTAAAGGGTGCATCCTCGGCAGCCGAGGCAAGGCGGTACTCCATCTTCGCCGTTGTTCCTGCGACAGCGCCTTCCCTGTCAGCGTGACGTGAGGGACCTGCGATGGTGAATGCGCTTGCAAGGGGTGTGCTCTGGCCGAACACCACCAACAGCGAGGTATCGACAACCTGGCCCGCTCTCAGGTCGATTGCCTTGGTTCCGATTCCAATCTGGTTGTCCTGGTCGTCGAACGCCTTGACGGTGAGATTCCACCGCCCTTCCTTCAACTCGGAGAGGGTGTGTCTCGGAGGAACAATATTGTTCAGGGTGAACCGGGAATTCGAGTCGACCAAATTGCCTTCCAGGATATAGGAAGCCACCTCGACCTCAGGGGTATCCAGGTCGATGGTCAGGCTGATGTTCCCAAGCGTTGCCATCATGTCGCTGCAGCCGACGAAGCTTACCAGGGTGCAAAGAAGAACGAGGGATATGATTGTCAGTGTTGTATTGATTTTTTTCATGATTGTTTCCTAGAAGTTGAAGCGCATGCCAGCTTGGACGCCATACAGGGCTGCGATCCTTGATTTCTCGAAGAGCAGGACACCCAGCGGAGCTACGAAAAATTCATGCGCATCGCAGAATGTGTAGTTGAAATTGAGTGCAAGGCGTACCTGCTGGTCGACAAAGACCTCAAGCGAATCGGTCCCATCCTGGTCAAGGTCTCCCTCAAGGAGGTGGAGCACCAAGCCGTAGCCCAGCTCAGGTGCAAGCTCCACAAGCTTTCCCAAACGTATCCTGTAGCCAAACCCTGCCGAAATGTTGACCGCCTGCATTACGTCAACCCAATCCGACTTCGAAGGTCCGCGGCTGTAAGCTCCCTCCACGTATCCGTACAAGGGTTTCTGTTCGTCGACACTGAGATTGAGTTTTAAAGCCCCCCCGATTACCGAGGAATAGAGGGTTGAACTCGAACTTGTCGGGAACAATGCATACGGTTTGAGCTCCATCGAGTCGATGAACAACGGTTTCTTGATGGCCGGCAGCGTTACGTCCCAACTGTTTGTCAGCTCATCGTACCGATACTCATAACTGCGGCTCCAATCCCTGCCGGGTTCCTTTTGCTGAACAAAGAGAACTTCCTGTGTACTGTCGAATGCCTCAAGTGACAGGATGGGATGGTCGGCATCCACCTCTTTCCAAGGTCCTTTTGCTTTCGTTCCACTCTGGTACCTGATTGCCGCAACCTGCTCGGAGGCAGGTTTAATCATAATCCGTACTGGAACAGGTGAGGCAAAAACCGAGAGTGTGGAGAGAAGAAGCAGAAGCGCTGTGCAAGTCGCTGTCCGAACGTTTAATACCATACTACAACCCCTCATCGAGATACGACTGTTGTATGCGTTTTACCTTATAAAAAAGACATAGTACTGAGTCGTTTGCTACTAGATTTGGAATGTAGCCTAGCAAAAACATCGAGGAAATAGGGGAATGTTACTTAGAATATGCGATTTTCTACTTACTATTTCAGACAAGCAGTTGCACACGGAACTGGCCATCCTGGATGCTGTAGAGCAGCTCAGCGTTGTACGCGGCGGCAAATGCAACAATGCTTTTCGTCCCTATCCCGTGCCCCTCCCCTTCTGTTGCAGGAAGGCCGTCTGCATTCAATATGGTATCATCGGTGCAGGGGTTGACTACTTGTATGATAAGCCGGTTTTTATGGACACAGGATAGTTGGATGACCCGATCCCTGCAGTCCTTGATACGCAATACTCCCTGGATGGCGTTCTCGAAAAGATTAGCAATCACCAAGGCCAACTCCAAGGAGTCGAAGGGAAGTTGTGCTGGCACTTTCAAGTTGATGGTTGTCTGTATGCCATGTTGCACTGCTTTTTCCGCATAGTAGCTGGTGACTGCATTCACGGCCTTGTTCTCACAGTAGACCCTCGAGGCTGGCTGTTTGGTGGCAAGTTGCAACTCCAGGCAACGCATCGCCTCCTCGGTCTCACCTTGCTGCAACAGTTGCAGCAGCATGCCGTAGACATGACGGCGGTCATGGGAGGCGAGGTTGTTTTGCTCAGCAACCTTATCCATGAGCTCAAGTTTCTGAGCCATTGTGGATGCAGCTTGGGAGAGCAGGGTCTTCTCGTACTGGATGCTTAAGTTTTCAGTTTCCAATGCATGCATTGCATTGAGACGCTTCAGTGAATAGAAAATGGTTCCATAGCTTGCTACGACAAGGACAACAAGGAGCAGGAGCGGTTGGCTGTAGCTCTGCAGGGTGGCAATAATGTCGGTTGTTGCGTAGAAGGGGTAGGCGAGCATCAAGGAAAGACAGATGACGAGGACTGAGAATATCGGCCAGTTGTCCTCGGCTGACCGATAGAGCGGCAGCAGGTATCGATGAAACAGGAAGATTACCAAAAGAAACAGGATCAGGCGAGAAAGTGAATGGATGTGAGGGATGAAGGGAAGAAGCATTCCGATCTGGAAGCTGAGGATGACGATCATCATCATGACGTTCATCGTCGTCAGGTAGCTGAACGCCCACTGCATGATGCTTGATTTGGACAAGGGCTTGAGGAGGAAGCCCAGCAGGATGATGGTAAGCAGATTCGAGTGCGATACCGCCGTAAGATCGGCATTGAAATACAAATACATGGTAGAGGTGATATCGGTGACAAACATGATGACTGCTGCAACGATGGTACCGTTTCTTCCATACTTTGACTTGGTCAAGGTAAACAGCAGCAGTGCGTTCATGACGGCGGTGACACTGCCTCGAAGCAGGTTGTTCAATAGGTCCGGTGTCATGAGCCTTCCTTGGTCAGCAGGTACTCGAGATACCGCTCACGCACCGTTCTATACAATTTGGCTACGATGGGTACTTCATATCCTCCGTGCAGGGTGAAGCGTGTCTTGGTGAAACCCTCGATGTAATCCATGTTCAAGACATACGATATATGGGTACGAATGAAGCGCTCATCCCGCAACATGCCTTGGATATGGGCGGTAAACGAACCCTTGATGATCGATGTGACCATGACTCTTGCATCGGTGAGGGTGTACCGCACTGTATGGTTGGAGTACTCTGCAATCAGGATTTCAGCGAATCTGAGAACCCTGACACCCTCTGCTGTCTTGACGGTGCAGGAGGTATCAGAAGCCTTGTCGAGCCTCGAGAATGCCTGCAGCAACGTTCTACACAGCTGGCCCTTGTCGATCGGCTTGAGCAGGTAGTTGATCGGGCTCGACTCAAACGATTGCAAGGCGTAGCCCGGCTCGTAGGTTGCATAAAGAATGATTGCTTCCTGGTCTCGTTCCCTGATGGCCTTGCCTACCTCCAAGCCGTTGATCATAGGCATGACGATGTCCAGGATGTAGATATGATACCGTTGTCTCTCGCAGCTGCTGAGCAGCTTGTCGGGATGGTCGAATTGATGGATGACAGCCCTTATTGCGTGTGATTGGATGCACTCGGTTGTATAGGAAGCAAGCAGCCCCAATTGAGTGGAATCATCATCACATATTGCAATATTCAGCATACCTTAATCCTTGCAGCGCATACCATGGTTTCGACTGGTTTATTGTACTGTATAACCGGTTGCAAGTCTATTCAAAACGTGTGAGAAGTGTGTGAGAACAACCAGATTACCCGATGCAATCTGGGGTATCAAATAGAAGAATAGGTAGGAAGACACCTCCTGCCAAACAGATGTCTGGCAGGGGGAGGGTATGCTAGAAGTATCGGACAGGACGGACTAATAAAGTCCAAGTCTTCGTGGCAAAATTGGCAGCACCGCTGAAAAATTCCAGCGAGTATACGGTACTTCCATTATAGGGTGAGGCAAAACCCAATTCCGTAGAACTCCAGTAGGAGCCTGATGTTGAGAAATTCCCAATTAATAACTGGTTGCGCCATAATTCTCTTAATTCGTCTTGCGAAGGAAGGAACCAGTCGTTATGCCCTCCTGCTGAGTAATAGCGGGCATTGTATGCAGCAAAGGAGAATGATGAAGCGCCTGATGAGTTCATGATCCTATTGGAGTTCGATAAGCCTGTTCCGTAACCCGCTGACGTTCCAACTACAGTAGTTGTACTGTTCGACCAAGGAAGTCCCGTGGACGAGATATCACTCTTTGCCGCAATCAACCCATCTGTGTCTTCAGCAAGATTGGTGCTCGTTGAGATATAAGCGACGATACCCCCTTCGTAAAAGTCTCCGATTGCAAGCGGTCGAGGGGCGAGCGTAATCTCTGTTGCAGGCCCTGGTGCATGGGTGCTTGTCTCTTTCACCCTGAAACGAATCTTTGTCGTTGTTGACGCAGGGGAAGGCAAGTAGAGTACCGTTCTGCCGCGACTGTCGATCACAAAATCTGGATAATAGGGGATGAAGGTGCCATAGGAGGCTATTTCCGCCTCTATTCCCGTTTGATTGGGCGTGAACCCGGTAACATTGACGATCATCTGATTTTCATTTGAAGTGGGGTAATATCCATTTATGGTGCCGCTGATTGCAGCTCCAACAGGCTTCTGGATGGTTAGAGTTCCCGTATCAGTGGTATTGAAGCTGTAGTTGGGGGCGCTGCCTCCTGCTATGCGAATCGTGTAGGTTCCTGCAGCAGAGGAGGAATTGGTTCCTGCTGTTGCAGTAGGAGCACTATATCCCAATACATTGGAAGCACTGTCAGATCCAACAAAGCCGGTGACATTAACGGTGAAAGTAGGGGCGGCGGAACCGTATTGCTGGGTATAGTCCCCCACCGTTGCAGTCAGAACTGCTGCGGTAATTGAGGCAGTCTTGCTTGTGTCATTATTCAGGTAGTAATTGTAGGCATCAGTGCCGTTGATGGCATAGTTGATGGTAACAGGCTTGTCTGCTCCTACATTGCTGCTGTAGGAACCGGAATAATATGCAATGACATTGCTCAGACTTACATCATCATCTGCAATCCGACCGGATAAAGTCCCCCATTCTGTGATGGTGATTGTAGATGATTTATCGTACACCTTCGATGCAGGGAAGACAGTACCGATGACGCTTAGTTGTTTCTTTACGATGGCTCCCCAAAGTTGTTGGTTGACGGGTGGGTCGTAATTGATAGCATTCAAACCACTTAGTGAGTAGACCACTGTGATGGGATTGAATTCACCTCCACTTGCACCGTAGGTAACATTGGCTGACTTATAGCTTGCATTGGCTCCTACGGTAACAACTTCTCCTTCCAATATGCCGGAGAGCGTACCTGTTGTGATACTTCCCAGCACATTGGTTGTCCCATCGTAGGTTTTTTCAACAGTTTCCAAGGTAGGAGCACTAATCGTAAGCCGCTTTTTTATGATCGCGCAGGATGCTGTTGTAAGCGTGTCGGTTGGCTTGAGGTAGTTGCCCTCGTCGGGTCCCGAAAGCGAGTAGACAATAGAAATCCTTTTGCCGGTTCCCGCTGCAGGGGTATCATAGGTGGCTGTTGCCGTTATTGTTACATCATCAGAACCGATTTTTCCATAAAGATTGAATGTGGGAGCTGTTGCAGAAGTGGTCCCGTCATATACCTTGTTCGATGGTAGGTCAAGAATCTGGATGCCGAGTTGCTTCGGGGTGATCACGCCTCCTTGCGGTGGTGCACTCTCTTTAGTTCCTTGGTAATTGGCTCCTGTCGCAGTTGCGGTTACTGTGATGGTTGTTCCTATATCGGCAGAGACCAAGGTATAGGTGGTGCCGGTCGCCCCGCTTATGGCAACCCCGTTGCGCTTCCACTGGTAGGTGGGAGTCCCGGTGTTGGTCAGGTTCGGTACTGCAGTCAAGACCTGCCCATAGGTAGGGGTCCCGGTAATGGATACGCTTCCAGTCATAATCGCCTTGGCGATGGTAAGTGTGGCAGTTATGTCTGGAATCGTCTCGTAGTTTGTACTGTTACCGGTGAAACGTGCGGTTACCGTATACGCTCCCGCATTTGTTTGTCCATTTCCACTGTAGGAAACGCTCACCCCTGAGGGTAGTGTACCTGTAATCTGAATGCTCTTTGGGTTTCCGTCGTATGTCATCGCGTAATTGCTGAACGTAATCCCCCCCATTGCATAGGTTGCTTTGGCGACGGCTGTGGTTGCTGCACTGTCTTTGGTTCCTTGGTAATTGGCTCCTGTCGCAGTTGCGGTTACCGTGATGGCTGTTCCAATATCGGCAGTTACCAAGGTATAGGTGGTCCCGGTCGCCCCGCTGATGGCTACCCCGTTGCGCTTCCATTGGTAGGTGGGAGTCTCGGTGTTGGTCAGGCTTGCTACTGCAGTCAGGACCTGCCCATAGGTAGGTGTCCCGGCAATGGATAGGTTTCCTTTTATTACTGCCTTGTTGATGGTAAGCGTGGCGGTTTTGTTGGGAATCAACAGGTAGTTTGTACTGTCGCCGGTGAAGTGTGCGGTTACGCTATACGTTCCTGGATTTGTTTGTCCATTACCACTGTAAGAAACGCTCACCCCTGAAGGGAGTGTACCTGTAATCTCAATGCTCTTTGGATTTCCATCGTACGATACCGAGTAATCATTGAACGTGACATCACCCATGGCGTAGGCAGCCTTTGCGACGGCCGGGGTGGCTGCACTGTCTTTGGTTCCTTGGTAATTGGCTCCTGTCGCAGTTGCACTCACCGTGATGGTCGCTCTGATATCGGCAGTTACCAAGGTATAGGTGGTGTCGGTTGCCCCACTAATGGCTACCCCGTTGCACTTCCACTGGTAGGTGGGAGTCTCGGTGTTGGTCAGGCTCGGCACTGCAGTCAGGACCTGTCCATAGGCAGCAGTCCCCGAAATGGACACACTTCCTTCCATAGTAGCTTTGTTGATGGTGAGATTTCCCCTATCACTGGTAACAAAACTGTAGTTGGTTGCACTTCCCCCTGCGATGGTAATCGGATATACACCTATTACTGTGGTGGCATCAGTTGCGGAGGATGCAGACGGGGCCGTGTAGCCTGCTGCTGTATCGGCATCTTCACCAGGGATGAAGCCGGAAACAGATACTGCATAGGAAGGATTATTCTCGCCATAGGTCTTGGAATAGTCCTCCACCGTTGCTGTCAGCACGGCCTTCGTAATGGAAGTCTGTTCGGAATGATTATCCGCCAATTGATAGTTGCCGCCATCCCTTCCCCCCAGGGTGTAGGTGATGGTAACTGGCTTATCGCTTCCAACATTGCTGTCACTGCAGCTTGCCGTTGCTGCAATTGTTACCTCATCGGAGCCAATTACCCCTGCCAACAAGCCTGGTGAAGTAACTGCTACTGATGGAGAGCGGTCATATACCTTGGTTGCGGCAATGGTTGTTCCCGAGATGGCAAGAGCTTTCTTTTCAATTACTCCCGCCACTGCCTTATCGACCGGCTTGATGTAGTTGCCTGCATCAGGACCTTCGAGTGTATAGGTGACTGTGATGATCTTTCCGTTAGTTGCGTCTTTGTTGTCATACGTTGCCCGGGCGCTAACTGTTACGCTGTCGGTTCCGGCAACTCCGACCAAGGCTCCTGGAGCCACCTCACCAACAATTTCGAGCGTTCCGTCATAGGTTTTGCTGGTATTCAGCGTCGGGTCTGCGATGGTCAGCTGGATTGGTTGATAGTGCGGCACGCTAACGCTAAGCGGCTCGCTTGCCCGTAGGCCGTGTGCGGCTGCGTACCTGACCAGATAGGTCCCGGCGCCTAGGATGGTCGTGCCTTCACTGCAGGCGGTATAGGGGGCATCCGCCGGATCGGATGCGAGTCTGTACTCCATGGCTGCCGTTGTTCCATCCAGCCTGCCGTCGGCACTGTCAAAACGTGTAGGAGCGGTGAACGTGAAACCGCTGGAGGCGGGGACAGCCTGGTCGAAGACGACCAGCAGGGTGGTCTCGACTATCTGGCCCTCCCGGATGTCTACACTTGTAGAGCCCATCCCCAACTGCATGTCCGCTGCATCGAAGGCAGTGACGGTGATGGTCCACAGCCCGCTTTTCAAGGAAGAAAGAACATGGCGGGGCGGTACGATGTCGTGTAAGGTGAAGCGTGAGTTGGGATTGTCATGCAACCCCTCCATGCGATAGGAGGCCACCGCCACGTCGGGGGTGTCCAGGACGATGGTAAGGCTTATAGTCCCCAGTTTTTCCATCATATCGCTGCAGGCGGTGAAGCCGAGCATGATTGTGGCAAGCATGATAATTAAAAGGAAAGCTGTGTAGTGTTTCATGATGGTTCCCTAGAAGTTGAATCGAAGGCTGGTTTGGATGCCCAGTAGTGTTCCAATGGTGTTCTTTTCGAAGAACACGACGCCTAGCGGGGCGATGAGAAGGGTATAGGAGTCATTCAGCTCATAGCCGAGGTTCAGCGAGAGGCGGATCTGTTGGTCGATGAAGGGTTCGAATGTCTTCGTCCCGTCCTGGTCGAAGTCTGCGTGGAGCAGATGGACCACCACGCCGTAGCCGAGTTCGGGTGTCATCTGCAGCTTGTCGGTGATTGCAAACCGATACCCTATTCCCACCGACAGGTTCACCGCCTGCATGGTGTCAACCCAGTCGGATTTCGACGGGCCCATGCTGTAGGCGGCTTCAGCGTAGCCGAGGAGGGTCTCCTGCTTGTTCAATGCCATGTTCATTTTCAGCCCGGCCCCGATCACATACGAGTAGTAGGTGGAACTCTTGCTCAGCGGGTAGAGGTTGTACAGCTTCAGGTCCAGCGATTCAACGAGGCTGGACGAATCCGCCTCGGTTGGGGTGACCGTCCATCTCTTGTCCGAGGGGCTGTATCGGTATTCGTAGCTTGAACTCCAGACTTGGTTGTCCTGCGACTGCTGCACAAAGAGCTTGTCCTGATTGCTGTCGAATTCCTCGAGTACCAGGGCGGGGTTGGATGCAGGGACAAGCGCCCACTTGTCTGTCTCCTCGACGCCTGTTTGGAATCGTATGGCCTGGATCTTGTCGGAGGCGGGCTTTATAACGACCCGAAGCGGTGTGATCTTCCAGCTTTTGGTTGATGAATCATATTGGTATTCGTAGCTTGAACTCCAACTCTGTTTATCCAGCGACTGCTGTACGAAGAGCCTGTCCTTGCTACTGTCGAATGCCTCGAGCACCAACAAGGGATTGGATGCAGGGACTAGCGCCCACCTGTCTGTCTCCTCGACTCCGGTTTGGAAGCGGATTGACTGAACCCTGTCGGAGACGGGTTTGATCAAAAGCCGTAGGGGAGTGTTGGAGGCGAAGACTGATATACCTGAAAAAAGAAGCAGGAGAGCTGTGCAAGCTACCGTCCGAACTTTTACTGTCATGATGAGACCCCTCTTACTCGGTTGACATCCATACGCATTCTTGTGAAGAAACAAAACAGGCATGCGATGTCATCCAGAAAAAACAGTTTGGACGGTAGCCTAGCAAATTTTACCAGGCAAAAAAGAGGTTATTCATAAAAGGCATCGGTTTCTACATACATAGCAGGAAACAGCTAGATGAGCAGTCTCACCCTGAACAGCCCATCCTGAATATGGTACAGCAACTCTGCGTCATGTTTGGCTGCAAAGGCTGCAATGCTCTTGGTTCCCACACCATGTCCTTCATCAGGGGAGAAAGGAAGGCCGTCAGGTCCCAGAGTTGCCGTTTTAACGCAGGGGTTGGTTATTTCAAGCAAGAGTCGACCAACCTGATGACAGGTGAGGTTGATGGCGTTTCTTTGGTCTTCGGGCAGCAGTAAGACGCCATGAATGGCATTTTCCAAGAGATTGGCTACCACCATTGCCAACTCAAGTGAATCGACAGGTATTTGTGCTGCTATCGTAAGGTTGGTGTTTGTTTGAATGCCTTTCTGCTCAGCCAGATCTACGTAATAACTGACCGTGGCGTTCACAGCCTTGTTTTCACAATAGACCTTGCTTGGGCTCGTTTTACTCTCATTCTGCGTGCGTAAACAAGCCATGGCCTCTTCGGTCTCGCCCTGTTCAAGAAGGCCTAAAAGCATGCTGTTGAAATGTCTGCGGTCATGGGAGACAAGGCTGTGTTCATAGGCCACTTTTTCCATGAGCTGCAACCTCTCTGTCATGGTTGAGACCGCTTGGGAGAGCAGAATCCTCTCGTGTTGGTTCCTCAGGTTTTCTGTTTCGAGGGCATGCATTGCGGTGAAGCGTTTCAGTGAATAGAACACGGTGCCATAGGCTGAAATGGAGAGGAGGATTAAAAGCAGGAGCGGCCATCTGGAAGAGAGCAAGGTGTTTTGGATATCGCTGGTAACGTAGAAGTAATAGGAGAGGTTGAGGAAAATGCAGAGTATGAGGGCTGAGAACATAGGCCAGTTGTTGACAACCGAGCGATAGAGTGAAAGCAGGTAGCGTTGGAACAAGAAAATCACCAACAAGTAGAGCAGCAACCTGAGGATGGTATTGGCACTCTGGGGATCGGGAAAGAGTTTGCCTAGATGGAAGCTGAGTATGATGACCATCATGGCTATGTTGATGCTGGTGAGAAACGTGAAACTCCACTGCATGAGACTCTGCTTAGTCAGAGGTTTCATGGCGATTCCGACCACTATGAACATTACAATCGTGAAACGAGAGAGCGAGGTAAGATCCCCATACACATAGAACCAGAAGGTGCTGGCAATGTTTATGGTGAATACAAACGCAGTGATGAGAATGGTGGTTTTACGTCCGAATTTTGACTTGGTCAGGGTGAAAAGCAACAGTACATACATCACCGAGGTAACGCTGCCGCGAAGAATGTTGTTGATCAGGTCCTGTATCACGTTTTCCCCTTCGATGAAAGGTAATTCATGTAGATATCCCGCACCGTGCAGTATTGCTTGATTACGATGGGAACGTTGTGCTCTGAGCGGAGGGTGAACCGTGTTTTGGTAAAGCTTTCGACATAGTCCATGTTGAGTACGTAGGATACATGGGGCCTGATAAAACGCTTGTCATGCAGTGTACGCTCAATGTATCGGGAGAATGTCCCCTGAATGACTTTGGACCGTACCGTCCTGCCATCGGTAAGGGTGTATATGACTGTGTGTTTGGAGTATTCGCAAAAGAGAATTTCCGAGGGTCTGATGACTTGTATTCCCGCATGGGTTTTTACGGTGAGAACATGCTCATCAGATGGGTCAAGCTTTGAAGCCGCAAGGGAAAGTGTAGCATGAAGCCGGCCCTTGTCGATGGGCTTGAGCAGGTAGTTGATAGGGTTTGTTGCAAACGACTGCAAGGCAAAACTTGGTTCTGAAGTGGCGTAGATGATGACGGCCTGCTGATCGTGCTCACGGATGGTCTTGCCTACTTCGATGCCATGGATCATGGGCATGACGATGTCCAGGAGATAGATGTGGTATCGACGTTTTTCGCAGCTGCGCAAGAGTTCATCAGGATGGAGGAATTGATGGACGGAGGCTGGGTTGTTGGAATTTTGCACCCATTCGTTCGTATATGTTGCGAGCAGTGCCAGCTGAGTGGGGTCATCGTCGCAAATGGCAATATCCAGCATACCTCATCCTTGCAGCAAGATCAGAATTCAGACCCTGTCACTCTACTGTATACAGGGGGACAAGTCCATGCAAACGGTGTTGGAAGTAGGGAAGAAGCCAGTTGAATCCACTTTTTTTCCTGTACATTGTACCGTATGCTATCTTTAGGCAGAGAGGTTGTATATGGGTATGGTACATGTCGGACTTGATATCGGAACCACAAATATTGCCATGGTGGTGTTGGACCTTGAAGCGGGCAGGTTGCTGCCTGCAATCTCCTTGGCTAATCCCCAATTGCAGACAGGGGAGCTGTACTCGTATGCTCAAGATCCCCATGCAATAGAGCAGGCGGTGCGGACATTGCTTGGCAAGGTTTCCTCTCCGATAGTTTCCATCTGTGTGACCGGGCAGGTGCATGGCATCCTGTATTACGATGCTTCGGGTCTGGCGGTCTCTCCCTTGTACACTTGGCTCGACCGCAGGGCGATGGAGCAGGTGGACGGCATCAATTCCCAACAGCTGCTGCTTGAGAAAACCGGGGTGTTGCTTCCCTCAGGGTATGGCTTGCTGGCCCATTATGCCAACCGAAGGCTGGGCAAGGTTCCCTCGGATGCAGCAGGCTTCTGCGGCATTCTGGAGTATGTGACAAGTCGTCTTGTGGGAAAACCCATCGACAAGTCCGATCCAAGCTGCCTTGGTCCGTTCGGGGCCTTCGATCCCATCTCCTCCACCTTTGAAGAACGAGTTCTCCTCGAGGTGCTGGGTTCGAAGGAGAAGCAGTTTCTCGGCTCCTGCAAACCATTTGAAGTGGCCGGCTACACTCCCGACGGTATCGCCGTCACCTACCCGGTCGGGGACAACCAGGCCGGTTTCTTCGGCTTGGTTTCCGATTGGTTTCGTTCGGCTTTGGTAAGCATGGGAACCAGCGGCCAGATCTCCTTGTTCAGCACGAACACAGAGTGTCCTTCCTCCATGGAGCTCAGGCCGTTCCTCGGCCAGGGGTATCTGCATGTCGGCGCGACCCTGACAGCAGGCAAGGCGTATGAGACACTGCATGATCTCATAGCATCCATCCTACGAAGTGCAGGGATGGATATCTCTGATGAAGCTGTGTTCGATCTTATGAAGAAAGAAGGGAAAAACAAGGGTATTCCCGGCGCCCTCTCTGTCGATACCCGGTTCAATGGTTCGAGGAAGGAGCCGAATATCAGAGGATCGATAGGCCCTGTTAATTTGGAGAACCTCACGTTCGGCAACCTGGTGCTTGGTACGATCGATGGAATTGTTGATGAGCTGTATCAGTTCGGACTTGAGTCGGGGCAGGTGTTTGCTGCTGTTGAAAGTATTGTTGCCACCGGCAGCTCGGTACGCAAAAACCTTCTCTTTAGAGAAGCGTTGAACAGGAAGTTCAACCGATCGACCATTGTTGCCCAGGTTGATGACGGGGCGGGATTCGGCGCCGCCCTCATCGGAGCGGTGGCAATCGGGGCATTGAGCCTCCCACAGGTAAAAACAGTTGTCGCCAGCATGATAAGGTCGTAGCGACTACCTGCATGTAATCACTTTCTTCGCATGGGAAACAACATGAAAGCCTTGCCTGTCTTTGGTTCTGTAAAGTCATGCACAGAGCCGGCGAGGGGTAGCTTGTTCTCCTTCATGAAGGCGATTGTTGTTGAAAAGATGTTCTCGGTCCAGCATTCCACCGCCAGGTATTCGAACGTAGGTACGGTCCAGCGTGTCCAGCCTTCAGGGGCGATTGCATTGTCAATGCACTCTACTCCTGCCAGGTAGAGTCCACGGGTAAAATGTTCCGTCCAGGGTTTGTATGAGCGGCTGAAGTCGGTCATCAGACCCCAGATGCCGCAGAGGTTCTCATCTCCGTCCTTCTTGGCCAGCTGTGCTACAGTGTCGAATTGGCTGTTTGCTTCCTTCCAGAGCCTCTGGATAAAACCTTCCCCTTCGTCTGTCGAGCCTTCCTTTCCGATGACCGAGAAGCCAGCCTTTTGCACTACCGTTGCATGTTCAGGCAGGCGAAGGAAGGTGATGAGGTTTTCTTTCATAGAGATGTTGCGGCAGAGCCAACCATAGGCGTGAAGGTCCTTCTTGTAATTCAGGAAGGCATGGTTGATGGGAAACCCAAGCACCCTCTCAATCTCCGAAAAGGAAAGTGTTACAGATTGTGCATCGTTACCGGCAACGTACTGCCAAAGTGGTTCATAAGGTTGTGCCTTCTGCATCGTCATCTCCATAGGTACAGCGAAAAAAGTATAGTGCAGAGCAGAGCTCCGTTCAACAGGAGGTGTTAGCCTGTGTATGTCTTGCAAGGAGGCTTAAAGTGATGAATAATCGGCTATAAGGTAATTTGATTCGTATAGTTGCATCGATACTTGTATAGGAGGGTGTCATGACAGGTGCTCATAGGCCAAAACAGTTCAAGGATGGGTTTCTTGTAATAGGATGCTTGCTGTATTGTCTGGCTGCCTCTCATGCTTTCCTGCAGTATGCGCAGAATTCATCGTTCAACTTGCTTGGCGGTTGTTTGGGTTTGGCTTTTTCCTTCTCCTTGGCGGCCTTGTTTTCAACAAAACTACATCTCAAGAATACCCGGTTGACCTTTGCTCTCCAAGTGTTGGGACTTTTGTTCCTCCCTTGTTTTGATGTGTTTCAGATTGCGATATTCCAAATCAGATTCTCTCTCGAATCAGTCCTCTTCTACTTTCTGTGCATCAAGCTCATGGGCCTGGTGATTGGGAAACGTCGCAACATCAACCTGTTCGGAGCCAAGAAAAGTGGAAGGCCGGGATGCTGAACGATGAGTCAAGGGAACTCCGAGGTGTTCCCCATTTGATGGGGCGAGCATCCCAAGAATATGCGTTCTATGGTACTGCAGACATGGGTTGAGAAAATTCTCCTTGCTTCCTATACGAAATTATGTGGAGGAACTCCATGAAAAGAAATACAGATATCACCACTCCAATATCCTCGGATGTGAAGCGGCTCTACAGCCTTTCTGGAGAGATTTGTTTCGCATACACCAAAACGACCTTGTTTAAGGTCGCTAAAATCACCTACGAGCTGTTCGCGGATGAATCGTTTTAGTACATCTTTGCTCCCTGCTACGATGTAGTGGATGGCTTGACTCCTGTTGATTGGGGTGGGATACCCGGCCTCGACCTGGACCTTAGGCGCGAGCGCTACTACCGAGTAGGGGTAATTCCTACATTCATCAGCGAGAGGACCCCTTCACCGAACCGCGTGAATCTCAAGGAGGAGCTAGAGAGAGCGAATCTGGACTACCTGAACCGCCTGCAGTGGTTGATCAACACCGACACCATCTATACCGGTGACAAGTTGATCGTTGAGCAGGATGGTTTCAACAACTTCACCGGCTTTTCAAACAAAAATATGCAGTGGCATGCACTCTCGGTCCTCCAGCTCTTGGGGATGAGGCTGCCGATAGACATCAATGGCATACTGTTCACCGATCAGGAGCGCAGCACCCTTATCAAAGCATACTTGATCGAATATGAGTTTCTTGCAACCAAGCGCAGAGTGCAACAGAAGAGAGGCCAAATGGAAGCCGGGGAACGGGGTGTCTACACGGGAAGAAAGCCCATCGATGTATCGCTGCCGCTGCTGGATGAGGTGAGACAGAAACTGAAAGCAGGCCGAATCACACTAGACGAAGCTCTTGCAATCACCAAGCTGTCAAAGGCAACGTTGTATAGGAGATTCAAAGATTTGGAGGAGTCTCAGAATAGGATAGGATAACCATATGAGACTGACAAGAAGCCTCATCAATACATCATACCGAGCAGCCACAAAGGGATGGTTCTGTCTCCTGGATAATCGGTATCGTCCCTGATGACAAATTCAGCCTTTTTCAGACTTTTCGAGGAGCCTCCCACTTCAATTTTTATATGGTTGCTCGCAGCCTCATAGGGTTTGGACAACACAAAATCGCCTGTGGTTTCATCTTTTACAGCTTCTACGAGAAAACCTCCGGCGGTGCAAAGCATAGCCGTCATGGCCTCCCTTGCATTGTCGATATTACCTCCTAGCACCGTATAGAATGCCGGATCGGAAAAAAACAGTTTTTCACCGGCTGTTTTTGCTTTGGTGTCGTGTTCCTTGCGAATGATTCGGAGTAGGTCAACTGCTTCCATTACATTCAGAAGTTGATACAGCTTATCGGCTCCTACCGACCAATCAGTACACAACGAACGTACCTGGAGTCTTGGAATGGATGAATTGGCCAGAGTACCGGTTATCGCTTTCATTAATCGTAGATTGCCATCGCTGATGCTGGGTAAGAAGAATGGAATATCACTGTAGAGTGTTTTATCCAGAATAGAGAGCATTCGATCATGAAAATCTCCTTCACTGTAGAAGGGTCGAGTGCCTATGCTCCTGTATGTCATAAAGGCAGAGAGGACGTTCGGGGAAGGTTGC
>Ga0116183_1002908_pt1 | contig 17897 bp, 15 predicted proteins | sample AD_UKC078_MetaG_FD_89753 | JGI IMG/M metagenome (GOLD analysis project Ga0116183, IMG submission 89753) | Active sludge microbial communities of municipal wastewater-treating anaerobic digesters from USA - AD_UKC078_MetaG | ecosystem: Engineered > Bioreactor > Anaerobic > Digestate | place: USA... | reverse complement strand
TGCCCGACTGACCCGGGCTCTGACCGTTGGTGCCGTTGCCGCCCGGGGCGCCATTGCCGCCGATCCCGCCATTGCCGCCATTGCCGACCGCGCCCGCTTTGCCGCCGTTGCCGCCGTTGCCTGCGGTCTGTCCGGCCGCGGCGGCACTGTAGCCCGCGCCGCCGTTGCCGCCGTTGCCGCCGGAGGTCGCCGGGGTGCCGGACGCGCCGGTGCTGCCGGTGCTGCCGCTGGGACCGCCGGCGGCGCCACCGCTACCGCCGGCGCCGATCGCACCGGGGTCGCCGCCGTCGCCGCCGTTTCTGCCGTCGGGGTGGCTGACGTCGCCGTCGTCGCCATCGGTGCCGTTGCCGCCCTTACCCGCGGCGCCGCCTCCCCCGCCATCGCCCCCCGAACCCGCGGTGCCCGTGCTGCCCGCCGCGCCGTTGCGGGCAATGAAGAACAGCAGGCGACCGCTGCCCGCGCTACCAGCAGCCCCCCCGGTTCCGCCGGTTCCGCCGTTGCCGCCGTCTGCGCCGGCTCCTCCCCCGCCGCCGTCGCCCGCACCGCTGACGAGTGCCGAGTACCCGCTGCCGCCCGCGCCGCCGGTTCCGCCGTTGCCGCCGTTACCGCCGTAACCACCGGAGCCGGCTGCGCCGCCCTGGCCTCAGACCCAACTGCCGTCGCCACCATTCCCGCCGAGGCCGCCCTTGCTGGCTGCCATACCGTCGCCGCCAGCCGTACCGTCACCACCGTTCTTGGATCCGGCGGTTCCATTCGCACCGCTGGTGCCGTCCCCGCCGTCCACGCCGTTGCCGCCGTCGCCGCCGTTGCCGCCCGCACCGCCATTGCCGATCACCGACAGCAGTCCGGTGCCGCCGCCGTTGCCGCCGTTGGCCCCCGCGCCACCGATGGCGCCGTTACCGCCGTTACCGAAGATCAGGCCGCCAACGCCGCCATTACCGCCACCGGTCCCCGCCGAGAGACCGGCGCCGCCGTCACCGCCTCGGCCGATCCAGCCCGCCGAGCCGCCGTCGCCACCGTTGTAACCGGTACCGCCGCTGCCGAGCAGGCCACCGTTACCGCCGGTGCAGGACCCGGTCGGGCAGGACTGCGCGGTCCAGCTGTAGCCATTGCCGATCAGGATGCCGCCGTTGGGGTTCGACGCGGTGCCGTCGCCGAAGAAGATCCGCAGGACGCTACCCGGTACCCAGGCACCGAGCGAGGCCGCTGCCGGGGTGGCCGCCGCCGGGGTGGAGGTCCCGGTGCCACTGCCCAACTCGCGACGGGTGACCGCCAACGCAGTCCACATCAGTGGGCTCGCTCCCGGAACACCATTGCCCGAGCCCGACTCCAGCCACGACAGCACGTCGGAGCCTGCAGCGCTGATCGAGCCGGTCGCAACGAAGCTGCTCGGGGCCACCACCGTGGCTGCCGGGGCCGGGAAAAGCGAAGCGGGAGAGGAGTTCTCAACCACCGGGGCCGCAGTCTCACCCGCAATCATGAGGGCGGCGTCCCGGGCGGGCGAGGCAGCAGCCTGTGGAAAAGATTGCTCGGAGGCAGCAGTCCTGCTGCCTACCGAAGATGAACCGGCGGCGGAGACGCCGGCAAGGTGCCTCAGCGGCGTTCTGGCGGCCGCGGCCGGTGCGTTGTCGGGTCCGCGGACCACCGATGCGGAGGCGTCCAGCGAGGCGTCGGACGCGGCGTGCTGGTTGCCCTGTCCTGAGCGTCGCGCAGGTGTGACCGACCCGTTCAACGTCCCCGTCGGGGCCGACGAATCAGGGGAACTTGAGTCGGTCGAGCCCGCTGAGTCGACCCTGTCGGCAAACGCCACCGGCATCGCAGCGAGCGCTGATCCCACGCCCAGTGCGATTGCCAACGCGCCCACCCGACCGACATAACGCGCATGACCGGACATCGGCTTATCTCCTCAGCTCAGGTGACAAACCGCATTGCCACTCGGGTACTCCCCAGACTTGCAGGCCGCCAGCAGCAAAACCTCATCCGACTACAGATGTGTAAGGTCCCGCGGGCTCACATGGAAGGTTGACGGTCAGGATGCCCGGCATGATTAGTGGTCATGGGTTCAGCGTTGAGGCCGCACGGAGTCACGTCGCGATTCATGCGTGCCGAGGGGCCCCGCCACCCATGGACGATCGGCGGGGTGACAGTCGACCTGCCCGTCATTGTGGATTGGGTCGACGTCGATTACGACGCCGGTGCAGAGGCAGTTCGGGTCAATGCTCGGGTGGACCTGGTAGGCGGAAGTCCGGAGATTGTGGAGATGGCTTTCATCGCACCGGCGGGTCTCGATCTGGCGGCGCTGCAACGTGACTTCCGCTGGGCGTCCCCACTGACGGCCGTGACCGGAATACTTCCCCAGCTCATCGCAGAAGGATCAGATCCGTTCGCCGTGAACCTTCCGTTGAGCGGATACCCCGCAGTGGCTGTCCAACCTCTGCGCCGTCGCGGGAACCTCACCGACGGGTTCCTGACCACGATCGCCCGCGAGTACCTTGCACGTGGGCGCGGATACGCCGCCAGCTTGGCCCAGGAGTACTTCGTGGCCCCGCGCACGGTTGTGAGCTGGGTCGAAAAGGCCCGTGCCAGAGGGATTCTCAGCGCGCCACCGAGCCCGGGATCCGTCGGCGGTCACCTGCTGGCCAAGCCGGGCGGCAGTCCACACGGCAGCCCGCCCGACGGTCCCACTTAGTCGTTGCGGTCGTTGCGGTCGTTGCGGTCGTTGCGCGGGCAGAGCTAAAGTCATTGCCCATGCCATAATTGTGGCATGAATCGCATACGCTTGAGTACCACTGTTGATGCCAAGCTGCTTGGCGAGGCCCGCTCGGCTCGAGCCGGGCTCACCGACGCCGCGCTTGTCGATGAGGCGTTGCAGGCGCTTCTCGCAAAACTCCGGTCGGCTCAGATTGATGCCAGCTATAGCGCCTATGACGAACACCCCCTCAGTGAGTCCGACGAGTGGGGCGATCTGGCCAGCTGGCGCAACACTGCGGCGCGCTCGTGAATATGCCGCCGGCGCGAGGTGAGCTGTGGTGGTGCGAGATGGCCGAAGTTGGCCGGCGACCCGTGGTGGTGCTCTCCCGCGATGCCGCTATTCCGCGGCTGCGTCGAGCGCTTGTCGCTCCATGCACCACCACAATTCGCGGCCTGGCCAGCGAAGTACTACTCGATCCTGAATCAGACCCAGTCCCCCGCCGGTCGGCAGCAAATCTGGATTCTGTTGAGAGCGTTGCAATTTCGCTGCTCGTCACTCGAATCGGGCGCCTTGCTGATGTCCGCATGCATGAGATCTGCCAAGCACTCTCGGTGGCGGTCGACTGCCGCTGAGCCCCGCGAAGTTCAGGCGACGAACGCGCCGTCACGGCCAGCAAACGGTCATGCCAGCAATGCGGGCAAGGGAACGTGGATCAACCCGCAGGCGGCGCGCAGCATTTCGGCCTCCGGAACCGTGACGGTGCCGTCGGCGATCACCGAGGCGGTCATCGCCTCAACAAGCGCCTGTTTGGCTTTGGGCGCCAGCGCGTCGAGTCCGGCCCATCCCTGATCGAGCGCCTTCTGCCAGGTCATATCCCGGGGTTCGGCGGGCGCGGCGTCGGGGAATAGGCGATGCACCGCCGATTCGTAAGCCTGCCGGGCCGCTGCCTGGTCGCTGCCACTGGCCACAGCCAGCGTCGCGAGGAGCGTCGTCACCGCCGGTCGCATCTGTTCGAGCGTGCCGTTGCCGACTTTGCTTCGGCGGTACGGGTCGGCGGCATCGTGCAGGTAGCTCCACACCAACCGCGTCAGGCAGTACTCGAACATCGACACCGAGCCGTCGGCGACGGCGAGATCGTCCAGCAATCCGAGCAGTGCCTTCCGGTATGCGGGCGGATGGGCCGCAATTTGCGGGACCGCAAGATCGACCAACGGGAGGCGCACCTCGCGTGGCAACGCCGCCATCGTGTCAACCAGCGCGGCGGCCACCTCCGCCGTCGTGGGCCCGAGCCACTGTGTCACCGAGGCGAGCTGGCGCGAATACAAGTCGGTCCCAACTGGCGCAAGGAGCAACGCGATGACGGCGGCGGACGCGGTGGTTGGCTGAACGGCGAGTCGGCGGGCGTCGGGCGGCAGTCCGTCGTGCAGGGCCGCACCGTGGCGCAGGTCCGCTTCGGTCAATGTGCCCACCCGGCAGGTCACCTGCTCAGGGCTGACGGATCGATGTCCTGCCGTTGCGACCGGTCCGGCAGGCTGGTTGAACGCCAGACCGGCGGCCGCGGAACCTGGCGGGGTCAGGCCCGCCACGGCGTCTTCGGTCAATCCCTGCGGTACCTCCTGCGCGTCCTGCTTTTGCATCGCCTCGAGATCGCTCGGGTCGAAGCTGGGTTCAAGGGTCTTGATCCGGTCGAGTATGGGCGGATGGGTTGCCCATAGCGCGCGGAACGACCTTCGGCCCTCGCCGAACAACATGTGGCTGACTTCGGTGGCGCTGCGAGAGTCGCGCAGCGCTGACCCGGACGGGACGCCCGCGATCTTCTTCAGCGCCCCGACGAGGCCGTTGGTCTGGCGGGTGAACTGAACGGCGGACGCATCGGCGAGCCACTCGCGTTGCCGCGACACTGCGGCTTTGATGATGTTCGCGAAGAACACCCCGACGAAGCCGAACACCATCATGGCCAGCGCGATAACCACGATGGGGGCGCCCTTGCGGCCGCTCCCCCGGCCGCCGAACTGCAGGACGCGCAACCCGATCATGCTGATGAGCAGGATTCCGTTCAGCAATCCGATCAGCCGGATGTTGAGTCGCATGTCGCCGTTGAGGATGTGGCTGAACTCGTGCGCGACGACGCCCTGAAGCTCGTCTCGGTTGAGGTGGGTCAGCGCACCGCTGGTGACCGTGATCGCGGCGTCCGCTGGCGTGAAGCCGGCCGCGAACGCGTTTATGCCGGGCTCCTCGGGCATGACGAACAGGTGCGGGGCAGGAATCCCCGATGCCAGCGACATCTCCTCGACGACATTGACGAATCGGCGAAGCTGAGGGTCGGACGTAGTGGGGTCGATCTGGACGGCACCGACCGAGGCGGCGACGGCGGCTCCGCCCCGACGCAGCGCCAGCGTCTTGGTGATCGTCCCGCCGGCGATGACGAGCAGGGTCATCACCGTGACGGCGATGACAATGACTCCCGTCGTCGAACGGTCCGCACCCTGGTAGGTCAGCGCGAGGGCGGTGGCGGCGTCGATCAAGCCGACCGTCGCCACCACGGCGGCGATGAACAGCACCACCAGTTTCAGCGTGGTACCCCTGGCCGCGCGCTGGTTGTCGAAGAAGTTCACGCCAACGGTGGGGTTCAGAACTGGACCCGCGGCACTTCCCGCATGTCGGGACGATCCGGCGGGATCTCAAGCAGTGCGGCCGGGGTGAAGCCGAACATGCCGGCATAGGTGTTGGTCGGGAAGGTCTCCCGACGGTTGTTGTAGTTCATTACCGCGTCGTTGTAGGCCTGCCGGGCGAACGCGACTCTGTTCTCGGCCGAGGTCAATTCCTCGGAGAGTTGCATCATGGTCTGGTTGGCCTTGAGGTCCGGGTAACTCTCCGCGAGCGCGTTGAATCTCCCCAGTGCGCCGTTGAGCGCCTGCTGTCCGGCTGAGAGTTGTTGCATTGCGGCAGGATCCCCCGGGTTGGCCTGCGCGGCGGCCAGTCCCGTCATCGCGACGTTGCGCGCGTTCACAACGGCTTCAAGCGTTTGCCGTTCGTGTGCCATATAGGCCTTGGCAGTCTCGAGCAGGTTGGGAATGAGATCGAACCGGCGCCGCAACTGGACATCGATTTGCGCGAACGCATTCTTGAATGCGTTGCGAGCGCGGACGAGGGCGTTGTAGCCGAAGATGACGGTGGCGACCAGCACCAGGATGGCGAAGATAGCGATGATGCCGATTACTAGTTCCACGAGATGCTCCTTCGGGTCTGACGTGCGGTGGTCGGCGGTTTCGACAAATCAACGGCGCGATTTGCAGCTACCACCATCCGGCGCGGGTGCCGTTGGTGACGGCGAAGAGAATGGCGATCATCGAGACAGCAACCAGCCCGGCGAGATATGCGAGGACCAACCGCGTGTCCCGAAGTTTGCAGCGCGATGTCGTGAGCCCGGCCCGCCGGGCACGGGCGTAGCCGAGGTAACCCACGCCGGCGAAGGTCAGCAGGGCAACCGGCCCGAAAAGCCAGCCGAGCAGCGCGACGGTTGCGAAGACACACAGCCGCAAGGGGTCGAATGGCGGATCGGCAGGCCCGGCACGCTGAGGCTCGACAAGGCGGGGGTCTGCTCCGGAGCCGTCGGCGGTCATGGCCGCTCACCGGTGGCGGTCGACAGCCGTGTCCGTGCCAGCGCCGGCCAGGCTTGGACGGCGCAGAACGGTGCGCACTGGTGCGCGCCGGTCGCCCCCACCGTTCCGACATGCACACAGCACTGGGTCAGCCGCTCTTCGATCATGGTGTTCATGTCCATGAAGGGTTTGACCGTCACCCGCATGACCCGTTCACCCAGCAGGCGTCGCAGTTGACGCTGCTGTCCCGGAAGCCGCGCGGCGGCAAGCGTTGTCAGGGTTCCGATGCCCAGATCGCAGGTGGTGCAGATGTCTCGCCAGATCTGTCCGATCCGCGGATGCGACAGGGACGACTGTTCGGACAGCAGTCCGAGCAGCGACTCCTTGACCGCGAGGCGCAGCGTCTCGGGAATGCTGTCATCAGCGATCCGGTTGGCCAGCAGTTCCGGTTCGAGGTCGAGCCATTGCTTCAGCCGGTCATGCCCGATCAGGGCGGTGAGCGAGCGCCAGGTTCCGGAGTCGTCACGAAGCAGGTAACCCACTGAACAACAGTGCGGATGCGAGCACGGCAGTGCGGTGAGATCGCGCCAGGTCACCAGTCCGCCGGTCTGGCTCTCCAGCCTGGCCAGCACACCGGTGTGGGTGAGACGGTCGTGCGGGTCGATGTCAATAGCGCGCCCGCTGCCGAACACCGGCTGGATCGTCACCCCGCCGACGTAGGGAGTGGCGAGTGCCCGCTGCAGCACGGCGCCGAACTGGTCGTCGTTCACATGAAGTGTCGCCGTCATGGTCAAGGTGGTGAACACCCCTGCAGCCGAAAGTCGCTGTAGCGCGCGTTCTTTGAAACGGCGCAGATCCGCGCCACGGTGCGTCTGGGATGCCTGTGGGGACTCGCCGTCATATTGCAGATAGACCTCGACCCGCTCACGGTGCTTACCGAGAAGCGCGATCAGCGCGTCGTCCTGTGCCAGGGTGATTCCGTTGGTATTGAGCAGAATCCGCACGACCGGGCGGGCGACGAGCGCATCGAGTAGTTCCGCGAGCCGGGGATAGAGCGTCGGCTCTCCGCCGGAGAGCATCAGTACGTCGAGTCGGCCGCGCTCGCGCGCAAGCCGGGTGTCGACGTTGGCGAGGACCTCGGACAGCGGTGCCACTGAGGCCAGGGCAGGACCTGAGGCGGCGAAACAGGCAGGACACTTCAGATTGCAGTGGTCGAGCAGGTCCTCCAGCAGGATGCAGGTGTGTTGTGACTGCATCTCGGGCAACCCGCGTGCGTACGCCGCCGGGACCGGGGCGAAGTTGCCGCGCACGTCGGGCTCGTGGACCTTGGTCGGGGCGGTCCATTCCTCCAGGTAGCTGAGGATCTCGGCGGATTCGTCATACAACGTCCGCACCAGCCCGTGCCGGGTGCACCCGCGTTCCAACCAGATCCGGCCGTCGCGTTCGACCAGCCAACCGCTCAGGCGAACAACCTCTTCCAGGGGGCGACCGGGGTTCTCCTCGTGACAGAGCGGGCAGAAGGCGTTGACGTAGCGGTGAATCCGGTCCCCGCGCAGGGGCATGCCGGATTCATGCGGCTGGGACGACATGGTTCAACTCCCTATTCCGGACGGGCCGGTCCCTATTCCGGACGGGCCGGTCCCTATTCCGGACGGGCCGGTCCCTATTCCGGACGGGCCGGTCCCTATTCCGGACGGGCCGGCACTCGGCGCGGCACGGACGAGACCGGCGTACCCGCCACGTTTCCACTGCATGAGGATGCGGGCCATGACGATGGGGACAGCGACAGCCAGGACAAGCTGCGGGCGGGTGAGCCCGTGCCAGGCCTCCTCGTTGCCCCGTACGAACTCGACCCAGAACCGGAAGATCCCGTAGGCGGCGACGTACCAGACGAACGTCTCGCCGGGCGGCAGGTCCTGGCGGCGGGCCCAGAACCACAGCACGGCGAAAGCGGCGAGTTGGAAAGCGATTTCGTAGGCGAAGGACGGGTGCAGGCCCACACCGGCCGGCACACCCAGAGCAGCGGCACGGTCGGGATCGAGGGTGACGCCCCACCCTGCTCCGGTGGGAGTGCCTGGGGCCTCGGTGAGCAGACACCCCACCCGGCCCACGGCCATCCCCAGCGCCACCGCGGGGGCGAACAGGTCACCCGTGCGGGCACGATAACCCACCAGACGCTTGGTGACGTGGACGCCGAGCCAGGCGCCGAAAAGCCCGCCCAGGATGGAGCGATTGCCGTAGAGCCAATGCTCGATCAGAGGCGCGTTGTCCGATACCCGCGCATGCTGCAGCCACGTCCCCAGTCGCATGAAGGCCGCGCCACCGATGAGTGCCCCGGTCACCACGAAGAGCACCCGCTCATCGGTGGCGCCGCGCCGGCGCGCCTCGATGACGAACACCACTGCGGCACTGAGAATCCCAAGGGCGACAAACAACGCGTGGAGTGCATCGGGCCGCATATTCGTCATTACTGTCATGGGGGTTTCACTGCAGAAGTGCCGCGCACAGGCCCGCCCAGACGATGACACCGATGGACAGTCCCAGCAGTAGTCCGGCCCCGGCCTGGCGGGTCTTGGGGAAGATGAGCAAGGCGGCCCCCGCAGCCATCCAGAACAGGCTGACGGCGACGGCCGACGGCTGCGACCCCACATCAAAGAACCGGTCGAGCAGGGCCGCGGTCGCGATGAACAACGCCAGCCACCCGACGCTGCCGAGGACCAGGCCCAGGATCACCATGCCGGCTGAGATACGGCGGGTGGGTTGGGGCGGCGGAGCATACGGATAGCCCGGCGGGTAACCCCCGGGCTGATACTGCTGATACTGCGGGTACGGGGGGTATCCGCCCGCCGGCGGCGGGTATCCATACGGGTAGGCGCCGGGGTAGCCCGGTTGAGGCGGGACAGGCGGCTCGAACTCTCCAATGGGCGGCGGACGCGGCGGGGGCGGCGCGCCCTGCGGGAGTCGATCGTCCGGCGGTTCAGTCATGGTCGAGCACCATAGGTGACGCGGCCGTCCATCATCGTCATGTCGATCGGGGTCGCGGCGATGTCGTGTGGCGAAACCTCGAAGATGTTCTGCTGCAGCACCACGAGATCCGCCCGTTTGCCCGCCTCCAACGAACCGACCATCCCGTCGAGCCGCAACTGACGAGCGGCACCGAGGGTGTTGGCATAAAGAGCCTGAGCCAGGTCCAGTCGCTCATCGGGCGGATCGAGAATGGGTGCTTCCGCTGCGCCGACGAGTTGGCGGGTGATCGCCACCTGGATGGAGTCGAGCGGTCGGTGGGTCGAGAACCACCCCGCCGCAGGCCAGTCGGTACCGAAGGTGACGGTTCCGCCGCGGTCCAGAATTGATTTGGGCCGGAAGGACTTTCGCTGGCGTTCGATGCCGCATAGCCGGATCGTCGTGTCAACTGTGCCGGGGTCGGCGGACAGCCAGTTGGCGGAGAACTGCGCGAAGATGCCCAGTTCACCGAAACGCGCCTGGTCGGCGTCATCGACGATCTGAAGATGGGCGATGGTGTGCCGCCGGTCACGCCCCGGATTGGCGCGGATCGCTGCCTCGAACGCGTCCAACGCGATGCGCACCGTCCGATCTCCGATGGCGTGCACGTGAACGTCAAGACCCGCCGCGTCGGCGGTGCCGACCAGTCGATGCCATTCTTCCTCGCTGAACGGCAACTGTCCGGTCTCATCGGGCTTGTCGCTGTAGGGCTGCAGCAGGCAGGCGGTGTGTCCCTCGACCGTGCCGTCACCGAGGATCTTGAGCACACCTCCCCGCACCAGTTCGGTGTCGAGTTCAGCGGTGAGCCGCTGTGTCTGGGCCACCACGTCGTCGATCGGTGGACCTTTTGTCAAATGGGACACCACCACCCGGAAGGGAAGTCTGCCCTGGGCTTCCAGATCGGTGTAGATGCTTGCCAGGCCTGCCGGATCGTCCCCAACCGGTGGCATGCCGGCATCGAACAGCGAGGTGATCCCGGCGGCGGCGGCGTGCGGCAGCCAGTCGGTGAGAAGCCGGGCGAGGAGGTCTTTGGTCATGGGCTCCACGGCGTGGATCATGGGCAGCATCGCGGCCGCTTCCAATACGAACCCGGTGGGCTCGCCGGAGGCATCACGGGTATAGAAACTGAACCCCGGCTGCGGATCGGGTGAATCGCGGTCGATCCCGGCGACTTCCAACGTCGTGCTGTTCACCCACAGACTGTGTGCGTCGATGGCGAAGAAGAACGCGGGACGATCGGGAATGATGGCGTCCAGTTCTGCACGGTGCGGACCCTCTGGGCCGAACATGTCTACCCGCCAACCGAATCCGCGGACCGGACCGCTCGGGTTCGTCCGCGCGTAGTCCGCGATGGCAGAAAGAGCCGCGTCCTTGGTCGGGACTTGAAGATCGACGCCGGACGTCATGAAACCGCCGAGCAGTGGATGGATGTGACCTTCGACGAATCCCGGCAGGACCATCCGGCCTGCCAGTTCGATGATCTGCGGATCCGGTCCGGCCGCTGCTGCGACCTCGTCGTCGGAGCCCACCGCGATGATGTCGCGGCCGCGCACCGCGATTGCTTGGGCCCACGGGCGATGCGGGTCGAGGGTGTACACCGCGCCGCCGCGAAGAACCGTGACGCCACCTGGACCGTCGGGTGCGCCTGCCCTGCCCACCGGCGACGCCGCCGGAGTCTCCCCCAAGGCGCCCGCCGCTGCCGACACAACCTCACAGTTGGTGCACATCGCCGCCCTTTCGAGGTGGTCCGAGCCAAGCATAGGACCCGGTCCCCCACCCGGGAGCGAAGTGCCTCAGCCCGTCGCACCCAGGTATTCGGCGACCTCCCGCAGTGGCGCGGTCGTCAGCCCGGTTCGGAGGGCGAAGGGATACACCAGGGCGACCACGACAACGCGCCCCAGCTGACCGAGATGGCGAACCCGATGAACAAGGCGAACGTTCGGGCCACCGGCGGCAGGGAGATGAGGACGCTTCGGACGGTGCGGAAGCTATCAGTGCCGGGTCGCCGACCGGCGCAGCCAGTCGCGTTGTTCGGCGAGGAAACCGGCATCGACGACGGCGCCGTGGCCCGGCACATAAACCGCGGTGGGGCCGCCCAGTTCCAACAGGCGGTCCACGGTCACCGGCCATGCGGCAAGATCCGATCCCTCATCGGCGGCGGGGTCGGCGGACTCCTCGATCAGGTCGCCGCAGAAGACCACCGGAGGCTCACCGGGATTCCGCGGCGGGACGATCACGGCGAGGTCGTGGTCGGTGTGGCCTCGTCCCGGATGTTCCACCCGTACCGCGCGGTCGCCCAGGTGGATCAGGGTGTTGCTGACGACGTGGTCTGGTGCCCGCAATCGGGCGACCGTGCGGTCCACTTCATCGGGTTCTGCGCCGTAGCCCACCGCATGTTCTCGAAGCGCGTCGACCCCGGAGGTCAACGCCACCGTGACGGGGGCGGCGCAGTGGAGTCGGGCACCGGGAAAGCCCGCCGAGCCCAGGATGTGGTCGAAGTGGTGGTGGGTGAGAACGACATCGTTCACCGGTCTTCCGGCGAGTTCGATGATGTCATCGGCGAGACGCTCGGCTTCGGACAGCGTTGTCCCGCAGTCGATCAGCAGCACGGCATCCGGTCCTACCGCCAGACCCACAGAGACATCCAGAAATGGGAGACGGCAACGGTGGATGCCGCCGGCGAGCGCCTCCCACCGGTAGTGCACGTCACGACACCGGCGGGGCGATCCGGACGACCACCGTGCAGACGTCGTCGACACGTGGACGTGGGGCCAGTGCCTGATACAAGGATTCGGACGCACGCGACAGCGGTGTGTCCGGATCCCAATCGGCCAGCAGTCTCTCGGCCTCGGCGATGCCGGCGTCGATGCCGCCCTGGATACCCCAGCCCCGCCGTTCGACCAAGCCATCGGTATAGAAGAGGACGATATCGCCTGGTTCGAGGCGCACGGAGCCTTCGTGGTAGTCCGCCCCTGACATTGGGCCCAGCGCGGGCCCCGATGCTCCCGGCAGCAGACTGACCTCACCGGTGTCCTTCCGCCGCAACAACGGTGGCGGACTCCCGGCCAGTGCGTAGTTCAGTAGGGAGGTTTCGGAGGTGAACGTCGCGACCGTCATCGTCGCGAACCTGCCCTTGGTGGCATGGCGGGTGAAGCTGTTCAACGCGGCGAGGATGGCGCCGGGAGCCAGTCCCTGAATCGCCAGCGCCCGCGCAGCGCTGCGCAACTGGGCCATGTCCGTCACCGCCGGTAAACCGTGGCCGACGACATCGCCGACTGCCATGTACGTCCGGTGGCCGCCCAGTGGCATGACGTCGTACCAGTCACCGCAGACGCCCTGCACGACGTCGGCGGGCTCATAGCCCACAAAGACCTCGAGACCATCGGTATCTCCGGCAACTGTGGGCAGCACAGCTGATTGAAGAACCGCTGCCCGCGCATGATCGTCGGAATAAACCCGGGCGCGCACCAACGCCTGGCCGACCATCGTGGCCATGGCTGAGAAGTACGCACACTGAGCGGCGTCGAGTGGCTGGGGTCGTGTCCACATCAACTGCATGACGCCAATCGGGCTGCCCCCGGCATCCAGCGGCCAACTGGCCATCGTCTGAGCCCCGGTCCCATCCAGCCAGGACGCTGTTGCGGGATAGCGGTCGTTGTATTCGGCCCGGGTCCGAAGCAGGATGGGCTGGCCCAGTCGGACCGTTTCGGTAGCCATCGTCTTTTCCTGCAACGGGACTCCGTTGGTGAACTTCGTCAGAATCGTGGCTGGGAGGCCCGCTCGGGCGACCCACTCCACTCGTTCACCGTCGCGGCTGAGCAGTCCGAGGCTCAACGCCTCGGCCCCTCCCTCGGTGAGCAGTTGGCCCTCCAGGGTGCGGCCGATCTCTGCCGGCGTCAGTGCGGCCGAAAGCTGCTGAGCGAGCTCCGACACGCTCCTCAGCCGGAGTTGCTCCCGACGTTCGGTCTCTCGATCCCGAATGGCCCGCAGGCGGGTACCGGCTTCCTGGGCCATCAGCAGCGACACGATGAGCAGGACGGCGACAAACAGCTGGGTAACGGCCAGTTGGCTTGCCGGAGAGAGGTTCATCTCACTGAAGGCCCCGCGGCCGCGCGATGTCATCGTCGTCGCGACGAAGGCGATCACCATCCCGGTCAGCGCGGCGCCCAGCACGTCGAGTCGTAGTGCCGCCCAGGCGAGGATGGGCAGGAGCAGCATCGACGGCTGCGCCTGGGACCAGAACGCGGCGACCGACAGGGCGCCGGCGAGCAGCACGACGCCGACCGCCTCGGCCGGCCGGGACTTGACAACCGGATACTGCTTGGCCCACAAGAGAATCGGCGCTGCAGCAACCAGAACGCCGACACTGTCACCCGCCCACCACTGCACGACGCCGGATGACCAACTCGATTCGTGATGCCATGCGGCGACGGTGCCCCCGATGAGTCCGCCGAACACCGGCGCGATGATGCAGGCGCCGGCCACGAAAGCCGAGAGGTCCCGCCTGTTTCGGAGGTCGGGCACCCCGCGGCACCAACGCAGGGTCAGCGATGCTCCGATCAGCGGCTCGACGACGTTGGAGACGGCGAAACCCGCTGCGACACTGGGGGGGTTTCCGAAGTAGATGTCGACGAGGACCTCGCCGAGGATGATGGCGATGATGACGGCCGGCCAGTGGGAGCGAGTGGTCAGCAACATGGCGGCGACGGTGACCCCGGCGGACGGGTAGAAGAAGGCGGGTCCGACCGCCGAGCCGAAGGACTTCCACGCCAGCCAGGCGCCGAGCAGATAGGCGACGAGGACCACACCGAACAAGCCGATCGAGTCGCCCAGTTCCGACCGCCATTGCTGCCGCGCGGAGGGGCTTCGGCTGAGTGCCTCAATCCCCCGCCCGGTCACGGCCGAAGCGTATCGCTCAGCCCAGTCTGTCGCTCAGTGTGGCCTGGTCTTGCGTTTCTCCCGGACCCGGACGTTGACACGGATCGGGGTTCCGTCGAATCCGAAGGTCTCACGCAGTTTGCGTTCCAGGAAACGCCGGTAGCCGGCCTCCAGGAATCCGGTGGTGAACAGCACGAATGTCGGTGGCCGCGCGGTGGCCTGGGTGGCGAAGAGAATCCGGGGAAGTTTGCCGCCCCGCACCGGCGGTGGCGTTGCCGCGACCACCTCCTTCAGCCAGTTGTTCAGCTGGCCGGTGGAGATGCGGGAGTCCCAGGATGCCAACGAGGTCTCCATAGCCGGAACGAGCTTCTGCACCGCACGCCCGGTCATCGCCGAGATGTTCACCCTCGGCGCCCACTGAACCTGACCCAGCTGCAGGTCGATCTCTCGGTCGAGCAGAAACCGGCGATCCTCGTCGACCAGATCCCACTTGTTGAACGCGAGTACCAGAGCGCGTCCCGCCTCGATCACCATAGACAAAATCCGCTGGTCTTGTTCGGACAGCGGCTCCGACGCGTCGATCAGCACGATCACCACCTCGGCGGCGTCGATGGCGCCGTGGGTGCGGACCGAGGCGTAGAACTCATGCCCGCTGGCCTGCCCGACCCGCCGGCGCAGACCCGCGGTGTCGACGAACCGCCAGATGCGGCCATCCAATTCGATGAGGGAGTCGACCGGATCGACGGTGGTTCCGGCGACGTTGTGCACCACAGAACGTTGAGTACCGGCCAACCGGTTCATCAGCGAACTCTTGCCGACATTGGGCTTGCCGACCAGGGCCACCCGCCTGGGTCCACCCCCCGCCGAGGCGGTTTCGGACACCTCGGGCAGGTCGGCGATGACGTCGTCGAGAAGATCGGCCACGCCGCGACCGTGCATCGCGCTGATCGGGTGCGGCTCCCCCAGTCCCAGCGACCACAGCGCGGCCGCGTCGGACTCGCCCTTTTCGTTGTCCACCTTGTTGGCCGCCAGGAATACCGGCTTTCCCGAGCGTCGCAGAATCCGTGCCGCGGCTTCGTCGCCCGCGGTGGCACCGACGACGGCATCGACGACCAAGATCACCGCGTCGGCGGTCTGCATCGCCACTGTTGCCTGCTCGGCCACCAGCCGTTGCAGACCCTTCGCGTCGGGTTCCCAGCCGCCGGTGTCCTGAACGACGAAGCGCCGACCGCTCCACAGGGCGTCATAGGACACCCGGTCGCGGGTCACCCCTGGCAAGTCCTGCACGACGGCTTCCCGCCGGCCCAAAATCCGGTTGACCAGAGTCGACTTGCCGACATTGGGCCGTCCGACGATCGCCAGTACCGGCGGCGGGCCCTGGTGCGCGCCCTCCGGCCCGGACAGGGCGTCGTCCCCCAGTTGCCACTCGCTCTCATCGGACCAGGTGCCGTCGCCGGCGGTCGAGTCGCTCATCGGCTCGCTTCCACTCGCTGGTTGACCAGGTCACACAGCCGGTCGATCACCTCGTCGCGGGTCATGTCCCCGGTATCGACGACCACCGAGTCCGCTGCAGCGCGCAGCGGTGACACCGATCGGGTGGAGTCCAACTGATCGCGCCTGCGGACGTCGGCAAGAACTTGCTCATAGTCGTCGGGTAGGCCGGCCGCGACGTTCTGGTCGTTGCGCCGCCGGGCCCGGGTCTCCGGTGAGGCGGTCAGAAAAATCTTCACGTCGGCGTCTGGCAGCACCACGGTGCCGATATCGCGCCCCTCCACCACCACGCTGACCGGCCCGGCGGCAAGCTCGCGTTGCAGTTGGACCAGCCGGCTGCGCACCTCGGGCACCGCGGAAACCGCGGAGACCGCACGGGTCACCGCGTCTCCCCGAATCTGCGCCGAGACCTCCTCATCGCCGAGGTAGGCGTGCTCGACCTCGGGGTCGAAGCCAACCGAAACCTGTACGGCGGCGGCTGCTGCGATGGCGTCGGGGTCGTTGAGATCGACCCCTGCGCGCAGCATCGCGAGCGTGACGATCCGGTACATCGCACCGGTGTCGAGGTACCGGGCGCCAATCCTGCGGGCCAGACCTCGCGATACGGAGGACTTCCCGGTTCCGGCCGGTCCGTCGATGGCAACAACCACGGTGCTCATCGTCGCGGCTCCTCCCCCGGTCTCGTCGTTCGGCATCGTGGTCGTTCGGCATCGTGGTCGTTCGGCATCGTGGTCATCCGGCACCGTCGTCCGGAAGAGTCGTCCGAAACAGTCTTCGGTGACATTCACAGGCCCACCGCCTGATACAGCTCGCCGACTTCCTTGCGGTTCAGCACCCGGATGCTGCCGGGACGCTGGTCACCCAGCGCGACCGTCCCGATATCGGTGCGCACCAACTTCTGGACCGGAAAGCCGACTGCGGCCAGCAGTCTGCGGACGATCCGTTTGCGGCCCTCATGCAGCGTCACCCGCACCAGGGTCTTACCCGGAACCGCGTCGACGACCGCGAAATCGTCCAATGCCACCGGCCCGTCGTCGAGTTCGACCCCGGCCCGCAACTTCTTGCCCATGCCACGCGGAACCGACCCGTTGACGGTGGCCAGATAGGTCTTCGGCACCTCGAAGGAGGGATGCATCAGGCGGTGCGCCAGTTCGCCGTCGTTTGTCAGCAGCAGCAGGCCCTCGGTATCGGCGTCAAGCCTGCCCACATGGAAGAGTTTCTTGGTGCCGCGCACGCGGTGCTCCACAAGGTCGCCGATACAGGGTCGACCGAGGTCGTCGGACATCGTCGAGTGCATCCCGCGCGGCTTGTTCACCGCCAGGTAGACCATGGTGTCGTCGAGCACGATGCGTGAGCCGTCGACGCGGATATCGGCGGTATCCGGGTCCACCCTGGTGCCCAGTTCGGTCACCACCCTGCCATCGACGGCGACGCGGCCGTCGCGGATCATCTTCTCGGCCACTCGCCGTGAGGCGACCCCCGCCTGGGAGAGCACCTTCTGCAGACGGACGCCATCGGTATCGGTCATCTGCTCAGGCCTCAACGTCGACATCGAAGGAGACGGTCTTGCCGGCCCGGTCACCGCCGGCTGCCAGCTTGGTGAACCGCGGTTCGCTGTCGAGGTTCTCGCTGAGGTCCTCGATGACGTCGACATCGGGCAGCAGCGGTGCGATATCCGGAAGTTCGGTCAGATCGGCCAGTCCCAGCCGCTCGAGGAAGAGTTCGGTGGTGGCGAACGTCGTCGCACCGCTGTCCGGGTCGGTGCCGGCCTCGGTGATCAGCCCCCGGGCGACCAGGGTACGAATCACCGCATCGCAGTTGACACCGCGCACGGCGCTGACCCTCGCCCGGGTCACCGGCTGCCGGTAGGCCACCACGGCCAGGGTCTCCAGGGCTGCGCGGGTGAGCTTCGAGCGCGCGCCGTCGAGCAGCAGTCGCTCGACGTAGCCGGCGAACCGCGCCCGGGTGTACATCCGCCATCCCCCACCGGTCTCTCGCAGGTCGATCCCGCTGTCCCTGTTGTTGAGCTCGGCGGCGATGCGGACCAGTGTCGCGGCGACGTTTGCGACCGGTTGCGCAGTGGCCGAGGCCAATGCTTCCGGGCTCACCGGGGTGTCCACCACCAGAAGCAGCGCCTCGATGACCCGGGCGAGTTCGTCGTCGTCGAGGACGGGCGCTTCGGACGGGGACGCGGCGAGGCCCGGTGTCTCGTCGGTAACAGTCTCGTCGGT
>Ga0116183_1002907_pt1 | contig 17902 bp, 38 predicted proteins | sample AD_UKC078_MetaG_FD_89753 | JGI IMG/M metagenome (GOLD analysis project Ga0116183, IMG submission 89753) | Active sludge microbial communities of municipal wastewater-treating anaerobic digesters from USA - AD_UKC078_MetaG | ecosystem: Engineered > Bioreactor > Anaerobic > Digestate | place: USA... | reverse complement strand
ATGTAATTTACCATTTCGAAACCAGTATTTAGACCCATTAGTATATTCAACCGCAGGGCCATCTTCACGATGTAATTTACCATTTAATCGCCAAAATGTTCCAACTTCATTAACTTCTACTTGATAGGTCATCTTTTATTCCTTATTTTTTGATCTTAAATTCATGGCCAATCAGCTTGATTGCTTCTTCCATTGTGTATTCAGGCACATCGTTCTTGGTTATGTGATTGAATTCTTTTTCGGTATATTCTTTACCATTCAGCCACCATTCTTTATATCCATCAGCACATTCAATTGCTGGTCCATCTTCTCGATGCTTTTGACCGTTTCGGTACCAAAATTTAGTACCATTAGCATATTCAGTCGCAGGTCCATCTTCACGATGTAATTTACCATTTCGGTACCAATCTTTAGTTCCATCATTCCATTCAGCCGCAGGACCATCTTCACGATGAAGGTTACCATTTAATCGCCAAAATGTTCCAATTTCATTAACTTTTACCTGATAGATCATCTTTTAATCCTTATTTCTTAATCTTGAACTCGTGTCCCAACTTGGCAATCAGTTCCGTCATGGTGTACTCGGGAACGGGTTTGATTGCATCAGGAAAATAGGAGACATCTTCATCCGTCAAGTGTTTGCCAATAAAAATGTGACGAATATCTTTATTCGCGTCCCAATAATGGCCAGAACTATAAAAAATCCTTTTCCCTTGAATATACAAAATAGAGGCCCCTTTATTGATGACTTTAGGTGTACAACCGCTCCACTTAAACCCATACTTAAACAACATCCTTTGCACACGTTCGCAAGTCTCGGGCGAATCAATAAAGATAATATCATAGTTTTCCATAACAATTACTCCTTTACCTTGAACTCATGTCCAACCATTTTAATCAACTCGGTCATAGTGTACTCGGGAACAGGCCGTTTTGTTCCTTTCACGAGGCGAAGCGCATCATCCGCGTTTTTAATCTCCGTTGAAACCACAACTGCCTGAATATCTTTTAGTTCTAGACGAAGCGATCTAAAGAAAACGTTAGGGGTCGTAGAAGAATAACAGGTACCCTCTTCATCTACGTATAAAAAGCGAGTGCTAGAAGCAGGGTCGAAGCCACTTCTAAATCTACAAGAAACCTTCTTCAAAACACCCCAAAGACGTTCAACGGTATCCGAACTATCAATAACGATTAATGTTGATTTCATTTTTACTCCTTATTCCATTTCCACTGATTCATTCTCGTATACAAAAACAGGATCACTCTTATATCCACCTTCTACTTCAAAATATAAAAGCATTCCGGAATCTTCTCTACAGTCGTCAAATCCGATCCTTACATCTATAATCTTTTTGCCAATAGAGTCCGCTCTTTCACCGTCGTTGCCGAGTCCAAAGCTCTTTACAGTTTTTCCAATAAAGACTTCTTTGAGAACATCTTGGGGAGTAATTTTCATTGTTGCACCTTTTCTTATTGTGCGACCATTCTAGCCTATAGAGTCTGGAAAGTCAATCTCAAAAATACTAAGAAGGGATTTTTTAAATCTGTGTTCCGGTTTTCTGCAAGACGAATTGTACCACTCTGGGGGATTGTTGATAACCTCTTTAACAAGCTCGACATCACGAACCAAATATAAGGGGTGTTCATCATCGGCTCGTGTTAATGCAACTCTAGTCGGGTTGCAAAAATCACTATCGACATCGTTTGGGTCAACACATAAACCAAGGGGACCGTATTTTGAATGCTTAATGCCGAACAGTTTCATTTTTTCTCCTATAATGCCAACTTCAAAATTGAGTACAGCATTCCCCAAAATCCAAGCTGATTTACGAGAACAGCAAAAAGGATTCCCTTCGGCCCAGATACCTTAAGTTCGCCCTTTCCCTGATTGTGAGATGCCTGAACATGAATAGCCCACATTATCGCTACAGCCTGTAAAATGTTCCAAAGACTCCAAACACATAAAACAAACGATACAACTAACATAGTCCAGATCATTATTCTTCTCCAAGGTTATTCAAAAACTCAACGGGTTCAAGATAGATGAACTCGGTCCTACCCGTTCGTTTGTCTACTCTATATTCGGCCATTCCGTGCTCAATGAAAGCCTTTTCATATAGCTTCTCTGTACCAAACACACTAAACGCAAACGACGCAATAAATAAAACAATTGGAATTAAAAATAAATCTCTTGGCCCATCATCAATCATAATAAGGATTGAAGCAACAAGCGTAAATATAAAAAAAATAAAACCTAGACTAAACATATTCATTTTCTTACTCCTTTTCCGAAACTTCAAAGATGATATGAGCACGTCGAATCGCTTCCTTACCATCCGAGAAAACCTTCATTCTGTATTTCATGTTCTTTACTCCTGTTATGTAATTGCGACTTGGGACGGATAGACACACCAATGTTCATCATCCTGATCCCTGACCGTCAAAAGGTTCGCCCATTCATCATAAGACTCGACTACACCTCGAAACTCATGCTCGAACTCATCGTCGGCACGGGGTTCAACGTCCACCATTCTTCCAATATAATCTTTTGGGTCAAACTCAAAAGGATACATTAGACAATCATCCCGTCCACATTTCGGACATTCCGTAAGCTCCTCCTTGAAAATAGCATAACAACTATTGCACCTTTGATAACCGTTCATTGTCTGCTCCTGTTTTAAGTTTCTGCGTGCATCATCTCACACTTATTTAAAAATGTCAACTACAAAAGTTCCCGCAATGAAAACTTGACGGAACGCCCAAGCTTTATCCCAAACGGCTTCAAGGCTTTACGCAGTTTTGAGATATTTTCCTTCCACTCTTTTATAGTAGACCCGCCAAACTCATCAGACCCAACGGGCTGAAAAAACGTTTCGCAAAGACAGGAATCATCAATATAATCTTCCGGCAAGGGTGGAAACGGAAACGTTTCTGGTTCCCATCCTGCGTTCAAAATTGCCGTGCGGACAGCTTCATCTTTCAGGTATCCACCATAAAGACATAGACAACTGTTTTGTGTTTCGTTCTTCGTTCGGAGAATAAAAACAGGATCAGATTTCATAGCGCAACCTTTCATTTGCATTCACGCACTTGCGAAAGGCAGACCAACTCATTTTAGTCATGCCGTCCACAATATCAAAAACCTTCTTACGCAACCCGCCCCATCCGGAGGGTTCCTTGGCAAGTTCATCAAAGACAACCTGCCTATTTGTCTCGTCCAGCAGTACAATTCCGTTACACTCCGAACCGATCAGACCCATAGCGTTGTAGGCTTGATAGGTGGCGATGCGGAATACTCGCCCCTTTCCAAAGTCAACCCGAACATCATACTGAACGCCAGTATAAGGGTGAATGTTTCTCGGATAGAGACCGTTCGCCGGAATCAAACGGCCATCATGCAGGATTTCAACTTTTGCGCTCATTATTTCACCTTTTCAAGAGTCTCTTTAACTGCCGACAGAACAGATTCGTTATCAAACCCAACTCCATCAACCTTTCCCGTTTCAAGCCACTCACAAACATCTTCAAGGGTTTCCACCATGATTTCGACTTTTTGTTCGGCGGAAGGAGGCTTTGGGTATTCCATTCCGTACTCTTTAAGTTGATTCGGTTGAATTAGTTCATCTTGGAGAATGGAAATCAGACAGTTAAACGCCCTGATTCCTTCGTCAACGGATTCAAAGTCCTTAACGTATTCGTCTTTGTTCTCATAGCAATATGCAATCGCTTCTTCCTTGGTCATGTTCTTCCTCCTATTGTTGGCGCAATAGTAGCACCTTTATTAAAAAATGTCAAGTCCTTTTATCGAAGCCTCCAACCATGCTTGGCTTTCTCCGTGATAAAATACAGGATGGGTTCCATAATAGGCCAAGCGAAAGCATAACTAAAAGATACAAAAACACTAAACACCAAATCTTCTGTATAGTCGTTTTTTGCAATAGACTGGAACTCCCCTTGAAAATATGCAAACGACCAACCCGCCATAAGCACCCAGCTAACTAGTGCTCCAACTCCATAAACGATCAGAAAGATGTTCATACTTTTTCTCCTTTAATTTTCAGACACCATCATATATTAAAAACAGCCAGCGGTCAAGCTCATTTTCCGATCTTTTTGAACAATTTAACGTATTCACGATACTCTTTAATCTGCTCATCAGACAACCAGTTTTCTTTTCCAAAAGCAATGGCCTTCTTGGATAGCCACCACGAAAAGGGGGCTTCCTTACAGCCGATGGTAATATGCCCGTGACAAGAGTTTGTGAGGGAAAAAGATGACCCCTGAATATAAAGCGGAGAGGTGTCCTATTTGTCGCCGGAGACCAGAGCATTGTCGGAGGCCCGAGCGTTGCCGGAGACCAGAGCATTGCCGGAGACCCAAGCATCGCCGGAGACCCAAGCATCGCCGTAGACCAGAGCATTGTCGGAGACCCAAGCATCGCCGTAGACCAGAGCATTGCCGGAGACCCGAGCATCGCCGTAGACCAGAGCATTGCCGGAGACCCGAGCGTTGCTGTAGACCAGAGCATTGTCGGAGACCCGAGCATCGCCGGAGACCAGAGCATTGCCGGAGACCCAGCAAAAACCTTCGTGAGAGAGGTTTGCGTGTTTTTCGATCCAGCCGCCAAGATCGCCCTTCTTTACGGCCCCGAAGTCCCGTAGGGCGACAATTCGGCGCAACTTTGTATTTTCAGGGTGGCGTTCGGATGTAAATTTGTACTTTTTCACGGCAGACCCTTTCTTGATTTTTCGTCCTTATGATATTATAAAATTACCAATCGGTCAAGATGTTTCTTCGACATTCTTCGCATCTTTCGCAAAGGTCTGCAATGGAAACATTTATATCTACAGTAAACCCGTTTCACCCGCCCCTTCGCCAAGGTCCGCAATTTTATACCTTAGTTCTTTATTTTCCTTAATTAGCTTTTCATTTTCCTCTAAAAGTTCTTCGATTGCGTCGGCGGCGTCTTGGGTTTCCTGAACTTCGTCGCTATATTCTTTATCGAATTGTCCGTAAGAAATCTTCCTGTAGAGGCGAAGAGCCTTGATTAGATAACGGTATTTGTTCATCATGCTGTCTCCCATCTTTTGAAGACACTATACGCTTTTTTAAAAAAATGTCAACCCCTAATTTTGACAGCAACCTCAAGACCTTTTGCCTTGTTTCTGCGTATAGAATCCTCCGTTTCTTTTCTCGAATCGTAGCGAAAAGCTTTTTCTATGGATTCAGTATAAAGGCATTCGTCTTGAGCAAACCAATCAAAGTGTTTATTTACAATGACCCATTTATCCATCTGGGAACAGCTTCAACTGATACTTGTCTAGATCGGGTTTTGGGTTGTCCTTAATCCTCTTGACCTCGAATCCGAGCTTCTTTAGCAGTCTTGGATAGGCCCAGCGGCGATTCTTCGTATCAATCGTGGCTTTGCGCTTTCCATCTGTGGCGGTATATTTAGGCATCGTCGTTCCATTTCCATGTTTGGCGGTTAAAGGTTCTTGAAACGGTCTTTCTAGCTCCTTCAACACGAATTTGTATGCATTCATCATCGTAAGATGAGACCATGCCAATCGCTTCCGGATCATTCATTCCAGAAACAATCTCATGCATCTTTCGCGCAATGATCTTAAATTCGTTCTTAGTTATCTTGCCCATTTTAGAACTCGATTATTTGAGTGTCCAAACCTTTAGGCGGGTACGCCCTTGCGGTCCATCTGTTCCCGTCGCAAGAAACGTTTACGCGGGAGCCACCAACGCTGAAACAGAGCAGAGACTCTTTCGCCACCTTCTCTCCAAGCTCCTCATAAAGCGCGTTTGTTAATCGCCCAGCAACACGCTGAATCTTGGTTATTTGCCTCTTTGTTAATGTATTCATTGGTATTGATCCTTAATTACCTTGACAGGCTTCTCTAAATAAGGCTTTGTTCCGCCAGACGATCTTTTAATATTGAGTCGGGCCATTTCTCTTGTGTCGAAACGGTCAGCCTGTTTAATGTCTGCCGTGTAGCCACCGTCTTTCGCATATTCGTCAAACAGGGTGCTCTTAATTACCCAATGCCAATTTTTCTTCACGTATGTTACCCCTGTTTCTTTCTATTTGCAAGTAAAAAAAGGTGGGGCGACTGGGAGGAGGTGGCCCAGCCGCCCCGATGGACGGCCTAAACCGCCCGAATGATCCGCTTGATGTCCTCCACCTTGAGGCCCTTTGTCTTGAGGGCACTCTGGATTTGCTTGAATGAGGGCACGGGCTTCCCGTCATTCTTTCTATTTGCGACATACCGATCAATCCGAGCCTTAATCTTGCGCTCGTCGGGATTAAGTGTGGAAATAACGGGTTCCTTAATGGGCGTTTCTTCGGTGTATTCGCTCACAACCCAATAGTGGCACACTTGGCACTTGTCTCCACCCGCTTCGGCGGGAACGGAAACAACGTCCTTTGGATCAAACTTCACAAGGACAACCTTTCCGCGACTCCACCATTTAGCATATTCAAGAGAACCGACATAAACGCCATAAGAGCAGGTCCGGTTGCAATCATCATCCACATCGGCGCGTTCGACTTCAATTTCCTCTCCAACGCCGTTGTAAATCTGGCCCTGCGCGTTCACCTTCCCCTTTAGAACGCGGGTATCCGGATTGCCGTTGCGAGACCAGAAATCATCCTGCAACCCGCGCCAAGCATAAACATATCCGTCCTCGTCAATGGGGAAGCCTTTATCGTCCGCAAAACGGGGAAATTCCTCTTGCGCCCGAGCGGAAATGTTTTCCATGACCCGCGCAACCATACGCTCAAAAGGCCTAAGACTGGGACTCCCAACCCTGTACATGTCGAGAATCTTCTGCGACTGGTAGCGAGGCACCTTCCTCCCGTGATAAAGAACATCATTTCCGACAATATTAACCGAGCCGAGACTGAGAGAGCTAACGGCTTTCGGAATGTTAATCAAGCGAATCACCTCACTATGATCGCCGCTGTCAAGCAACTCTCGAATCTTTTCATAATTAATATGCGAGGCCGAAATGATTTCACACTTTCCGTCAACAATAACCGTAACCGTCTTTTCGTTTTTTACATGGGGAAGATACATTCTTACGCTCCTTTTCTTATTTTCTATTTGGTATAGTATCAGACTTTTTCCGAAATGTCAATATCTGTTTCAATGATTTTTTCAAGAACATCCTCGAAGCCATTTTCAAGGAGTTGTGCAAGGCGAATGAACCTAGATTTCGACTTAACAAACTCCCGAATCCGTTCAAGAAGAACCTTTTCCTTTTCAGAGAGGGGTTTAAGGAAGGACGTTTCTTCAAAAGGAGAGTTTCTAAAGCTTGCGATCTCGGCATTATGCTTGAAGATATAGCGAGAGGCTTTTTTAATCGTCTTAGCCTCTTTTGTCTTCCCGAAATACTTGAGGAGATAAAAACCCTCCATTCCGCCCGTCAATCTGGAGACCTCCAGCATGAAGCGGCTGATCCAGCCCCACTCCCTGTGGGCAAGCTTCATATAAACGTCTCGGGCCTTTTTCCATTCACCGTCAAGATGGCGAATATTCCCCTTCGTCACGGCATAGCATTCGAGATCAAGTGCCTTAAACACCCAAATAGCCCTATTGTCCTCACTGTTGCCGACATAAACCTCTCTGCCAGAGGCTTCAACATAGTATTTGTGCCGAACCCTTTCTACGGAAACCCGCGAATGATAATTTCCATAGCGATAGACCCAAGCATTCTGCCGTGGACCAGAGCTTGCGCGGGAAACCTTTCCCCAAATGGCCTTGTAGTCGTGAATGACCTGCTTTTGATCCCAAAACTCGCACATAAGAGATTCAAAAACGTCCTTTGAGTCCGAAAGGATGATTTTACTGGGCCGAAAACCATACTTTGCTTCATATCCTGCCGCGATTCGAGAGGGATAAATGCGGGCATCGTCGGGAGCGATCACGATAACCGTCTTTTCACCAACATCAAAAATGCCAACCTCTGCATTGCGGAGAATGTATTTTGAAGCTCTCTTTTCGTAAAAAGTAGCAGAAATCCTCTTTGGAAACGGCTTGCCCTTAAAGGAGAAGTCAAAAATGCGCTTAACAAGACTTCCGAAAGACTTCTGCGCCGTTGATACAATTCCAAAAGCGTCATAAGGGCGGTCTAGGACGTTGATTTTGTCCTGTATATCCTTGTTGACACGTTCTGCCGCCTCTTTATATGCGGAATTAAGGTAATCAATGGTTTTTTGCGTGTATTCAAGCTTTTCTCGGTCTGGGGCCATGTCAATAGACCCGATGGGGGCGTAAAACACAACATCCGTAATGCTTCTGTAAATATATTCAAGATTATCAACGTCAATAGGATAACAGACATTGCCCATTACAATCTTCGGCTTTCCTCCACTCCAAGAATGCTCGCGCTTCTCAATAAAGAAGTCTCCAAAATCCAGAACCTTGTCGGGCTTGGGAATATCGAAATCGCCGTTAAAGTCAAACTCGACAGCGCAATACTTGCAAAAATTGCGAATAGCTATCTTAAAACGATTAACATCGTTTTTGTTGACAGGGACGGCGACCTCAATTCCGCTTGGTTCGTCGGATTTATGGGAGCCGACCGGAATCATTTGAAGCCGAGAGTTGGCATCCTTCTGCGCGGTGTAGATACTGCAAGTACCTTTGTACCAAGAAGTTACGGTAAAAGCGTCCGTATAAGCAAATCCAGCCTTGCACCCCAACCCAAAAAGCCCCGTTACATCGTTCGTTTCGCGCTTGTCCGACTTCCCAAGCTTAACATATCGAAACTTAATTTCATCAGGGGAAAGACCAGAGCCAAAATCCCGAGTCTTGAAAACAGGCTCAAAATCGGTCGGCACAAAAATCTGCACATTCTTCTTTGATTTGGCGAGAATGTTTGCGTCAATGGCATTGCAAACATATTCACGCACAACAGCCATTGGCTTATCTGAATAAAGGCGATCCGTCAGAATGGAAGAAATGAACCCAAAATCCTCTTCATCTACGGAAAAGGGAATCATTGAATCCCCGTCAATTCCACCCATAACAAAGTCGCGCTTAATCTGTTCAGCAATCATCTCATTACCTCCTGTGATTTAATTCTGCCACCACTATACGCTTTTAATATAAAATGTCAACAAAAAAATACGCCCCGTTTCCGAGGCGCGTAACTAGTTGAAGCTTAGATCGTTACGACAGTAACACCAGCCTTCATTTCGTCAGTGATGGGGTCTTTGATTGCCGGAAGGAGCTTATCGGCAAGGCCAGCCTTCTGCGCGAAAATTCGCCCAATGACAACAATATCCTCATCATCAAACTTCGCCGTCAAGTCCTTTACCTTAATAGAGACGAGGGAAACCGCTCCCTTCGTGCGACCAGAACCAGAACGGCGAGGCGTACCATCTTTCTTGAGCTTAGACATAATGTTTTTCCTTTCTTTAAGATGTTCAGATATGTCTTTCTTAATTTTCAGATACCATATTAAACTACTTCGGAGGCTTTGTCAACTTTTTTTTACGAAAAATTCTGTCGTAGTTAGAACCATACTTTTTTAAATTGGTTGGTCTTTGCTTGTCTCCCTTTCCTGCCATAACATGTTCTCCAAGAATTACTTGCGTCGGAAGTTCTAAATTGTTGGGCGCGAGAGACTTTTAAAAATCCCTCCGAGAAACCTCCGCCGCTACGATCATAGGTACACCCACAATCGCGCCAATACCAGTTATGCAAAAGACAATTCCAATTCCAATGGCCCACCAATAAAACAAATAAGCCGTGTTGTGCATTTTTTTAAATAGTTCTCCCAGTGATTGTTATGACCGTATCACAAGAAGGGGGCTAAAGTCAAACGGATTCTTTTTCAGGCCACACGACGACGCCAAGGCAATGATTTTTTAGTTCATTAAAGGTCATGTATCCATCCATCTCGTCACCAACATATTTTTCGTAAATAAGGTCGCCGCATACCGCATTGGCTTCCTCTAGTATATTTGGCTCACCTACGGTTAAGGTTAGCCTTCCACAACGATATCTTACGTAAATCATTCTACCGCATTTAGTTATGGCAAACCACTGCGAAGGGCAGACTGTCCCGTAATTATATATCTCCCCTACCTTAAACGGTGTTTCGGGGGTTATTATTTGCCTTTTTTTATAAAATCCGGCCATTTATTTAATGATTTTCGTCGCTCGACCAGAATCATCCAGTTCAACTTTTATGACAACATCATCAAGGGCTTTATTCCTTCTTGCAAGGTCGCGAGTTTCATAAACAAGAGCCTTTTTGACGGATTCGTGATAGCACATATCCGCACCCAAGTATCCAAGGGTCTTGAGTTTAAGTACCCATCCGTGTTTAGACTTCGATTTGATTTTAGGATTATCCACCCTAATCCAAATTCCATTGTCAACAAAACCAGCAACGTCATCCATATTCCATACCTTACAAATTTTCTTTGAAACAGGATTTCGAACGATTTTATTTTCCCAATCTACTTCTACAGTTGTGGAATTATCAAAAATGAGAGAATAATTCATGTGTTTATAAATGCCCGATAGGGACTTATTTGCTTTTTTCTGCCGAATAAGGGCGGAAGTTTTCTTTTCAAAATCCCAAATTCGTGCCTTCCCGTCCTTGTCTACGAACGGATAAGGTGCGCCAGCTACAAAAGACTGGGGAAGTTTTCTTCGTTTAAATTCCCTTCCTATTTCATCAACAATGTCAAAATCATAATAATACCATTTTGCATGAAAGTATATATTTGCCAAATGAATATCGTCAATTTCGCACAATTCTTTTGCTTTACCGTTTTCGGATTGCCATTTCATTGTTTTTTCTTTCCTTTTATTTGATTAGTTGAGCAGCATATTCGATCAGATAGACCTTTGGCGCAATCAGGATTTGAAGCCATACGAAGTCAGAAATTAAAAAGGAGGAAAACCCAAAAATGGCTCCAGCTATCCCCGAGAGCAACACCACGACCCCAGGGCCGGAAACATCATCCGAGCGACTATTCAAAAACCCATGTTTCTGATAAGTTTTATATGAAATCAATCCAAAAATGGTAATAATGAAGATCATAAATCCTGTCGTTAACAGACATTCGGTCATTTCCCACCGAAGCAACTCCTGAATAACAGATGGAGCCTGTTCAACGGTAAAATCCTTTACCCGAACAGCAGATTCGATGATTTCTTTGAGGGCGGCGATGGCTTGGGCTTTGAGTTCTTCGTTCATTTTTTAGTCCTTTTTGTGGGTGAATGTCATGTCAAGGAGAACAATGGTGGGATCGAACTTGGGAGTCCAAGCAACCACACCGTTTTCGCTTATAGACGCAAACCTATCCTTTGAAGAAAAGGAAGAAAGACACTTTTCTCCAGTAATATCGGCAACTCTGATGTAGATGCTTTCGGGTTGTCCTTTGTGATGCCACGCCTGTCCTACTTCCGGAATGACGTGTTTTTCGGTGGGGTTACTGTCTGAGATTTTCCATTTCATATTATTTGTCCTTTTTTAATTTTTCAGATGGTATGTTAATCTATTCTGCGAGGTTTGTCAAGCTAAAAACAGCAAATGCCCAAAGAATAACCGTCATGCCTACGCACAGAAGAGACATAATCCAAGTAAAACGGTCTACTGGCCTATGTTTGGCATATCCATAAGTGACTAAAACAGTCATGGCGATTGTATAAAACAAAGATATGTCTTGAATGAAGTTCATTTTGCCTCCTTTAGGGTTGCTTGGATTTTTACAATCGTAGTATTATCTTTTTTAAAATACCGAGCGATCCTCCGGCTATTAAAAAGACACGCATCCGTTAGAAGTCCGGTTTTTGACATATATGTTTCGTATTTTCCAGTCTTTTTGTCCTTTAATGCCCAAAGAGTTCTTGTGACGGGTTGCGCTTCGGCATCGGTTATCCATTCCGGTTTCGCAATTTCTTCGAGGGTTCCGTTACTAAAACAAGAAAGTATGTGTTCCTTTGAGTGAATACATCTATTCCTTGCTTCTTTAAGATATACCCAATAGCATTGTCCGTTGGGATTTATCTCTATAATAGAGTCAATGGCGATACGGGCAAATTTAAAATATCTTGCTTTCATATTTGTATTCCTTTATTCTTGAAGCCGCACTATCGCATATTCGCCGCCATTAGTCAAGACAAAATCCAAAAATATCGGGATCGGGAATGACCTCCAATCCAAAAAGGGTCGGACCTTGGCCGTATAAATCTTTTTTGGCTATGAGTCCATGTTTAAAATACATATTTATTTTTTCATTTAGGGATGGGTTTAGTCTTATTCGTATCGGATTAACACCGTAATGCAGTCGAAAACGATTGGCCTCAAACATAATGATTTTTAGAATATATTCCATACTATATCTTGTGTCCGCTCTATTAAATGACCCCATATATGGGTCGCGCAGACTGACTTTATTATTTGCCGCACTACCATATGTTGTGGTGTTTTTTTCTTTGTATAACTAGTTCAAAAATACAACCACCCATACCACATATTGTGGTCTTGACAAAATCGCCGCATCGGGTTCAGATTCTTTTTATTTATTTTCGTCTTTTTTCTTTTGTTTTAGCTTGTTTCGGGCAATTTCCATTTTTTTTCGATCTTTTCTTATGTTGAGAGCCGCATTCTTTATCGTCTTGGCAAGCACATTGGAGAACGGGCAGTAAAAGGCTTTTGACAATTTTCGCAATAACTTGGCTTCATCGGGGTTCCAAGAGCTTATATAGATTCTTGGCCGCTTCGCTAAGTTCCACTCCACCAACATGTTATAAAAATGGACGCCAACAAATCGGTCGTCCTCCATCTCGCCACCTATAACGATGATTTCTGGCCTATGCAGTTTTGTTATCGTCAGGGCTCTGTCTGGATCATGGGTGCAATAGTATTCGATGAATTTGCTTTTTCCTGCATACTCCTGAAAAAGTTTGCACTTGGTCAATGTGTCAAATAGTAGTATCTTTATCATGCCTATCACCTTACATCCTTATTGTATATTTATCAACAGAAATTTTTACACTTGACAAAAACGAAGAAAATGTGCTAAAATAAAGGGTTTTTGAAAAAACAAATTTTAATATATTTGAAATATAAATAAATTGAATACCCTTCAACCCACCTCCCCCCACCTTAATCCACCTTCTTTAAAGCCCCTTTTGTTTATGTATTCTTATGGGGGGGATATAATATATGGGGGGCCTTTATTTACGGGGGTTTTCTGTAAAAAGGGGAGGGGGGCGAAATAGCAACGCGGAGGGGGAATCCGCATGAACAATGTGTTGCTAAGTCGCCCCACGACGGTAGTTTACAAAAACTTATTTAGAATTAGTGTTTTTAAAGGTATAAAGAAGGGTTCTTGACCCATCAAATCCCTCCCCAAAAACACGGCCCTGCATAGTCGGGTGATTGGCACAATCAACCGCATATACATAGCTATCATTGAGGCTTGCGTCATAAGAATGCTCAATGAGTTTCTTGCTTCCGACGACAACGTATCTCTTATATTTGCTCACTTGTTTCCTTTTTTTATTATTGTTTTGGGTTGTTCTTTACAATTATATTTGAAAAATGAAAAAATTCAACTATTAAATCCGTAAAACACTCTCTCGCTGTTCTTTTTGTCTAGGTGAAGGCTTCCGCCCTCAAGGTATCTTGCAAACAGCCAGAGGGCCTTTGAGAGCCTATTGAGATAGTCCAGAGTATTTGCAAGCAAAACAACGTCAAGTTGATAAATGCTTATTTCCAGCATACGAACCGCAGAACGGCAAACATCCAGATGTGCCATTTTGTCACTAAGCACGAAATCTTTATCTTCTACGAAACTCTCTAGCGAAGAAATTGCGTTTTGAATGTCCTCAATATCTTCCTTTGTTATCTTGTCGCTTTTATCGGAAATGCCGTCCCCGATAGAAAACATCTTTATCTGACAGGAATGAAGAAAATTATAGGCGAAGTCGTTCTCCATTAGCCGATATTTAGACATCCCTATAAAAGAAGTCGCTTGGTCAACAAGGCCAAGGGAATAGGTATATTTGTCGGATTTATCAACCGGTTTCCGAATCATGTTCTTGGGTTTGCAATTATTGTTCATTTTTTTTTGTCCACATTATCTTTAGCCATTCCTCATTTGTCTTTTCCATCTGCTCCTTTGACATTGACGCCAAAATGGACTGACACGCGGCAGACACCTTGAAAATACTAGAATTGGAGTCGTAGATATTTTTTAGCAGAGTTACTGTGATTTTGTTAAGGCGACCGACCTCATAATAAAGTCCAAGACAAGTTAATACCAATAAAAATATTACAATCCAAATCATTCCTCAATCTCCTTCTCCTTAAACAAGTAAAGCATTTTCATCTGCGAAAGCGCACAGATAACACCAAAAACATCCGGAAAAATATTGTTATTGCTCATGTATTTTTCAATAGCCGATGAAAAGTGCTTCCTTCTGCAATGTCAATTATATTTGATCCACAAAATGGACAAGGTTCAAAATTCATATATTTCTTTCTAATTAAGAGTATATCCGCTAACGAATGAACCCTTGCTTGTATGGGTGAAATTCCAAGTGATCGTTCTGCCCTTCGGGACTCGAATCATGTTGACTAAGTTATGTAAACCGCTGTCTGCCGGAGGCGGAAACGCAACGGAGGATTTTGCAGAGCGGGGTGTCTTGGGTTTTTTATTCATGATTTCATTATTTTTTTATAAATTTCCATAAACGATAATTCTTCGTCCTCGTCATATATTTTAGCAAATTTATCTGCATATTTAAGGTCAACCCAATGAGAAAAAGCTCCCTCCCAGCCTATATCATACCCTTGTCTTTCGGATTGTTCATATTTAAACTTCTCAACGCATTTGAGTTGTAAAAGGGTTCTTTTTGAGAGTCCAGTCGAAAGAATTATCTCCTTTAGCAGACAGTATTCGCCATTAGCCAAGCATGGTTCGTCTTGGCAGATATCATCAAGAATCTTCCTGTACTGTTTTTTGCTCACCTTAAAAGACATATTACACCTAATCTAAGACCTCTACCGTATAGACTGATCCGGTTTGGGTCCGAATGGTATAAAAATCATTGGCACCCTTTTTACCGAGAGACAACTCTACAACCTTGGATGTATTAATGACCCTGAAATCGCCACCCTCAAGAGGGGGGGCGGTCATTACAAAGCACCCTCCATGTCGCGGAGGATAGGGCGCATCGCCAACAACTTCTTCTGTCCTTAGACCACCCTCAACATCTGGGCGGTAACGTTTTCTTAGTTTTACTTTCATTATTTGACCTTTGGGTTCATGCGTGGCGGATAATACTTAAGAAAAGCGTCTAAGAGCGGTGCGGGTATACGCTTATATCCGCGATAAAAAGTAGGTTTAACGAGTTTGTGAAGGTCTGGAATCCTGTCCGGAGGGGTTTGTTTATACCAATTACGATATTGACTGGCATATCGGTGAAAGAAAACATAGGCATTCGCACCTCTTATATATTTGTCAATATTAATTGGAACCTTGTATTTTTTAAAAAGCCTAACGGCTCTTTTTTCGGCATCAAGCTCAATATCGCAACTGGCATCAATAAAGGCAAGCATACGATCCTCAGAGATGGGCCGGTTGTTTATAATGGAGTCTTGATCAGAGGCGGTAAATTTCCTGTTCGCCTTCCAAATTGAAGAACGCTCTTTCCACTGGCAAAAATGGGCAAACTCATGAACAAAATATGGACCCCATTGTAAAATACTTCCATTTATAGCGTAAAATAGCGATGGCCTTTCCATATTAGTGTCGTCCCAATATCCGCGACACAAGGACCCGTCAGTATCTAATTTGACACGCTTTGCTTTTCTAAGCTGAACATCAACATTGCTTTTTTTTAACTCTATTAAGCAGTCAACAAAAAGCTCTACCCATCTGTCCGCAGAGGTATTCATTTTTCAATCCAGTTTGTAGTTATTGTTGTATTTGTGACAATCTGCTGAGAAATGGTTTTCTCAAAAAAAAGACTTTTAAGGCAGACGGAGTTCGTAAACACAAAATCGGGAAGACCCTTTTCTTTAACCGAATAAACAGTGTTTGACCATACATAGAAATACTCAGCGCTATATTTAGGATAGGTTAATTGCTGTATTTCTTTTCTTAAAAGGTCCGCTTCTTTCTTGAACTCAGATTCGAAACGGTTAAAGTAAATATTTGATTCGAAACGGCTAAAGTAAATATTTGTAAGACAATAATTATTTGTTGCAATACAAGATGTTATGCAAATAACGCTGGGAGGGGTTTTATTTGTAACAATTTCTCTACTTATTTCCACTTTTGCGCCAAATGAAGATACTGCTATCAGGCCTATTGCTATTATTTTCTTAATCATTTTTAATTCTTTCTTTCTTTACTTGTTCTGTGAATGCCAAAAACAAAATTAAGGATGCGAACGTCAGGATTGCCGTGAAAAACCACCCATGATAAGCCATTATGAAAACAATGGTTAAATCAATTATAGAGTGAAACCATGTCGGGGTATGCGGCCATTTTGTTTCAGACATCTGTTTTACGAAATCCGGCAAAAGAAGGCAAAGGGAGCTTAAAAAAACAATCCAAGCCAAAAAGACTGCCAAATTTGCGAATCCACTTAAATCATAGAATGTACCCAAAACCACTATTGCAAAAAACAAAAGATTCCAGACTATTTCCTTAAAAATTTTCATGTGTTTCTCCAATGATCTAAACCTAGATGCTTTCTAATGTCTGCCATAGGGCCTTCGTCAGAGGCGGGAGCCCAAAAGATACATTTTTTATTTTTGCCGTTCTCAACGGGAATTATTTCATGAAGAAGGCTTCCTTTATTTTTCATTTCCCCTTCTCCAAAAATTTCGTGCATATCAAGACAGGGACAGCCGCTTTCGCCTTGATTATGGACGCAATTTGTGCAGTATGAGTCATAATATGCAAACAAATCAGAACTATTTGAAAAAATGCCCATTTATTCCTCTATCTTTAAGACTTTCGCTTTATATAGTTCGACGGTCTTGCGCCCAACTGCCTTTTCAACATCTTTGTTCCAAGCGACAAATCCCTCGGATTCGCGCTGGACATCCTCAATCATGGCTTTGATAACATTCCCAGTTTGAGACATATCGCTAGGGTTGCCTAGCTTGTCAAGGACATGGGAAAGGCGCATTGGCGTAACCCATTCTTCTGCAATGAGTTTCGCCTCGAACAAAACCTTTTGCTTGGACGGATCAACTGGAATAGGGGTCTTTGTCTCTGAAAAATCTGCCCGTTTATGTTTGCAGATGATTCTTTCTCCATTATTTTTGGTTAGCTCGATAAGAGGGCGAAGGACAACGCCTTCCGCCTTTTTATCTTCGAGAATGCCATTCCGCTTTGCTTGACGGGAAGGGCGGTCCCTCTCCGCATCGAGAGCGGCGAGGTCAGTTGAAACCTTTTCGTAAGCCACAAACTCAAGTCCAAAATTCTTTGCAAACATTTCTGCGTTAGGTACATCGAGCCACTTGTCGCCAATCTTAACCTCGAAAACAATAAAGCGAAGCTCCTTGCCGTAGGTATGACTCATCCCTTGCTGTTTCCCGCCATAAGCTTCCCCGTAAAAGGTTATGTTGTCAAGCTCCATTTCCTCGAACTTTTGCACAAGAGCCTCCCGATCAAAAAGCTCGACGAATTTTTCGTGCTTTTCCCCACCGGAGAAAAAGTGTAAGTCGTTGTTGGAGATGGAGATGCTAGCGGAAGTACCATGAATTTTTTCCATAGCATAGCATTCCTTAAACATCAAGATTGTTTGGTCCGCATAGAGGTTTTTAATATGTCTGTAGCCCATCGGGTTTCTCCTATTGTTTTGCCCATATAATAGAGCAAACGGTCGAAAAAGTCAAGTTCTTT
>Ga0116183_1002899_pt1 | contig 17935 bp, 15 predicted proteins | sample AD_UKC078_MetaG_FD_89753 | JGI IMG/M metagenome (GOLD analysis project Ga0116183, IMG submission 89753) | Active sludge microbial communities of municipal wastewater-treating anaerobic digesters from USA - AD_UKC078_MetaG | ecosystem: Engineered > Bioreactor > Anaerobic > Digestate | place: USA... | reverse complement strand
TGGCCGGCATCCTCAATGGCGCCCGCCAGAAATCGAATCGGCCCCAGGGGAAGCGACAGGTGCGGCGGCCTGCGGCCGAGTGCATCGCAAAGCGTCTCAATAATACTGTTCATGGAATGATACCACCCGTCGGTAATGTTAAAGACCGAACCTCCGGCGCGGGGATTCCGCAGGGCCAGCACAGCCGCCCGCGCCACATCCTTATCATACACAAGGGTGCGCCGGTTGGTTCCAGCGCCGATGGGAATGAATCGTCTTCGCGCCAAAGACAGCAGCAGACGCCGGTAATTGCCCTTGATTCGGGCGCCGTAAACGGCGCCCAGACGAAGAACCGTTCCCATGGGCATTCCGTCCGCGTGCTTCGCCGAAAGAACGATCCGCTCCGCATCAACCTTCGTTTGAGCATAAAACGAATCGGGGCGAAGGGGTGAATCCTCCGTCAGGACACCCCCGGTGGAGGGGCCATAAACAGCAATCGTGCTGAAGAAAACGACTCGTCCGACACCAGCCTGGCGAGCGGCCTCAACGACGTTAGCCGTTCCGCCGACATTAATTCGCTCATACCGGGATCGAAGCTGAGGCGGTGGATTGATGATGTGGAGGAGGGCAGCGAGGTGGATCACGCCGTCAACACCCGCCATCGCGGCTGCAACGGCTGGCGGGTCTGTGACATCGCCCAAGCGGGCATCCACGCCCGCAGGCCAAGCGCCCTCATGCGGAGCATCCAGTGACAGCGTGCGCACCCGGCATCCGGATTCAAGCAGCGCCGCGACAACACGCGGTCCCACGGCGCCTGTCGCGCCGGTGACAAGAATAAAAGCATTGTTTTTCAACAAAAGTTTACGCACCCGAAAAACGCACCACGACCTTTTGCGCAAATGCGAGTCATTTCACCGGATAATGCCATAATTTTCACTGATTTTATTACCCAATTTGTTTTATTCATTGTGGCAGTAAACCGTATAGCCGTGTTTTTTAACCAGTTCATCACGTTCGGCAGTCAGGAGGTCTTCTCTGACCATTTCCGACACTAGTTGCTCAAAGCTTATCTTTGGCGTCCAGCCAAGCTTTTCTTTTGCTTTTGTGGGATCGCCCAGAAGGGTTTCCACTTCGGTTGGGCGGAAGTAGCGGGGATCCACGCGGACTATTGGTTTTTCGCCGCAACCTGAGTCATCGCCAGCGAGGGTAGTCCAATAGCCAACTTCTTCTATGCCCTGACCTTCCCAGCGGATTTTCATGCACAATTCTTCAGCGGCAGCGTTGATAAAATCACGGACGCTGTATTGAATTCCGGTGGCGATGACAAAATCGTCTGGCTCGTCCTGCTGCAACATAAGCCACTGCATTTCCACATAATCCCGGGCGTGGCCCCAATCGCGCTTTGCATCGAGATTGCCCATGTATAGAGCATCTTGCAGACCGAGTTTGATGCGCGCCAGGGCACGTGTAATTTTACGGGTCACAAATGTTTCTCCACGGACTGGGGATTCATGATTAAAGAGTATGCCATTGCAGGCATATAATCCATAAGCCTCGCGGTAGTTGACGGTGATCCAGTAGGCGTATAGCTTGGCCACGGCGTAAGGGCTGCGAGGGTAAAATGGTGTTGTTTCTTTTTGGGGGATTTCCTGAACCTTACCGAAGAGTTCCGAAGTAGAAGCCTGATAGAAGCGGGTGGTTTTCTCCATACCCAAAATGCGGATGGCTTCCAGAAGACGCAAAGTGCCGATTGCGTCGGAATTGGCCGTATATTCCGGCACTTCAAAGGAAACCGCCACATGTGACTGCGCGGCAAGATTGTATATTTCAACCGGCTGAATCTGCTGAATAATCCGGATTAAGTTGGATGAATCGGTCAAATCCCCGTGATGAAGAATAAAGCGGCGATCACCAATATGTGGATCCTGATAGAGATGGTCAATACGGTCTGTGTTGAAAAGTGATGCGCGGCGTTTTATGCCGTGAACTTCATATCCTTTATTTAATAAGAATTCTGCCAGATAGGAGCCATCCTGGCCAGTGATACCTGTGATTAGTGCGACTTTATTCATGCAATCCCTCTCTTATTACTACAATAATTATTTTGATTTCATCTACTTTCATCAATTAGCAGCGCTTAATTGTTTCTTGTTTCCACAACTCTACTCTATCTCACAATTAAATTAATTACCTCGTGGTCTTTTATTTAATTGGAATATTTTTTTTATGTATTTTGAGTAGACATTGATAATGTTTGTAGCTATCCCATTCTCTCTACAAGCACGAACAATTTCCCTGTTCAGAATTATATTACTTTGAATGTTTCTCGTACTTAAACCGCCACTTCTCATCTTTATAATGACTTTTGGCAAATAGCTGAAACTCACACCGTGCTTCCAATAAAAACGAGTCAACAATTCGTAATCGGCGGCAATAATGTAATCAGTTTTATACAGACCGTATTCGGAATATATGTTTTTTTTTATAAAGCATGTCGGATGTGCAGGCATCCAACCATAGGCAAGTCGGGAAATCTGAAACACAGAAGAATCGTAGTATCTGACAATCTTTTGCGGATTGTTTCTTTTCACATAAACTAAATCAGCGTAAACTGAATCCGATTTATGTTTGCTGAACTCGCCTACAATGTCACTGATGACATGTTGGTCAATATATACATCATCAGAATGCAACAACCCTATAACATCACCGCTGGCCATATTGATGCCCTTGTTTATGGCATCATAAATTCCATCATCGGGCTCGCTAATCCATAAGGTGATCTTATCTTCATATTTTTTTATTATATCGACTGTCCCATCCTTCGAGCCCCCATCAATTACAATATATTCAATATTCTTGTAATCTTGATTTACAACACTTTTTATGCAGTCTTCAATATATTCCGAACTATTTAAGGCAACGGTAATAATTGAGAGCTTCATATCATTGCCTCAAGATACTTGAAAACCAAGAGTCAAGGGCATGGAAAAATTCTTTCTCGGAAAGATGGGAAACAAACTCGATGTAGTTTCTTTGATTTTCTGTTCCTGGCGGCGCGAAATACAAGTTTGTCTTGTTGAAAAGCACTAGAAATGGCACCTCAAATTGGTAGGAAAAATGAATTAATAGACTATCTGCTCCAATGTAAAGATCGCAATCTCGAACACGCTCCACTGTTTGTTCCAAACTCATGCCGGTATGGTAGGAATCAACCAGGTGTTTGAAATTTGAATGCTCATGATCAGGATCTATAAGTTGTATATTGATGTGGTTCATTTCAAGGTATGAAATGAGATAACTGAGAATACGGCCAGAAATTGCTTTTTCTTTCAAGCGAGAAGCCGGATTTATGATCACGCATCTAGGCATCCCATGAAGTCTCACAGCATCTTTTAGCTTCACCCGTTGACCCCAGACGGCCTGCAAGAGGTTCCTCCGATCCACATAAACATTGTGCTTTTGATCCGGTTTATAAATCATCCTCGAAAAAGAACCAGCAAGCAACCTACTTCTGAAATCACTTTTTTCGAAAACCAGCGCATCTTCTTTGTTCATACATCTAACCACTTTACTTAGAAACCCAATCCAATCCTTTAAGGCTGAAATGGAACCTTGTTTTCGAATGTCGTAAAATGCGGGAATATTCTTGAATACCACTGCTATCGGAATATCAAGCTGGGGAATGAAGTCGGCAATCGCCCGTGTTAAGTTCGTACCTACAATCGTAATGTTTTTCTTGTCTTTCAGCTGTGCAAGCAGGGATAGCGAAATCAAATTATCCCCATAGGACAATAGAGACGTGAAATAAATCAAAACTGCGTTTCCCCTAACAAGATTGATCTGAATTGATTTCTTTTCTGCACGGTTTCTGCGCCACTCGTTAAAGTTTCTTCAAAAGGCTCATATGCTGACATGGTCCCATTCTATTTGATAAGAAATCACAGATGCCCAGAATCATCCCTCTGTTGGCATAATTGCGTCCAAGAAAAATGCGGCCTACTCCTCCTATCAGGAAATATCGAAAAAGGTGATGAATGAAAAACAATATATTCTGATGCCATGGAAAATGTTTTGTTCTGAAATAATAAGTGTTTCTGAATAGGTAGTAGAGCTGCAAACCCGTAAGACCTTCAACAGAGCGGGAACCGGAATGATAAATTTCTGCATCCAACACCAACGCATTTTTCCAGCCATGTTTGGCGGCTCGCAATGAATACTCTACGTCATCAATACCGAAAAATAAATCATCATCCTGAGTACCTATTTTTTCAATAACTGCTCGCTTTATAAGCATGCAACAACCACAGATCATCTCACTCTCTCGTATTCCTTTCCACTGCAATCGATCAAATTGATTACTTCCAATGTTCATTGGGTTACCGTTTACATATTCATATCCGCCAAGGCTCCAGATTTTATTCTTTTTTGCAACAGCCTCATTTTCAGCACAATATATTTTACACCCAAGTATTCCATAAGTAGAGTCACTTTCACCAACTTCAATCATTTGCATCAAGAAATTTTTTGTCACCATAGTGTCATTGTTAAGAAAAAGGACATAATCGGCATTGTGCTGCATAGCATAGTTAATTCCAACAGTATTTGCCCCTGTAAAACCGAGATTTTTGTTGTTTTCAATTAGACACAAAGTTTTTATACTCATAGAGTCGTTTTCAACGGAAAATGCGTTGCCAGCAGACAGCACTTGTCGCATTTTCAATTGTGCCCAAGCTTTCAGCGCACGAATTGACTGAGCTTCCGAGCCGTTGTCAGAGATAATGACATGCATATTATCATAATTCACAGTAAGCAGACTATCTAAGCAACGAACTGTATCTTTCTCTCCATTCCAATTTACTATTACCACGTATACTTTCGGAAGCATTTACATTCCTTTCAAACAACCGCGTGTCCTGCCATCATACTTTTACAAAGCCTATTTTCACGAATCCTGATTTATCTAATTCGTGGAAAAAGGCCTTAAAAACATCTGCTTTGTTTTTTTTAGGAACAGGGCCAATTTCCATGCTCTTGAAAGGTAAATATTATTCAGTTCAATCCTTAAACTGTTTATATCCATCTGACATACATCTGTTGGGTTGATATATTTCTTGTACCATAATAAATAATTATCGTTGCCGGAATCATTAAATGGATCAGGATAAGGCTGCCATAAAAATGCATTGTTTCTGTAATACTGACGCATTACCTTGGGTATCTCAAGACCACTGTCAAAGTAATTCCACTGCCATTTCTTTTGGCATAATGGATCTTTTTTAGCTTGATTGATTTCAGAAGCATACCATTCCACCAATTTCATTTGGCATGGTACCGCTGAGCTATGTCTTTTAGTCATAAACTCATGATCGCCGTTATCAAATCCGGTAAAATGATAAAATCCCAAAGGTTCTCCGTTCACTTTAAACCCATCTTTAAAATCTCCAGACAAATGCCTCTGTGATGTATTCCAAGTGGAGACATTGTATCGTACTGACTTTAACAATTTCACTTCATCAAATAGGCCAGGTGTCAAATCATTCCATTTTTGATCTGTGAATATCCCTCGCGGAACATCATCATAACAGAACAAAGCGACCCGATCTCGCCACCACTTAGCATATCGCAATCCTTCGGGTGAACGTTTTACTCCGCAAAATCCTAAATTATAAGCTCCGTTTCTCAACACATAAATCATTGTCTACTATTTGTTCAATCTTTGTCTCGGGAATTGTTAAGTGCGGGGTAAGTAGTATTGAATAATCAACAAAATTTGCACAAAGATCGTCTAATTTAGAAAAAATAACAATATCAGGATCAAAATACAAAACGGCTTCACAATCTTTTCTTTCAAGCAATTTAACCAAAACAAATGGTTTTATTGCGGTTGATAGCTCTATAACATTATGCGAAAAAACCCATCCTTTATAATTGGGAACTTGACATAATGTCTCACTTATCGGAATTATTTCATCAATTCCATATTTTGAAAAATCAACATCTGCGGCTACCGCATCAGCCATTGCTAAAATAATTTTAGATTCAGGAAGATATTTCCTCACTGAATGGGCCATCATTTTAACTTTTGGCAGATAATTCAAAGTTGCACTGGTAAAAACATATATCATAATACTGCCCTCTTCATAGTATTTGGTTGTTTCGCCACCTTTCTGACCATACCCGAAGTATGTACTAGTTTCAAATGCTATTCCTTGTTCTGTAACATAGCGACATATTTATCATCACCTATTTATCATGTCGTTGGTGCCATACTGTGGCCATTGACTAAGCGCGACAAAATTTACCGGTTTTTTAGAGGTGACTGCCATTGGTGGGGGATTCTTAAACCACTCTCCACGTGCGCCCCTTTCGACAACTGTTATAAAGACGTAATCTGGCTTGTAGGTATCGATCAGTCGCACCATGGATTTTGAATCTATCTCGCTGTAATGGATCTGCAGGGTTTCGGTAAAAGTAGCAGCCATAAATGGAGACAATGCAGCTCCAAATGAATCACGCAGCCACAAAACTTTTCTTTCATTTAACGCATATTGCGATTTGACAAGCAATGGACGCTTCAGGTTGCCGATAGCGCCAATTTCAGGATTGCCGTCTGACACCTTGAGTTGGCCTGTTTCAAAGTCGAACTGTTCGGTTTCGACAGGATATTTACTGAGGATTTCGATTTTGACCTCAGTGTCACGCAATATTTCCGTCATCCTCAGAAAATATGCTAAATCACTGCCATAGCGTTTGTTGGCTTTCAAAACCCGTACTTGTCGCTCAGAAAGCCAGCGCAAATCCGTTTCAGTCCGAGCGACATCCATGCAAAATGCACGAAAAGCGACCCAAGCCCCGAGGCTATTCCAATGAGTGCCCGTCTTGTAGTAGAGAGGTTCTGCAAATTGAGACTTTGCATTTATGAGTTTCGGTCTCGTGTCAATATAGATCTCACGGGTAACGTTCGCTAATAATGCATCAGTGGCAGAGCCCGCAACTGGACGCACCCAATCAGGCAGGAATTCGGGATACACCGTACCCTTATCCGGACCTATCATTACCTTGTACAGTCGAACACCTTTGCGGCGTAAAAATTGTTTCCATGCTTCGGACTGTCTTGCGATTTCACGGGCAGTCTTTAGATCCTCTTCGGTTGCAATACGACGTTTTACGGAGATTGTTTTTTCATACTGGTCCCCAAGGTACAGCCAGTTATTTTTTCCAATTATTACCTGATTTGGATTAGTGGAAATACCCAGTGGATAAAAAAAACAGGAGAGGTAAGGCAATGCGAAATCGAAGTTGTAGAGCACAGATCTGCTCCACCACTTCTCAACTGCGTTTTGTTGATTGTTTATCAATGTGAGATTGATTGCCGGAACGACCGTTAGGGCGACCAACGCCACACAAACAAAGATAATAACCTTGTTCTTCATGACATTACCAGTTAGAAGTTGAAGTAAAGAAACAGAGGGCTTTTTGTTGCCAGCGATGCATATATCGCAATACAGAAAAGAATAACCGATCCAAATAGCTTTGCCATACCATAGTCCCCGCTATTCATTAATTCAAAGGAATTTTTTTGGCTAATGATGCCAAACGAGAGCCCAACAAAACTAAAGCAAAGTAAGTTTGCAGCGAGACCTGTTGGTAACCAGTTCAAGAGATAATCTGAAAGCCATCCGCCCCACGCTAAAAACGCTGTCGGTATAGACTCTATGGGGACATTAAATATCGAGCCAACATCTGCCATTCCGCGCAGAACCTTCAGTGCGTCATCCATTGTCTTGGCTCGAAAGAAAACCCAGGCGATGTTGATGAAATTAAATGTCAATAACCATGCCAAAGCCTTAGGCATCCGGAAACCAGATCTGTTCCATACCCGATGTACAATCAGCGCAACGCCATGCAATGTGCCCCATATAATGAACATCCAGCTCGCTCCATGCCAAAACCCCGCCAATACAAAGGTAGCCATAAGGTTGAAGTGATTACGCAAATTGGAGCAACGGTTGCCGCCTAAGGGAATGTAAAGATAATCGCGCAGGTAGCGGCTGAGCGTCATATGCCATCTTTGCCAGAAATCCCGTATGTCTAAGGCTTTATATGGCGAATTGAAATTTATGGGAAGCTGAATATTGAACAGGAGCGCGGCACCGATCCCCATGTCACAATAGCCGCTAAAATCGAAATAGAGCTGAAAGGTGTATGAAAGACTGGCACCCCAGGCACTAAAGAAATCAAGAGATGGACCGCCAGCATTAAATCCGGCATTTGCCCATATGGCGAAGGTATCTGAAATAATCAGCTTTTTAAATAAGCCAATACTAAAAATAAATAGACCGCAAATTATATTTTGATAACGCACTGCCATGTTCCAGCGCGATTGGAACTGAGGCATCATCTCCCGATGATGCACAATCGGCCCCGCTATCAAGTAAGGGAAAAAGACGACAAATTGAAGGTAGTTGAGAAAAGTATATTCTTGAGCTTCACCTCGATAGCTATCTACAAGAAAGGCAATTTGTGTGAATGTAAAAAAACTAATTCCTAACGGTAAAATTATCGGAGGTAAAACATAGGCGGTATTAAAAGTTGTATTGATATTGTCAAGAAAAAAGGTAGCATACTTAAAATATCCAAGCAACGCCAGGTTTGCAATGATACCCAAAATTAAAATGAGCCGGCGTGAGATTAGTGAACGGCCGAATGTTAGGCCAACTGAAACAGCTGAGCCGATAAAGAAGTTGAAAATTACAGAGCCTAATAGAATAGGTAAGTAAGCAATTTTCCAGTAGGCGTAAAAGAAGAGGCTTGAAAAAACTAACCAAATTTTAGCTATGAGAGTAAGATGAACTCTGTTTAAGAAAAAATATCCCAAAAACACTATTGGCAGATAAAGCAAAATAAACGCTGGAGAACTAAATAACATATAAAGACCTTGTGCACCCCCAACAAAAATTGGGAGCAACCTCTATTGATCTGAAATAAGCCGTTATTTAAACCTTGCACATATCTTCATGCAACGGCATCATCCTTAACGCCAACTTTGTGTTCAGTAAAAAAGGCATACCCTATGGAACAGGGGAAGGGCAGTGCCGATGGGTTGTTCAGAGGATATTATTTCACAAGCAACGCCTTTAATTTTTTAATATACTTATACGCATAGTTATTAGATTTTACTAAATATTTCACCTTACCCAAGACAACTGCCTGTTGCGCAGCCATATCATCCGTCACCGGTGCTGATACTGATTCATAAAACGGATCTATTGTTGGAAGACTAAAAAATGCCTGCGCCAATCTGCGTGTAAAGAAGTTGTCAATCTCTATCTTAGACAAATGCTTTCTACCTGGATATGACTTTTTGGCAACAGCAAATGATTGACCTATGATTTCACAAAGACAATCAACCAGTTGATCTTCATGACCATCCGTTATCTCTATTAACTGATCTGTTGGTAAACCCCAATACATAAAGTCCAACTCAACCGATGGTGATAAGACGCCCCACATATATTCACTGCGCAGAAACTGAAGCATTGGAATTTTCGCAGCCCAATTGGAAGTGTTGAGCCACGTAATACCACTGGAACCGCCGAGCAACAATCTGCAATATTTGGTCAGCTCGGCGTTCTCACGCCAGCTAAGCTCACTAGCATCAATTATATTGTCTGGCACATCAGCTATTTTTTCATTTGAAGAAAAAACAAATCTTACCTTCGGGTGTTTGAGCAACACCTTCCTTGCAACCCTTTTCGCCATTTCAAAATCCAGATCCGACTGTCTGCTTTGCGGAGAATACTCGACAAGGATCGGATAGAGATCAAGATCGTTAAGCCGATGCTCACTCGCAAAGGAAGCCACATGCTTGACCTCTTTGTCAGAAAGATAAACTAAGGGTTCTACCGGAACGATGATTTCTTTTCCATATGTCCTGAAAAAGGCGCTTCTGGTTGTTCCATAGAAATGCTGATAATTTTCTTTAAAAAAATCCGTAATAATAATTTTATCATACTGTTGCTTTAAGGATGCTATTAATAACGGTATTTTACCTCGATCGTCGCGACCGCAAAGCATTTCCCTTATTTCATCTACATAAGGATTATTAAGCAATATCTTCCCATACTGCTTGCCAATCATCCATGTCAAATGACAACCTGGATAGTCAACTTCTTTTATTTGTCTCGCAATGGGCGTGACCAATAAACAGTCTCCCATTGAAGCTAATTGGACTAATAATATTTTCATGATTTATTTAAAAGTTGGTGAAGTTGTCTGTTGATTTCATCGATGCATTTATTGCGCTCGAGATTGAGAATGGCCAGTTTTTTAACAACCATATCCTTCTCATTCACCGGAACAGACTCAAAATCGTATACTCTTTCCTGCTCGTGCCACAAAGAACAGTTGATATGAGACAGTTCAGAAATCATATCGCCAATACCACCGGAGAACTCACGCGTCTCGTTTCCCTTTTCCTTAAAGACTTTGTTGGAAGCAAAGGTGATTTTCTCGAGAGGGATGACGCCACTAAATGCATCGCCTATATAAAAATCGATTTCTTCGATTAACTGTTTTTCCTGCGTCAATAAACTAGATTTTTTAACTTTATCTTCAACATGATATTGTTTAATTTTAACAATCGTCAATTTATCGCAAAGGGATCCCAATGTTTCAGCCATATTATCCTTCTTTCATAAAATTTACAAAAGTCTATCTTCACTCAAAAGTGGTTTTCTGTCGCATACTTGGTAAATTTATATTGATTCGGTTAGAATTTGACACTCCTTTATTATACTTTATAAAACCACTTCTTGTTTACAAAAATAGTGTTAATATATGTATCCGCATAAATCTCGTAACCTTCGTTCATCAAATACTCGGCAATCGATTGATCTTTGGGTCTAATGTGATTTTCACTGTACATACAGGTTTCCACACAAATAACGGGTATTGGATATTTCTTATAATCAAGTGATTGCAGAACATCAAGATCGAGCCCTTCGATATCGATATTGAGTAAATCAGGATATGTAGAAAAGTTTTCTTTAATCAGATTATTGATATGGATCAATTGAACTTTCACCGTTTTTAAAATCTTATATGTCCCGTACGCTGCTCTTCTTTCAGCTTCCGCTTTATCAAAAGTGCTATTGGCGTCAGCTTCAAATATGTAGAAATCAGCCTCCTTATTTGTCTCATCGGGCGACACACCTGCATTGATAACCTTATCTTCAGGTCTAACTTCCATAATTAAAGGAATCAGGGATTGATTTGCTTCAACACATACCCCGCGATGGCCTTTCAAGTAAAATAAATATGTATTATTGCAAAAATTCGGCACATTGGTTCCAATATCCAAGTATTGTATATTTTGTTGTTTCTTGTCAGCAAACAAAAAGTTTAATATGCCGTCTTCCCCTGCTTGAGAATATGTTGGAGGAGCAATGGGTGGCGTTATTGCAACTGATGTTAAATTTGAATGATATATTTCTTCTGCAATAACCTTTTTAATAGATTTTCTTAATGATACCGGCAGCAAGAAACGAATCACTTTTTTTAAAACAGGTTTCATATTATTGCTCCTTAATTTGATATTGTAGGTCGAGATCTTATTTTGCGGTTAAATAAATCCCACCATGACGACAACCTCCTTAACGGTCGGGTAATACGCCAAGATATCTCGATAGAATTTCATTAATTTCTTTCACTAGCTTTTCAGTTTGCTCATCTCTCTCTTGCAGGGTTTTATTGAACCTAACGATTTGCTCACTCAGGCCCGGTGATGGATAATTGATTCCTAGAGCAGACGATAGTTTAGTCAACGCCAGCACCTCGTACGGATATTGCGGTTTATGAAGCAGTAGTAAAACCAAATCATCAAGATTGGTAATGGTTAACAAATGCTCATTGATAATTTTAAGTACCGCATCTGATTTTTTTTCGCCAGGAATCAAAACCAATGCCGATTCCTTTGCAAATCCAAAAATATTATCCCTGTTTTGATTAAAATTTTCTGGATTAAAAGCAGAGGACAGAAAACCATATGGCGTATACTGAGTTGATTTACAGAATATCAGCAATTTATTGCCATCATCGAGTGAATTACACTCAGCAAATATTATTGGACGGTTGCGCATAATCGAATTAACCGCTCCTTCCAACACCTGTGCTTCCATCCCTTCCACATCAATTTTTATCACGTCAATTTTATCAATCTCAAGACTATCGATTGTTGATACCTTCAATTGATAATTATCCGGACCTCTTGGTGTTACATAGTCACCAAGGGCTAATCCGCCATAATTCAATTCTGCCTCAGTATCAAAAGATTTCGTATCTAAGGTATATTCTTTTTCAGCCAGCGCAATATTAAACGCCGTTGTATTCATACAATTATTTTTTTTAATATTTTCAGATAAAACAACAAAAATCTCTTTACGTGGTTCAAACGAATATACCTTCCCTCTTTCTCCCGTAAATTTCGAAAAGGCAAGGGTGTGCGTGCCAATAAACGCACCTACGTCTAATACAGACATTCCGGAAGTTATAAATTTACTCAGCAATCTTAATTCATCCATTGCCCATTCGCCATATAATGCCAAAGCGCGTGACACAACACTATCTGAATCAATGATGTGCATTCTACCGTATCTCGTAGCAACAATACTCATGATCTTACTTGTCAACCTCGATAGTTATTTGTTTAACTGGCAATTCCATGTACCCACTGAGACAGCAGGTTGAATGCGATTTAAAAAACAAAGCATCATGCAACCAATGGAGCTGAACATGATTGGTATTAGACCCCTCTGCTGTCGCAGCCATTATACTGTATTCCCCAATTGGCAAGAATGGCATGCGGAAAGAAAACTCTGCAACATACACATCGCCATTGGCAATGCTTAATGGGTTATTAATATAAGTAATATTCGTTGTCTCTGCAAATAAAGGTTGTCCATGTCGATCTTTAACATAAAATCCCACAGCAGGGTTGAAAATATCTTTATTAGCCTTGCATTTTATTTTTAGTTTAACCATCTCGCCACCAACAACCCATAATAATGGACGATCATTTCGATCACAGAGCACAACCGATTCAATAGTGGCGCCTCCCGTACCAAATCCCTCGGAATCAGGATTAAATTTGGAAATCTCTATATCATTTCGCAGATTGCTGTTATTAATAAACTCCTGCCGCATATCATGGTAGTCTTCGTATTCCATCTCCGGTAAAATATGTTTTTCTGTTTTCTTAACTTCACTTTTACCCTGCATCGACTCATAAAGATCGGCCAAATACTGCTCAGACGCCTCTTTGGGAGTTCCTGTCAGTTTAATTTTCCCTTCTTCTAATAGGATTGCGCGATCACAAAGATTTATAATCGCGCCTGTGTCGTGACTGACAAGCAACATTGTGTTGGTTTCCATGAATTTACGTAAGAAACGCATACATTTCTGAACAAAGAATGCGTCACCAACGGCTAAGGCTTCGTCAATAATCAAGATATCCGCATTTACATTTACCACAACCGCAAACGCAAGGCGAAGCATCATACCGCTGGAATAGATTTTCACTGGTTGATCAATGAAGTCGCCGATATCAGCAAAGGCTGCGATCTCGTCGAATCTTTTGTCCATCTCCACCTTCGAAAGTCCCATGATCGAACCGTTCATGTAGACATTCTCCCTGCCGGTAAACTCTGGGTTAAAACCACTGCCTAGTTCCAGAAGAGCCGCAACCTTGCCATTCACACTCACGATTCCATTGTTTGGCGAAAGCGTTCCGGCAATGATCTGGAGTAGTGTGCTTTTTCCGGAACCATTCCGGCCGATAATACCAAGACATTCACCTTTTTTAACTTCGAATGAAACATCATTAAGTGCCCAAAATTCTTGGTAGTATTGCTTTGGAAGCTTTCCGGCAAGCCGTTGTAGGCGTGGAGCAAAAAATTGTTTGAGCCGGTCACGGGGTGCATTATAAATCTGGTAACATTTGCCCAGATTGTTGACGTGTATAGCGACATCATCAAAGGACATCGGCAAATCCTTTTCGCATTTTCTGGAACAAAGTATAGCCTGCCCAAGCCACTCCCAAAGATACAAGATAGTAAATACCAAGCCCCCCCCAGTCGGGAAGATCTCCCCAGATGAGTACTGCACGAGCCTGTTCAATGATGAAGGTCAGTGGGTTGATCATGAGCCAGGGACGTAATTCAACCGGCAGCGCTGTCACTGGGTAAAAGATGGGTGAAAAAAATAGCATTGCCATCGTGACCATGCCCGTGGTTTGCCCCAAATCACGAAGGAATACCCCTAGTGACGCAAGCATCCAGGCAAAGCCAAGAGTAAGGATTATGAGCGGAAATAGCACAAAGGGAATCAATATGGCCGTCCAATTCAGATAACCGTTAAATAATAAAAAAGCAGCCATCAACACAGCAAGACTTATGAGACTGTGGAACAATGCTGCCGTTAGAGTAACTGACGGCAAAATTTCAAGTGGAAATACAACTTTTTTAACAAAATTTACGTTAGAAGTAATGAGTGTGGGTGCGCGGTTAATTACTTCGGCAAAAAGACCATGAACAATCATGCCAACAAACAGCACAATGGCAAACTGAGATTTGGTTTCATCTGTATTGATACCCCAGCGGGATTTAAAAACCACTGAGAATACAAAAGTATAAATGATTAACATGAGCAATGGATTCAGGAAAGACCATAAGATCCCTAAGAACGAACCTTTGTAACGTCCCACGACTTCACGTTTTGTCATCTGTAACAGTAGCTGACGGTTGCGCCAAAGACTGAGAAGCAATGAGAAAAGCGACGTTGACTGCCCTGCGTGAGGATTTATTAGCAATCGCCCACCTTAGTATAACCTGAGAACTGGTTTTTTTGAGTTAACCGAACAATATGTGCTTTAACCATATCGATAACAAGCTCATTAAAGGATATAACGGGATGCCAACCGCATTTGCTTAGAATTTTCGATGAATCTCCAACATGTGGAAATTCTTTATTCGTGTTTGTAGCTTGTTCTTGGAAAACGAAATTATTTGCATCAAGTCCTACATAGTCAAAAGCAACTCTTGAAAATTCACGCACACGGCGAGGCATACCTGATGCAATTACGTAATCATCACCACAGGGCTGTTGCAGCGCAAGCCACATGGCATGTACATAATCTTGGGCTGCACCCCAATCAACAATAGCATTAAGATCTCTCAACGTTAATCTAACTTGCATGCCAAGAGATGCTTTAGCGGCGGCCTCAGCAATTTGAGAAGTCACAAAACTTAATGGTCTTCGAGGTGATTCATGATTATATAATATGCCTACAGAAGCATAGACGCCATAATATTCCCTATATAATTTACAGAGCTCATTCCCCGCAGCTTTAGTAATGGAATAAAAGGAGTCAGGTTGGTATGGCGTCTTTTCATTTTGCGGATAATGATCCACTTTACCGAAAATATGGGAGCTGGATGCGTAAAAAAAACGACAATTTTCAAAATTGTGCCTGATAGTATCCAATATTTCATTGGTGGCCAAAAGATTTATGGAATTAAATGGTTCAAACGGCATCTGGATATTTCCGTTTTTCTGGGATGAAAAATGGAAAGCAGCTAAGTGATATATTTCATCAGGAATAATTTTCTGAATCAGCCTTTTAAGTAATTTCGGTCTTGTAAGGTCGGTTTCATACAACCCTGCAATTATGTTTTTGACTTGTAATGGTAATTGGGAAAATGATAAATCGGCACCGTGGATTTCGTATCCTTTAGTGTGCAGATATTCCGCCAAATATGAACCATCTTGACCTGAAATTCCGGTTATTAGTGCTTTTTTGTGCATATCCTGACTATTTGCGTATTATTTCAATTGTCGGAAGTGGGAAAATAAATCCAATTCCCCGTTCAATTGTCTCGCGCTCGCGTTCCAAGAACTCTTCCTTGAAGTGCCACGGCAAAACAAGGTAGTAATCCGGATTCATGGCCCGCGATTCTTCTTCACTGACAATAGGAATATCAGTCCCCAGCGTCAGAGCTCCGTATTTATCTGGATTACGTTCGGCTGCACAGTCAATAATTCTATGATCGATACCGCACCATTGCAGAATTGTATTCCCCTTTGTCGAGGCGCCGTAGATATGGATCTTTTTTCCTTCTTTTTTAAGTTTTTTCAGCAACGAGTTAAGTTCTTCTCTGTGAACATTGATTCGCTCCTGAAAATGTCGGTAAGGTTTGTCGGTGTCAAGTTCGAGGTCGAATTCTTCCTGTCGCATCGCTTTGATGTTCTTTTGGAATTTGTCCTGTTTGTAAGTAAAATTGTTTATGTGAGCGGCCTGGCAACGCAGGCTTCCACCATTTATATCGTTGTGCGAAACATTCACCACTTTCAACCCCACCTGCCTGAGAATGTATTCGATGACTGCAAGGCTGTAATATTCGATGTGTTCATGACAAATGGTATCGTAGGAAGTCATTTTAAGCATGGTGGGCATATAGGACATCTCGAATACCCAGATGCCTTCCGGCGATAGAATCTGCTTGATTCCGCGGGTGAATGCAATCGGGTCTTCCAGATCATAAAACATTGCGATTGATGTGATAATATTGAATGTACGACCATCAAGTTGGGATATCAACTCTTCCGAAGGGAAAATATCCTGAAAAACGGTAACGGGGCCTTTGATTTCCTGGGCTACATCAGATGGATCTACCCCGTATTTTGTGAAACTGTCGGGATAGAAGCCCAAAAGTGTGCCATCGTTACAGCCAATATCAAGAACTGTTGCTGTCTTCTTCAAACCAGTCATCCCCATGACTTCCTCGACTATGCTTTGCAAGTGGCGCCGCATGGTGTTGTTGGTACCCGATCGATACCAGTAGGCCGAGTAGAGAATCTCCGGCGGGATTGTGTATTCCATTTGCAGAAGACCGCAAGCTTTTTCGTCAAGCATCGGATCACAGCGTACGAGTGAAGTTGAGATTTTGCGGTTAGGCGGTATTTCCTTTCCCAACTTAACGAAAGAACCTTGCAAGTATTGTTCTCCCAGATTAATGATTGGTGTTAGTGCATTGGAGCCACAGACGCGGCATGTATTACGTTTAATCAGGTGCACGCAGATTACCTCCTTAATATCATGCAAGTAGCTTACATCTTTAAACTAATTAATTGGTCATAATTAATGATTGTCCATGAATATACGTAAAAATTAGCTATTCCAATTCCAGCGAAACCTTGGCACAATTAGCGATAAATTGCAATTAGAAAGCTTTTGAATAACCCCTTTGGTTTTTTGTAAGTCTGATCAATCTTTGCCTCAAGTTTCCCCCACCAGGCTAATCTGCCTGAAATATGCGCTATATACTTCATATTATTTATTATCTCTTGTCTTTGCCACTTTTTTTGCCATCATTCCTTCAAATTAAACCTTCTGGAAAATTATACTTTCAACTGATTTCATGCCGATGTTAAGGCCAGAATCAAAATGCAAGATTTGAAAAAATTGGAGGGGCAATCTCCGTCACTCAAAAAAAAGGCCATTGTTCAAAGCTCTTAACTTGTCATGGTGAGCCTGTCGAACCATGACACTCAGGGCTTTCAAAAAACGCTCAAATCGCGGGCGCCGAAGCTTTCATTCAATCCGAATTTCCACGCGCCGTTTTCTTTGTACAATTTGAGGATGGCCGGTTTTTCGGATTTCTTGTATTGCAGGACAATTTCCGCCTCATCGGATTTGATTTTCCCCATTTCCCATTTGCATTCTTGCAGAACCATGTCCGGATTAAACACAAACAGGAAATTATCCCAGTAGGCTTTCGCCATGCTTCCGCCGGTCATGAAATCATTGCGCAACGCTTCATTGGTGTTTTCGACACCGGCCTTTTTATTTTCCTTGCGCACGTCGCTGATGATTTTCGCTTGAGATTTGGCGGAAAGA
>Ga0116183_1002893_pt1 | contig 17969 bp, 15 predicted proteins | sample AD_UKC078_MetaG_FD_89753 | JGI IMG/M metagenome (GOLD analysis project Ga0116183, IMG submission 89753) | Active sludge microbial communities of municipal wastewater-treating anaerobic digesters from USA - AD_UKC078_MetaG | ecosystem: Engineered > Bioreactor > Anaerobic > Digestate | place: USA... | reverse complement strand
GTGGTGCGTGAAATCACTTACACCGAACCGGCTGTCAAAGGCGATACTTCTGGCAAGGTAATGAAACCTGCAAAAATCGCGACAGGTCATGAAATTTCTGTGCCTTTATTTTGCGCACAGGGCGACAAAATCGAGATTGACACACGTACAGGTGAATATAGAAACCGTGTAATGAAATAATAAAATCATTTGTTTCATCTCATTAAGGGAGCAATTTGCTCCCTTTTTTTATATCCATGTTTTTTGTATACAAGTCATTAAAATTCGCGCTACTATACATATCCATCGCTACAATACACACGCTGGAGGTTGATATGAACGATAAGCAATTGGTTGCGCTAGAAGCGGCAAAATTTGTAAAAAATGGCATGTTGGTAGGCTTAGGTACCGGCTCTACTGCAAATTATTTTATTGACGAGTTGGCACGCCTGCAACGTGAAAATGGTCTAAACATCACCACCGTTGCCAGTTCCACCATCAGCGCCCAACGTGCACAATCGCTTGGTTTGCCCATTGTTGCCTTAGAACATATTGCCAGTATTGATCTCTATGTGGATGGCGCGGATGAAATTGCCCCTGATATGACTTTACTCAAAGGCCGAGGCAGTGATTTAGTCAAAGAGAAATTACTCGCTAAAGCGGCCACACAGTTTATTGCGGTGGCGGATGAAAGCAAGTTGGTGAACCGCATCGGCCAGAACTTTGTGATTCCGATTGAAGTCATTCCATTTGCGTGGCAAATCACTAAAAAAAGCCTTGAAGATGCTGGCGGCGTGGGTCATTTGCGCCCCAATGCGGCAAAAGATGGTTTCTGGATTACCTCGCACGGCAGTTACGTACTCGATTTAACCTTTGATGCAGACTTTAGCGCTAACGCCTTGAATGAACTCATTAACAATACCCCCGGTGTAGTTGATCACGGCATTTTTTATGGGCTGACAGATGCCATACTCATTGCAGCCAATGGCAAGGTAGAAGCGCGCTGGGCCTAATGTGCTCGCATACGCTAAGTACGTGGCAATTTTGCTAAGACAAAGTGACATGTCTAGGCTCTTAATTCTGCTGCTGGTTTTGCTGGCAGTTGCCTGTACACGTACTGACGAGCGCACTTCAACCGTAGCGCACCCTGAAATCCATGATGCTAACACCTTGGTTTTTGTCACACATAACGGCCCAACGACTTACTTTTACAACGCTGATAACAACCTCGCTGGCCTTGAATATGACTTGGCCACCTTATTTGTTCGGGATTTTGCGCCAGAATACCAACTCAAATTTTTAGTGGTGAATAGCGTGAGTGATGTCATCCCCGCACTATTAAAGGGCCGCGCACATATTGCCGCGGCCAATTTATCAATTACCCGTTTGCGGCAAGAACTGGTGCAATTTTCTACGCCTTACCAAGAAACGCAGCAACAGCTTGTTTGCTTCAATGATGATAAGACCAAGCGCAATCATCCCATCAAAGTAAAAGCCTTAAGTGAAGTACTAGTGGGCAAAAAAATGGCGGTGCCTCTAGGTACTAGTTTTGAAGAGCGGCTGAACCAACTCAAAACGAATCAACCAACATTACAATGGCAAGCATTGCCTAACACCAATTCAGAGCTCCTTTTAAGCGAGGTTGCCAACGGCACGCTGGACTACACCGTGGCAGACAGCCATTTGGTATCCATTATGCAGAACTATTATCCTAATTTGGCCGTGGCCAGCGCATTGGGGGAACCTGACAAACTCGCCTGGGCGTTATCAAAACAAGCCGACCCGGCACTAGTTAAAAAAGTGAATGCCTTTTTTGCCAAAATTAAAAAAGACGGCACCTTGCAGCACCTGATTGACCGCTATTATGGCCACTCAGAGCGCCTAAACACAGAAGACGTCACCGTGTTTCTTGAACGTAGCCAAAGCCTATTGCCCAACTATGCGGCACTCTTTAAACAAGCACAGGAGCAAACCGGCCTTGATTGGCGCTTAATTGCTGCGGTGAGCTATCGCGAATCGCACTGGGACCCCTTAAACACCTCTCCCACCGGCGTGCGGGGGTTGATGATGCTCACCGAAAACACCGCAAAACTCATGGGCGTGACGGATAGGCTAGACCCCGTACAAAGTATTCCTGCCGGGGCAAAATATATTGTCAAAATGATAGAAACCATTCCAGATAGCGTGCCTGAACCAGACCGCACTTATTTGGCGCTGGCCGCCTACAATATTGGCTACGCACATTTGCAAGATGCAAGAACCCTCGCAAAACGTTTAAAACTCAACCCGGACCGCTGGTCTGACGTTAAAAAAACCCTGCTCATGTTACGCCAGCCCGATTATTACACCACGTTAAAATATGGTTACGCAAACGGTAGCGCACCCGTTATTTTTGTAGAGTCCGTGCGCAGTTACCAAAATATTTTGGAATATCATCAACCCAGCCACCCACAAAATGAAACATCAAGCGTCGCTCAGTTAGGTAATTAATAAGTGCCTAAAATCACTTTCTCAGCTTTTTAAAAGTCCCGAGAGAAAAATAATGCCCTGAGAGCCTTTATTTATAAGGCTCTCAGGGCATCGAAAAAGGTTGGATGTAAATTAAGGCTTAAATTGGCTTGATTTGATCAAGATTATTCATGTACGAACGCAGCACTTTAGGCACGGTTACGCTGCCATCCGCATTCTGATAATTCTCCAGCACAGCTACCAATGTGCGCCCCACTGCCAAACCGGAACCGTTCAAGGTGTGCACAAGTTCTGGCTTGCCCTGTTCATTTCTAAAACGTGCCTGCAAACGGCGCGCTTGAAACGCCTCGCAATTGCTGACGGAAGAAATTTCACGGTAGGTATTTTGCGCAGGCAACCAGACTTCTAAGTCATACGTTTTAGCCGCACCAAAACCCATATCGCCTGTACATAATGAAACTACGCGGTAAGGCAACTCCAGTGCTTTTAAAATATTTTCCGCATGCCCCACCATTTCTTCAAGCGCTTCGTAGCTTTTGCTTGGGTGTACAATTTGCACCATCTCGACTTTATCAAATTGGTGCTGGCGTATCATGCCTTTGGTGTCGCGCCCATAACTGCCCGCCTCGCTTCTAAAGCATGGCGTATGCGCGGTCAGTTTAATCGGCAAACTTTCTAACGGCACAATTTCATCGCGCACGGTGTTAGTGAGCGTGACTTCTGAAGTTGGGATTAAATAAAGTTTGCTGTCGTTGTGCTGAACGCTAAATAAATCTTCTTCAAATTTCGGTAATTGCCCCGTACCCTTGAGCGTTTCTGCGTTCACTAAATAAGGTGTATAGCATTCGGTATAACCATGCATTTCCGTCTGCGTGTCCAGCATAAACTGCGCTAACGCACGGTGTAATTTCGCCACTTGGCCACGCATCAGTGTAAAGCGTGCGCCAGAAAGTTTGGCACCTGTGTCAAAATCTAAACCCAGTGGCGTACCCACATCGGTGTGGTCTTTAATTTCAAAATCAAAGTTTCGTGGCGTACCCACTTTGCGCACTTCTACATTTTGCGTTTCATCTTTGCCTTGTGGCACACTGCTATGCGGCAAATTAGGCACATTCAACAATAAATTTTGTAATTCTGTTTGCAACTCGGCCAGGCGTGCTTCATCGGCTTTTAATTGGTCGCCCAAGCCTGCAACTTCAGCCAGAATAGCACTGACATCTTCACCCTTAGATTTTGCAATACCGATTTGTTTTGAAGCGTTATTGCGCTTGGCTTGCAGATCCTGTGTACGCGTCTGTACAGTTTTACGCTCTTGCTCAAGTGTTGTAAACTCCTGTGACGGAAAATCAAATCCACGGTTTTTTAATTGGCTTACTACACCCTCTAAATCATTTCTTAATGCTTGTATATCTAACATATCGCTCTCAATTATCCAGTGGCTATTTCTTGGCTTTTTTATCTAATTCTTTTAAATGCTGTAACTTCTCCGTAATTTTACCCTCAAGCCCGCGTGGTGTGGGATTATAAAATTGCGGCACTTTGTTTTGTTGTACTAATTCATCAGGGAAATACTCCTCACCCGCCGCGTAGGCTTCGGGTTCATGATGCGCATAGCGGTACTCTTTGCCATAATCTAACGCTTTCATCAGCTTAGTCGGCGCATTTCTTAAATGTAGCGGTACAGGACGCGATTTATCTTGGCCGACAAAGGCTTTGGCCTGATTATACGCGTTATAGGCGGCGTTACTTTTAGGCGCCACCGCTAAATAAATCACTGCATTCGACAGCGCCAATTCCCCCTCAGGCGAACCCAGACGCTCGTAAATCTGGCAAGCTTCCAGCGTCATCCCCTGCGCGCGCGGGTCTGCCAGACCAATGTCCTCAATCGCCATACGCATAATGCGCCGACCTAAATAGAGCGGGTCTGCACCTCCATCAATCATGCGCAAAAACCAATAAAGCGCAGCATCTGGATTTGAGCCACGTACAGATTTATGCAAAGCTGAGATTTGGTCGTAAAACGCTTCGCCACCTTTATCAAAGCGGCGCAGTTTTTCTGCCATAGTCGTTTGCAAAAAGGCTTCATCAATTTCAGTAATGCCTGCACTAGTAGCAGCATTAAATAAACTTTCAGCAAAATTGAGCAAGCGTCTGGCATCACCGTCAGCGTAGGCTATCACCTGTTCTTTCACCTCAGGCGAAAAATGCGTATTTTCTGCCACCAGTGCCCGCGCGCGCTCTAACAGTAAAGCCAGTTCTGACTCCGCAAGCGCATGAAGTACAAATACCTGCGCACGGCTGAGTAGCGCGCTATTGACTTCAAACGAGGGGTTTTCAGTGGTTGCGCCAATAAACGTAATGAGACCGCTTTCAACAAAGGGTAAGAATGCGTCCTGCTGGCCTTTATTAAAGCGATGCACCTCATCCACAAAAAGAATCGTTTTGCGGCCATGTTGCTGCAAGATGAGTTCTGCCCGCTCTACTGCTTCACGAATATCTTTAATGCCAGATAGCACGGCTGAAATCGGGATAAATTCAGCGTCTACCGTATTGGCAATCAGCCTAGCCAATGTGGTTTTACCCACGCCTGGCGGCCCCCACAAAATCATAGAAGGCAATTTTCCCGATTGAAATGCTAGCTTTAAAGGTTTATTTTCACCCAGCAGATGCGATTGCCCCACCACTTCTTCTAAAGTTTTGGGGCGTAAAATTTCTGCTAAAGGTGCTTGCGGGGTGTTAGGTTGAAATAAATCGCTCAAAATATGGGTTTTTTCTGATGTTTAGCATCGCAGATGAACTCGCTGACATATTACGTCATATTGCAATGATAAACATTCACCCAATATTTTCAATCATTAGATTTTTTTGTGATGTTGCCTAATAAAGTTTGATTGGATATCACCACAGTGTCGCCAGTCACCCCTTCTTGCAAGGTATAGGTCATCTTAGCCAATGATAAATTGGTTGGCTCTAGCTGTGCAGCGTTTACCGTGAGTAGGCCATCATTGCCGGGACCCGTTGTTTTAAGCGTGGTATTCGTAAAAGGAATATTGCCAGCACTTGAATTGAGTGTTGCTTTCATTTGAGCGGATATTTTTCGATTATCCAGCACACCGCCCACAAACTTATCGGACTGCACATCAAACTCTGCTTTGTAGTTTGAGAAATTCACTTTTAATGTCGAGGTTAAATTGGCAGTGGATATCGTTAGCCCCCCTAAAAAACTAATGGGTGTTGTGGCACTATATTCGGCTCTGGCACGTAGACTATGTAATTGCGGCAAGCCTGCTAATCCAGCTTCTAGTAGACCAGTAGATTTTTTGTCGAGTTCGGCCAATATCAAAACGGGAATTGCCTTAGTGATTTCTTCATTGGGTTCATCGCTTTTATTTGCATCAACTTTATTATCCGCCACAGAAAAGTGTTTTTCTTTTTCCAATACTGCAACTTTTGTAGTGTGATCTACCTCATCAATTTTGGCACTGGCGTCTTTTTGATGTTCGGTACTCCCCACCCCTGCTTTTCTTGGCGCTGCGGCACTGATTTTAACTTCTTGCGCGCTATATTGCGGCGGCTGTTTACCATCGGTTTCACCTGTTTGGCCTTGATATAAAATTAAGTTACCCTGGCTATTTTCAAGATACGCTGCACCGTCACCTACCGTCACACGTAGTACGCCATCTTTAAATTCACTGAGTGTTTCAGTACCACGAATTCCAATGGTTGCAACCGGTGTATTCATGCGCCAGGCCTGCTTGTTTGATTTACCGATTAAGCCGGTAATTGCTCTCAAACCACCTTTGACTAAGCGAAAAAAGCCTTTTTCAGTACCGTCAGCTTGGCCTGAAAAATGGTATTCTTCAACCTTAAACTCTGTATTTGGCTGAAACGACATATAGCCGCCATCAATAAAGCGCACTTGCGCACGCCCATCTGTCGTTTGAATCATGTCACCATTTTCAATGGCGGCACCTTTTGTAAGCGTTCTGCTTGTACCATTCGCGTCAATAGCTGTGACATTTCCTGTCACAAATTGTACCTTGCCGACCTCTGCATTCGCCAGGATGGGTAATGCTGCTAAAAACAAAAACGCCATTAATACTTTGAAGCTGATGTTGTTTTTTTTCAATATAATCATATCCATAGCCATGTTTACATCCTTTGCTTTCGCCAAATTTTCTCACCATCGCCAATTTTCTCACCATCGTTAAGATGAGAAAGTATTGAATAATGTCAAGTTTTAACAGTCAACACAAGCAATTTTTATACCCAGCGCATTTACCAATGAAAATCTTTTCTGACACTCACCGAAAACATGGTGCGATCAAACGCATTGATGACTGTATTTGAATCATTTTTTAAATAGGACAACTCAGGTTTTATCACCCAATCACGCGCAGGCATATAGCGCAACCCTAGGGCAACTTCGTACTGCTTGTCCTCTTTATCGACTAAAAATATGGGGTCTTGAGCCTGATATTCGCGCCGCTCATAACTCATTGAAACATAAGGAATCAGTTTTGTGGTCATTGATAACTGCCCGCCTAATCGTAATCCCCACAAGTGATGATCTAAAAAATCCGCTTGGCTGTCTCGCGCATTTTCCCGACCAAAATAGGCATTGGTAAAAAGTACCGGGCTTTTATCGCCTGCAAAAACATGCGCCCAACCTGCGCCTAAAATCAGGCGGTCTGCGTCTCTTATGGCATTACCGGCATAATCAAGTCGCGTGGCCTGTGCAAACAGACTGCCTTGGTTACGGTCATCAAAGTTTCTTTGCCATTGCAGCGTCACGCCATAAGTACGACGATACGCTTCACTATCTACATCAAACCGGCTATCTTGTGCTGAAAAAGTGACTGTGTCGATAAACCGTTTATATTGTAGCCCTGCATTGATATCTAAATAACTGGTATCAAAAGTTGTTTCAGAATTATTAAATTTACTGTTACCACTTACACTAGCAAACACCGAAACGGCCTGGCTAATTGGGTGGCGTATAGACAGACCACCTGAAATACTTTTAAAACCATCCGATGTTTCAGGGGAAGTATTGGGTACCAATACACCAAAAGTTGGAATAAAAATATTGCTATCGGATGATGCACTGTTTACATTGCTATCGTAACCAAGGCCAAAGCCAAGAAAACCACCAAACGTTGTCGTGAGCCCGAGTGATTTATCAATGGCGGTGACATAGCGCGCAATGGCACTTGTCACGTCTTGTGAGGGCTTTTGATCAAGCACATTTTGAAACTCCAGTTTAGAAGACTCAACTTCACCCAATTTGAAGTGCGCTTTTGCCATTTCTGTTCTGGCATCAGTATGATTTGGCTCTGTTGCCAAAACACGCTCCAGTGCAAACACACCACGTGTGACATTGCCGCTTTCAACCCCAGCAACACCGAGCAAGTAATCAAAATCCACTTCGCCTGCATGCACTTCCTCTAGTGGTTCAAGCAGTTTATAGGCGCCTACATAATCACCCAACTGCATCAAGGCGCGTGCCTGTTGCGCTACAACATCTTCCATCGCTACTGCATAAAGCGGCAGCAAAAATGTAGTAAACAGCACCCATCGCTGCACCTTTTTATAGAATTGAGTAAATCGCATGCAAACCCTAACCAAACAAATTAAAAACACTATACAACTTATTGAAAAAATGATGAATTATTTTTAATGCCATATGTTATCAACAATTTCACTATTTGCATAAGGCTGTTGCTTTTTCGCAAAAAAATGGCGCTAATTACTTAACGCCATTTTTTCAGTAGAAATAAACCAAGACTTATTAAAGAGAATTACTCCACCAACACATCTACCCCCTGAGGCACCTTAAACAAAAACAGCTTTGCGTTGATATTGGGGTTTGGTTTCACATCAGTAAACACAATTTTCGTCAGATGCCCAAAGCTATCAACCAATTCCATCTGTTGCAATTGGTTGCCCTTAAAAGCAATGGCAATATTGCTAAACCCTGAATCAGCATCTTTTGACAAGGCCGACACCCAGTCAAGATTGTCTTCACGGCTTAAATTTGCGAGGTTAAAATTTTTCTCTAGATCTTCACCGCCTGCCAACAATGCAGCAGGACTGGCACTTAGCGCCTTACTTAATTGGCGGGTCGTCACTTGCGCAAGCTCAATATCGTAAAGCCATACTTGTTTACCATCACTCACCAATTGTTGCTCAAATGGTTTTTTATAATCCCACCGAAATTGATTGGGGCGTTTTATAACCATTTCACCAAATACATCTTGAATTTTTTGGCCTTTGGTATCAGTCACCACTTGGTGGAACTTTGCACTGATCGATTGCGTGCTGTTGTAGAATTTTTTTAGGCTGTCTATACCTTCAGCCATGCTAAGGGTTGGCATTGCGGCAACCAACAAAGCTGCTGAAACGATAATAGTTCTGAGTGTATACATTCAATTCCTTAAAATAATTAAGCTTCGTGGTGTGGCGCCAGCACTTCGCGATTGCCGTTACTTTGCATGCTAGACACCAACCCTGCTCGCTCCATATCTTCAATTAAACGGGCCGCACGGTTGTAGCCGATGCGCAATTGCCGCTGCACGGCTGAAATACTCGCACGACGCGTTTTAAGCACAATACTCACCGCTTCATCATACAAAGGATCAACCTCTGCATTGGCATTTGAGCCACCCCCTGCAAAATCACTGCCACCTTCTTCAACCTCGTTGGTTAAGATGCCTTCAATATAATTTGGTTCACCCTGCGCTTTAAGGTAGTTCACCACCTTATGCACTTCAGCGTCAGAGACAAAAGCGCCGTGAATACGAATGGGGTAACCCGTACCGGGCGGCATGTAGAGCATATCACCCTGCCCTAGTAACGCTTCAGCGCCCATTTGGTCTAATATGGTGCGAGAATCAATTTTGCTGGACACTTGAAACGAAATACGCGTAGGCACATTGGCTTTAATCAGCCCTGTAATCACATCCACTGACGGGCGCTGTGTAGCCAATACGAGATGAATACCGCAGGCGCGCGCTTTTTGCGCTAAGCGTGCAATCAGTTCTTCAACCTTTTTACCAACGACCATCATTAAATCTGCCAACTCATCAATCACCACTACGATAAGCGGCATCTCCATGAGCGGTTCTGGTTCATCCGGCGTTAGGCTGAAAGGATGGGGAATTTTTTCTCCGGCTTTATCGGCATCTCTGATTTTTTGGTTGTAGCCGGCCAAGTTACGCACCCCTAACATCGACATCAATTTATAACGGCGTTCCATTTCTGCCACGCACCAGTTAAGCGCATTTGCCGCCTGACGCATATCGGTGACGACTGGCGCCAACAAATGTGGAATGCCTTCATACACTGAAAGCTCCAGCATTTTTGGGTCTATTAAAATCATGCGCACTTGGCTGGCATCGGCCTTGTAGAGCCAACTCAGAATCAGCGCGTTAATGGCGACTGATTTACCTGATCCAGTAGTACCCGCCACCAGCACATGCGGCATTTTCGCTAAATCAGCAACTGCAGGCTTACCAGCAATATCCTTACCAAGTGAAATGGCGAGCGGTGAATGAATGTCCGCATAAGCTTGGCTACCCATAATTTCGGATAAATGCACGATTTGGCGTTTTGGGTTTGGAATCTCCAATCCCATGCAGGTTTTACCTGGAATTGTTTCAACCACACGCACACTGACCACTGATAACGCTCGTGCCAAATCTTTAATTAAATTAGTCACTTGGCTACCTTTTACGCCAGGTGCGGGCTCTAATTCAAAACGAGTAATGACTGGGCCAGGTTGCGCGGTCAATACTTTGACCTCGATGCCAAAGTCCATCAATTTGCGTTCAATCAAACGCGAGGTGAAGTCCAGTGTTTCAGCGGAAGGCAACTCAACGGCCCCAGAAGGCGGGTCTAATAGATGTAGTGGCGGTAATACTGAATCGGGTAGCGACTCAAATAACGGTGCCTGTTTTTCTTTTTGGACGCGCGCGCTTTGTTCTACTTCTAATATCGGTTTTTCAATGTGAACTGGCTCACGGTTTTCGGAGCGTTTACGTTCGGTTTGCACAAATTCAGTCCGTTCTTGCTCAATGACTTTTCCAACTTTTCTATCTTGCCAATCTTGCCATTTGTAAACAATAAATTGATAAGTTGCAATGATACCTGCACCTAATTTTTCAGTCAGCATAATCCACGACCAGCCCGTAAACAGACTAAAGCCAATGACAAACATTGAAAGCAGCAACATTAACGAGCCCGTGCTACCAAACATGCTACGAAGACCCGCATCAACCGCAGTGCCTATCATGCCACCGCGTGCATCAGGCAGTGTGACTGGCAATTCAATAAGATGGCCCGATTCCAGTGCGGATGAGGCGACCAACAAGAGCGCAAACCCAATTAAGTTGAACAACAAAAATGGCTTTTCACTTTGATTGACCACTTCAAGTTTTAAATAAACCAGCCACATGGCGTAAAAAGCAAACACCGTCCACCACCACGCCGAAAAGCCAAATAAAAACAACAGTAGCGCTGAAACATTAGCACCCACGTTACCGCCCGCATTATGAATCTGCGAAATATTTGCCGATACATTGACCCAAGAAACATCTTCTCGATGGTAGGTAAAAAGAATCACCGTGATATAGAGCCCTAGTAGCACTAACACCAACCACCAAGCTTCCTTAATCAAGGTTTTGCCTATGGTGTGCGACTTGCTCACTTCAGCTTCGCGACGCGCGTTGACCGGGATGGATTTTTTGAAAAACAAGATATAAAACCTTACAAATTTAACGTTAAAACAAATTATAGCAGTATCAAAGTCGCTCTGTAGCTAATACAATAGCATACTAGATTTAATCTTGTTTTTTCTCAGGAGTTCATCATGGATATTGGCATTACCGCTCAAGATAGAAAAGAGATTGCTCAAGGCTTGTCGCATCTTTTGGCTGACACTTACACGCTGTATTTAAAAACCCATTATTTTCACTGGAACGTGACGGGGCCGATGTTTAACACCCTGCATCTGATGTTTGAAACCCAGTACAATGAGCTGGCACTTGCGGTAGATTTAATCGCTGAGCGTATCCGTGCCTTGGATATTTTTGCGCCGGGCACTTATCGCGATTTTGCCAAATTAACTTCGATCAAAGAATCAGAATCTGTGCCCAACGCGCAAGCCATGATTGCTGAATTAGTGGCTGGCCACGAGGCGGTGTGCCGCACAGCGCGTAAGGTTTTTCCGGCTGCCGAAGCTGCGGCCGACGAAGCCACGAAAGATTTGCTCACACAACGCTTACAACTACATGAAAAGACAGCCTGGATGCTTAGAAGCTTATTAGAAAAGTAAAGACTCAGGCTGTCTTTCGGTGTAGGCTAACTCGTAAAGCGATGTTAAGCGTAGCGGCCGAAGCCAAAAAACCGCATGGATGCTACGTAGCTTGCTTGAAAAATAATGCTGTTTTTCAGTGAAGACTAACCTTTAGGTGATGTCGCAACTAAAAGACAGCCTGGATGCTTAGAAGCTTATTAGAAAATTAACTTGAAAAATCTCGCATTCAGCCATACCTAACACAATACTATTTGCAAAGAAAGAAAGTTTCATATTATGACAACACGTCACGCTAACCTCTTAATTTTAGGCTCAGGCCCTGCTGGCTATTCTGCTGCGGTGTATGCCGCGCGCGCAAACCTAAACCCTGTGCTCATCACCGGCATTGCACAAGGCGGACAACTGATGACAACCACCGAAGTTGACAACTGGCCAGCAGATGCCGATGGTGTGCAAGGGCCAGAGTTGATGGCACGCTTTCAAAAACATGCTGAGCGCTTTAATACCGAAATGATATTTGACCATATTCATACCACGCACTTACATGAAAAACCGATTCGCCTAATAGGTGACAGCGGTGAATATACTTGCGATGCGCTCATCATTGCAACAGGCGCCTCGGCTAAATATCTTGGCATTCCATCGGAAGAAAAATTCTCAGGCAAAGGTGTTTCTGCCTGTGCCACTTGCGATGGTTTTTTCTATCGTAATCAAGAGGTTGCTGTAATTGGCGGCGGCAACACCGCTGTGGAAGAAGCGCTTTATCTCGCGAATATTGCCAGCAAAGTGACGCTGGTGCATCGCCGTGATAAATTCAAAGCCGAAGCCATTTTGGTTGACAAACTCATGGAACGCGTCAAAGAAGGCAAAATTGTTTTAGAGACTTTTCAAACGCTGGATGAAGTGTTGGGGGATGACAGCGGCGTAACTGGTATACGTTTAAAAAATGTCAATGATGGTACGACCAAAGAAATCAAACTCATGGGTGTCTTTATTGCCATTGGGCACAAACCTAACACCGATATTTTTGAAGGCCAGCTTGAAATGGAAGGTGGCTACATTGTGACGCAGATGGGACGCGCCGGAAACGCCACAGCAACCAGCGTACCAGGGGTTTTTGCGGCAGGTGATGTGCAAGACCATATTTACCGTCAGGCAGTGACCAGCGCTGGCACGGGTTGTATGGCGGCCCTAGATGCTGAGCGGTATTTAGATAAATAATGATGATGTAGGAGCGGTCCGTGACTGCGAAAAGTGGAGACTCTAGCTAAATTTTCGCGGTCACGGACCGCTCCTACAAATACATACGGCGCGAAAAATTGTGACGAACTCTAAAGAAAATGAAGAAAATCTCTTTTCTGAAGCGGTAAAAGACGCGCGGCCTTTACCTGAAAATAACCGCGCATTTCACGAAATCAAAAAACCCAAGCCTATTCCAAAGCAGTTGATTCGCGATGAACAGCAAGCGCTGATTGACTCACTCTCTGACCACTATATTCCCGCCTACGAAATGGAAACCGGCGAAGAACTGCTGTATCTGCGCGAAGGCCACTCGCCCGATATTTTAAGAAAACTACGCCGTGGCAAATGGGTCATCCAAGCACATATTGATTTACACGGCTTAGTTAGTGATGAAGCGCGGCTTTATGTGGCCAATTTTATTAGTGACTGCAAAAAGCGCGGCATTCGCTGCATACGCATTGTGCATGGCAAAGGCTTAGGCTCGCGCAACCGTGAACCGATTTTAAAGCACAAGCTGCGCGGCTGGTTAATTCAAAAAGATGAAGTGATTGCCTATGCGCAAGCCAAACAGCAAGATGGCGGCAGTGGCGCGGTCATTGTATTATTGAAAGCTTAATTTGCTGTTCATGTTGGCGCAGTAAAAAATGGAAAACTGCACACATTTTAAATGTGTCATTTTTATTCAAATTCACCCAAATTTAGCATCAACCTTTTTGCACTGCCCTGCAAGCCTTTATTTACAAGGCTCCCAGAGCATCAAAAAATCCTCGGCGATTAAATTGCTTTTGAAAGTGCATTAATCTTCTGCTAAAAAACCGCCACTTTGGCGCGCCCACAAGCTGGCATACAAGCCTTTTTTCTTAAGTAAGGCTTGATGTGTACCTTGCTCAATAATTTCACCGTTATCCAGCACAATTAACCTATCCATCGCGGCAATGGTAGAAAGCCGATGCGCAATCGCCATCACCGTTTTTCCCTGCATCAACTGATACAAACTACTTTGGATAACTGCTTCCACTTCTGAGTCCAGCGCACTGGTTGCTTCGTCCAACACCAAAATCGGCGCGTCCTTTAGCATGACACGCGCAATGGCAATACGCTGGCGCTGGCCGCCAGAAAGTTTTACACCACGCTCACCTACGTGCGCATCGTAACCGGTACGGCCATGTGAATCACGCAAATTCAGAATAAAGTCATGGGCTTCGGCAAGTTTTGCGGCAGCAATCATGTCCTCTTCCGTGGCGTTGGGGCGGCCGTATAAAATATTGTCACGTACGCTGCGATGTAGCAATGAAGTATCTTGTGTCACCATGCCGATGTGTTCACGCAGGCTATTTTGCGTGACTTGATGCACCGACTGCCCATCAATGGTAATGTTGCCAGACTGTACGTCATAAAAACGTAATAATAAATTCACGATGGTAGATTTACCCGCGCCTGAACGCCCGACAATCCCCACTTTTTCTCCTGCTTGAATGGTCAGTTGAAATTGGTCTAACAGCGGATTCTGGTTGGCATAAGCAAAGTGCACATTGGCAAACGTAATCTCACCTTTTTTCACCTCAAGGGGTTGCGCATTTTCCGCATCAATGATGTTATGCGGTTGCGATAATGTATTGATGCCGTCCTGCACGGTGCCGACTTGCTCGTAAAGCGAGGTGAGTTCCCACATCACCCAATGTGAAATGCCATTCAGGCGCAAGGCCATGGCCGTCACCGCAGCAACAGCGCCAACTCCCACCTGCTCCTGACTCCAAAGCCAAAGTGCAACCCCTGAACAGCCAATCACCAGACACATGTTTAAAAAATGGTTGATGGTTTCTACACTGCTCACCATGCGCATTTGCCGATTCACAAAACCTAAAAATTCGTGCATGGCAGATTTAGCGTAATCGGCTTCTCGGCCTGCATGTGAAAATAACTTCACTGTACTAATATTGGTATAGGCATCTGTGATACGCCCAGTCATCAGGGCACGGGCATCTGCCTGTTGCTGGGAAACACGCGCTAGTTTGGGAATAAAATAAAAAAGTGCCGCACTATAAAACAGTAGCCATAGCAAAAAAGGCCATATGATCATCAGGTTAAAACTGCCAACTACGGCCAAAATCGTTACAAAATAAATCATCACATAGACCATGATGTCTGTCACAATAAACCAGACATCACGCACTGCTAGTGCCGTTTGCATGACTTTTGCTGAGACGCGTCCGGCAAACTCATCCTGATAAAAACTCATGCTTTGTCCCAGCATCAGTCGATGAAAGTTCCAGCGCAGCCGCATGGGGAAAGTTCCTGCAAGTGTTTGATGTTTAAGCAAAGTTTGCGCACCCACCAGCACGGTGCTAAATAGCAAAATGCCCGCAAGCAGGGCTAAATCGCGTAAATGGTAGTTCCACAGCAGTTGGTGTGGAATATCACTTAATCTGTCCACCACTTTGCCCATCATAGCAAATAGCAAAGCTTCAAACGCGCCTATGCACGCCGTGAGCAAAGTCATGCCCACAATGTACGGGCGCATACCCTCGGTACAAGACCACACAAATGCCCAGAAACTTTTTGGCGGCGTACTGAAAAGTTTGCCGGGGAACGGGTTAATTAAATTTTCAAACCAGCGAAACATAAACTAAATGGCGTGAATAGTACACACAGCCTCAGCTGCTATACCTTCACCACGCCCGGTAAAGCCAAGCTTTTCAGTCGTCGTGGCTTTCACATTGATTTGCGAAATCGCCACCTGGCAGTCAGCTGCGATGTTCACGCACATTTGTGCGGTATGTGGGGATAGCTTTGGCGCCTCACAAATGACGGTGGCATCGATATTACCTACGCGATATTGCTGCTCATGTAGCAGCGCGACAACATGCCGCAGTAGCGCGCGTGAATCAGCCCCTTTATATCGAATATCAGTTGGCGGAAAATGCTTGCCAATATCACCCAAGGCAGCCGCGCCTAATAAAGCATCACAAATAGCATGCAGCAGCACATCGGCATCGGAATGGCCGTCCAAACCTTTGTCATGTGGAATATCAATGCCGCCGATAATGCATTTTCGCCCTGCCACCAGCACATGCACATCAAAGCCGTGACCAATTCTTATTGTCATCAATCGACCCTTTAACTCTGGTTAAGTAATGCGGATAACACGGCTAAATCTTGCGGATAAGTCACTTTAAGGTTGCGTAATTCACCTGTTACCAACTTTGGCTTCAAGCCTAGCGCTTCAATCGCTTCTGCTTCATCCGTCGGACTACCCGCAAATTCGCTCAGCGCTTTTTTAAGCGTAGCATACTTAAACATTTGCGGTGTTTGTGCCTGCCATAAATCATTGCGTGGAATCGTGGCCGACACGCGCTGTGCGTCATCAGCGCGTTTAAGCGTATCAGCCAGCGGCAACGCTAACAAACCACCAACTTCATCATGCTCCAAGGTGTTTAAGAGCTGATTTAACAAAAGATTACTCAGACCGGGACGTGCGGCATCATGCACTAAAATCCAGTCATCCTCATCCACCCGCGTTGCAATCGCATGCAAGCCATTCAATACCGTCTCCGCCCTTGTATTTCCACCACAATAGTGTACCTGTGCTTTATCACTTAAATGCAGATAAGTACTGCGCCAATGGGCATCACCCTCACTAAGAATGATATGGATACTATCTACCCTAGTTGCCACGTCAAAAGTTTTAATCACGTGCTGAATCAGCGACTTACCGTTTAAACTCAGATATTGCTTAGGTGCCTCGGCACCCATACGGCTACCGGTGCCTGCGGCGGGGATGATGACGTGAAAACGCGCCATGTTAAATTTTAAGTAATCTAAAGAACATAGCCAGATTCTAACATACAGACGCACTGTAAAATAATGCCTCTCTTAGCCCGCTTAATTTATGTTGTTTTTTGTAGGAGCAGTCATTGACCGCGAACCATCGCTTTCGCGGTCAAGGTCCGCTCCTACAGAAAGCACACATCTTTTTGCACTTGCTCTCAACTGATAACATTCAACATTACAAATAAAAACGGAAGCCGAAGCTTCCGTTTTTATTACCAAAATAATGGATTTGATTATGCTTGGTTTGCTTTTCTACGACGCGATGTAAAACCAATTAAACCTAATCCTGCTAACAGCATGGAGTAGGTTTCTGGTTCTGGTACAGAAGTAGCGATTAGATTCGCGCCCAAAGTAACATTGTCAAAAGCTACATAATTTATCGCGTCAGTAAAACTAATGGATTTTGCAACACCGCTAAATGAAAGCCCAATCTGTGACCAATTACAAAATATTCCATTAGGGTCACCAATACAGCCATTTGCATCATGTTGTGCGGCCAACACAAGCGTGCCAAGTAAGCTGCCTGTGCCGTTTAGGCCATCATAAATGCTGACTGATTTAGCTTGTGAAGCACTGTAGAAGAAAGAAAAGCCAGTATCAAAACCAGCAGCTACATTGATAAATGAATTATTGACACCACCAAACGTTGTAAATACCAAAACAGTATTCGGCGAAGGTTCATTGGCGATGGGAGCCGTACCTCCAGCATCTGAATCAATGATACCAATTGCGGAACTTCCAAACGCTACGCCGTAATTACTACCTGCCCCACCATTATAAAAATTACCAATTGGCGTATTATTTGCAACGCCTTCAAAATTCATAGTCACCACAGCGGCTGAAGCTGATGTACTAAAAACAAAAAGCAACAGTAATATTATCTTTTTCATATTGAACCTAATTTTGACGACACATCATTGTAATGTAGGGGTATTGCATACATCACATTAAATTTAAAAATAGTATATAACTTATTGAAAAATTTAAAAATACTATAATTTAAATTTAAGTTCAATCACCCAATAGGGTTAGTATTCAATAAACAAAATATGAAAATTTGTCATAAGATTAATCTTCAGCCGTTGAGCCAATTTTATGAATACTTAAATCCGCTCCGTCAAACTCTTCTTCC
>Ga0116183_1002888_pt1 | contig 17999 bp, 15 predicted proteins | sample AD_UKC078_MetaG_FD_89753 | JGI IMG/M metagenome (GOLD analysis project Ga0116183, IMG submission 89753) | Active sludge microbial communities of municipal wastewater-treating anaerobic digesters from USA - AD_UKC078_MetaG | ecosystem: Engineered > Bioreactor > Anaerobic > Digestate | place: USA... | reverse complement strand
TACTATAAAAAGATTATGGATGCGGCAGTAACGTAATAATATTGAGGAATAGGAGGTGTGTACATGGCAACGATTGAGTTATATAAAAGTAAGATAAACAATATGTCTAACTATATTAACCAAGCTAAGTCTGCTGTTGGAGACTTCTGCGTGGATTTGTCTGCCCTAAAATCGAAAGTTCTCGGAATCAACAGCAGTGTATGCGATAGTGTTGTCACGAGCATCTCGACCTCATCTCAGACACAAGAGCAGCAGATTGCAGGTCTTGAAGCTACACAAAGAGAAGTCGATGAATTCATTAACTTGACAGTAGATCGTGATAACTCTGCTTCTTCTGAAATATCTCGTGCCAAGAAGGACTTTTACAAACAATACTCTTATCTTAAGCCTGACTGTGAGAAGACCGACTGGGAAAAGTTCTGCGAAGGCTTAAAGAAGGTCGGTCAGTGGTGTAAAGATCACTGGAAAGAGATTGTGCTTGTAATTGAAATCGTAGCGGCTGTTGTCTGCCTTTGCGTTCCTGGCTTACAGGGTATAGGCACTGGTATTCTTATCGGAGCCTTAAAAGGTGCTTTGACCGGCGGCTTGATCGGCGGAATTACCAGTATGCTAACCGGAGGGTCATTCCTAGAAGGATTTGCCCAAGGCGCATTAGATGGTGCCATAATGGGTGGTGCTTTGGGCGGCGTAGGTGGAATCGCTGGCAAATTCATAACCTGCGGTTCTAAATTAGGAAACGCAATACAGACAACCTCTAAAATCAGCGGAGCCATTTCCAATAGTATGGATGGTTTCGACATGGTTTCATTGGGACTTGGAATGATAGATCCTAACAATCCTATTACAGAACTGAACAACAAAATGCACCAGAGCGATGTATACAACAAGTTCCAGATGGGTGTTAGCTTGGTATCTTCGTTCTCAGGTGCTGCTTCTCAGAATATGGCATGCTTTGTTGCTGGTACATTGATTCTTACAACTGCTGGTTTACTTGCAATTGAAAAGCTTAGAGCTGGTGATAAGGTCTTAGCTGCTGATCCTGAGTCATTTGAAGTCGGTGAGAAAACCATTCTTGAAGCATTTGAACGTAAGGTATACAAGCTTGTTCATCTTACAATAAACGGTGAGAAGATAGTAACTACTGACAATCACCCATTCTATGTACAAGGCAGAGGATTTATCAAGGCAGAAGGTCTTTTCGTAGGTGATAAACTCATAAGTGTTGACGGTAAAGATCTTATCGTTGAAACACATGATATTGAGCAGTGCGAGAAGCCTATAACTGTTTATAACTTCAAAGTTGAGGATTACCATACATACTTTGTTGGCAATTGCAAGATTTGGGTTCATAACAATGACTGTGTAAAGAAAGTCGAATCTGGTGAAATAGAACTGGAAACAAAAAAACAAAAAGGCAACTATGGTGAAATGAAGATGGATGAACACTATGACAGCAAGGGATTTGAGAAAATGCATAATGGTGTTGAATCGCTGGACGATAAAATTCATCATGGTATAGATGGCGTATATAAGAATAAGGATCCAAATGGAGATCCTAAATTTATCATAGCAGAGGCAAAGTATGGTTCTTCGCAGTTAGGTAACACCAAAAAGAGCGGTCCGCAAATGGGTGATAAATGGATAAAAAATAATATAGGAAAAATAGTCGATGACCCAGATGACATAATCGAAGGACTTGCAACTGGTGATACTGTTAAGGAATTGTTCAGAGTAAATGTAAGTAACGATAACGGTTTAGTAAATGTTACAACTAGTGTTAAGTCATTAAAGTAGACAATTATTTACATCAAGAATTTTTGATATTAAGGAGAATATTATGCGAGATACAATTAAATCAAAAGAGTATTTTGATGAGTATATTTTGAAAATGTCAGAAGGAATCAAAAGATTTGAAGAGGGTATTGCTGCTGGAAAATACTTAAATGACAAGATACTTTTTGTAAAAGATTACATTTTACAAAAAAAAATCGGGATAATAATCGCTAAGTATTCAAAAGGTGATTCAATTGAAGAAATAAAAAAAGAATTTGAATCTTCTTTAGATTTGTTTGGTGAAGCGTGGGATGATTCAGTATACGAGAGCAATATTATTTTTGCTTCTTTAGCATATCTTCTGAATTTGGACGATGGTAAGTTGAATATAATAAAAAATAAATTGAGGAAATCTGAAACATATGATTCATTATTAGATTTTATCCTCATTGGAAATAAAAGTGAGTTTGATACATCGAAAATATCCTTTCCTCGTCCATACAAAAAGTTAGTAAAAAGCATTAACGATGAAGATAGAGATGCTTTTCTAAAATATTTGAGAGGATGGTATAAAGGCTCTGTAGATAGTGCTTGGTATGGTACACATGAACTGGTGAATAAATATCAGTATTATGGATATTGGTGTTTTGAAGCTGGTGCTATTGCAAAAAGACTTGGTTTTATAGATGACGATTTGAAAAATGAGCAATATTATCCATATGATATGGTTCATTTCGTATAATGATTCGTAAACAGTCCAGAAGAGAATGGAGTGATAAAATGTCAGATATACAAAATGAAAGACTCATTGAGTTTATATCTAATTCAAAAGTGGCGTTTATTAATGGTCAGTTCCAAGAAGCTTTTACACTCGCAAAAGAAGCAATTAAGCTTGATGAAAACTGTGCAGATGCTTATCAGTGTGCAGCTAATGTATGTATGTCACTTGGTAGATATGAGGATGCAATTGAGTATTACCAAAAAGCTGTAAACTGCGATCCGAACAATGGAAATCGCTTTTTCAGCCTCGGCTATGCACAGGCAAGCGTAAATAAGATTGCTGAAGCCATGCAGAATTTTGCTAAAGCAGATGAGCTTGGGCTGAATGAAGATGCCGCAGGACAGATGTATCATATCCTTGGAATTGTAAATCAGGAGTTTGGAAAGCTTGATGATGCTCTCATCAATTTGAAAAAGTCGGAGCTTATCATTCCGGCAGACATGGATATACTGAAACGCAAGGCGGTTATCTATGGGCTTCTTGATGAGATTACAAATGGCTTGCAGACTGCTAATCAGATGAAGCTGCTTGCACCATCTGACTATTCCGGCTATCAAGCTGCTTACATTTTGCTCAAACAGGCTGGACGTATAGACGATGCGTTTAAGGAATTGCGTTATGCTCGAATGAACCTCCCCTCCTTCCCTTTCGCTCTTTGCGGGGATATGGTGAATTACGAACTTGTTAAGCATGAACAAGATGGCGACACGATTCATTTTGAGAAAGCGTTAGCTTATATTAAGCATTTCCTGAAAAAAGAGAAACCGAGTATTTCTGATGTTGTCGAGTGCTATTTAACTGCCGCCGATCTCTATCTTCAGCTTGAAGATGCTGATAAAGTCATAGAGTGCTTAGTTGCAGCGGAAAAGCCTGTGTTCTCTTATAACAACGGCGTTCTGTTTGGAGAGTATACACCTCAACAGTTAGATCCAAACTCGATTTTAAATGAGATGAATGCCAATCTTTATCGCTATGAACAATTGAGTGTTGAACAACTGGAAGCGATGAGGAAAAGCGGTACATATATCACTCCGACTGAGGAATCTAAAGCAGACAACGACGAATACAAGCTCACTGACGAGGCGTTTGATATTTCTGCTGAGGATAGAGACAGAATCAATCGTATGTACATTGGTGCGTATACGTTACTTGAAGACAATCGTAAGATAATGTACTATGCTTTAGAGTTACAAAAGAGTCAAGAGCCTTCAATGATTGAACTCGGCTGGTACACGGAAGCGAGAGCAATGCGAGATCTTAACTTGGATGGTTGGCAGGATCAGTATGGTTCAGTTATTAAAAAGCTGAGAAATAATATACTGAAAGATCCTACAGACATCAATGCAATGATGCTTCGAGTGAGATGTTTAATCGATACTAAGCAGTTTGATGAAGCAGAAGAAAAGTGCAAGTATCTCAAGGAAGAATTACAGAAACCTCTTATGGAAGAGCTGAACGAAGCTAAGAACGGAGGTAAGTAATATGGCATTTCTTTTTCATGACATTGTACTTGATGATACAGCATTTAAAACGGCGTCCGATGATATGGCATCGCTGAAACAGCAAGCTGCTAATCTTAAAACCAAGCTTGAAAAAATGTACGAAGATGTAACAAGTGCATTGGATACTTCGGCAGGAGATGAAATTCAGTTTACAGCTAAAAATGTTCTTCTGCAGCCGATTGAGGATATGAGTGCAGTTATTCAGCATATTTCTGATACGCTAAATACTATAATAGGCACAGGATACTATAAGGATATATTCGTTAAGTTCGAGGAACTGAACGAATGAATAAAACGATATTTAGGAGGAATTAACTATGGCAGGCATGGGCAAAACAGGAACAGTGAATATCACACCTGAGATGATGGATGAAGCAATCAAGGCCATTCAGGCATACCGTACCACCGCTTTTGGTGCTGCTGACGGTAATGGTTCTGATGGTCTCTATGGTACTGTAAAGAAAGAGGTTGAAACCCTTACAGCGAGTGATTTCACTGGTTCAGCATCGAAAGGCTTCGTTAACTTTTACACAAACAATATTGAACCTGCAACAGGTTCAAGTCTCAAAGGTGCGCTTGAGATGCTTGAATCAATTTGCAAGAGTATCAAATCTGCTATACCAGATACTGAAGGCGTTGATGAGCAACTCGGAACGGAAAATAACAAGTAATTTATAGGAGGATACTAATATGGCAGGTTGTAGAGTAGTAAAAGCGTCAATGGATACGAGCGTAACAAATCTTTTGAACTATTCAACCCAGTATGGAGAAGCAGCAACAACATTTGTTGCCGCCTTTAAAGCTGCTATCGAGGCAATGGAAGGCGACGCTAAGGATGCTTTAGTTGAATTTTTTGAGACTAATATTGAAGGTCTTGTAACTAAGGATATTCCTGGTGCAGTTAAGGGCCTTTCAGAACTTCTCAAGGCGAATGCGCAGAATTTTGATGATGTTGATGCTCAGCTTGCGAATAGCATCAGAGGAAATGGTGGAGGCAATGGTGGCAATTAACCCACCTACATAAGTGTATAATGTACCTTCGCACTATAAAAAATAGTTGGTTGGATTGCGTACAGCCTCGGTGCTATTATTTGGCTGAGGCTGTACTTTTTATTAGGAGGTGGCAATATATGTTTAGAGAGTTAACCGATGCAGAACTTGCTTTACTAAGTGATTCTGAGAAAGAAGTATATAACAAAGAATTACTACTATATAAAGAGAGGATGGCTTTTGTCGGACGGCTTGAGAGAATCGAGGGTGCTGATTATCAGTATAGAAAGCCAAAGTTCAGTGGTATTAACCCAATTCCCAAAATTGATGTCCCACAATGTGATATTGTCGCTCCAAAGAAAGTTTCTTTTCCACAGGGATTATTAGATAAGATGCGTAAGGTGGTTGTTTCTTATTCGAGTTTTACTCCGCCTAGTAAGATCCACATTAAAGGAATGTCAGATCAGCGAGGCGGTGCTGTAAGGATAATGCCAACAGTCATGCCCATAGGGAAAATACGTCTTGCAGGTATTCCTAAAAAGTCAGGTAGTGCTATTGCAAAACTTCCTCAGATCCAGCCTGCTGGCTCGGTAAAGGTTACTGGTATACCGGAAAAGCCGGATAATGCTATTGCAAAACTTCCACAGATTCAGCTTGTGAGTTCAGCAAAGGTTACTGGTATGCCGAAAAAGCCAGATGATGCTATCATAAAACTTTCTCAGATTCAGCCTGTTGGCTCGGTGAAGATTTCCAGTATACCGAAAAAGCCAGGTAGTGCTATTGCAAAACTTCCTCAGATCCAGCCTGTTGGCTCGGTAAAGGTTACTGGTATACCGGAAAAGCCGGATAATGCTATTGCAAAACTTCCACAGATTCAGCTTGAGAGTTCAGCAAAGGTTACTGGTATGCCGAAAAAGCCAGATAGTTCTATCACAAAACTTCATCAAATTCAGCCTGTGGTGTCAGTTAAGGTCACTGGTATGCCTGAAAAGCCGGATAATGCTATCGTAAAACTTCCACAGATTCAGTCTGTAGGTTCAGTTAGGATCACTGGTATGCCTGAAAAGTCTGATAGTGCCATCGCACATCTTCCCCAGATTCAGCCTGTTGATTCGGTAAAGGTTACCGATATGCCGGAGATAAACATACCTGCAACTCAATCGATAACTAAAGAAACGGTTACAGATGTTATTCAAAGAATAATACTATTATGCAAGGAGCGTAGCAAATGAAAAATAATGAAATCATGATTTCAGTTCAATTTGATTTTCCTAATGATTCGAATAAATATGGTGAAAAATTCTCTGGAATCACTGATAGTCTCGCTTTCCTTGTTAAGGATGATATAACACTAAAAGCTTTTATTGAAGGCCTGTATTATGGACTTCATAATAATTTTCCAGAACATTTTATTCTTTTTAAGGATTATCTAAAACACCGTAAGCAGTTTGTTGTCGATTATTCTCGAAAAGGCAAATTCAAGGTTATCAATTTTGAAGAAGAATTGTTGTCTAATAAGGTAACACTAATTGAATTAGGCTTTGTTACTTCAAGCGTTTTACTGATAACTATGAAGCGTAAATTGGAGAGTCAACTGCTCTTTGATAAAATTCCAAGTAGCTATATTCTTGATTCCGATGATAATCCCCTTGAATACAATATAAGCAGTCGTACTCTTGAAGCGGTCGATTCATCGGATATTGAAATTCTCCCTCCAGGTGATATACCTGAAAAAGACGAAAGAACGTTAGCTGACATTTTGATACCTACCGTTCTTTCTACAGGAGGAATGATAGGCGTTAGAGCTGTGATGTCTAAATCCGCCAGTTCGAGTGGTATGGGTGGTATGATGTGGATGATGACGGCTGCTACCGGTGTAATGACTTTGGTTACATCCACCTACAACTATTTTAAACAAGGAGCAACGAACACTAAGAAGAAAACCGAATGGAAAGAAAACTACGAAAAATATATTAAACGTCTGATCGATGAAAAGATAGGTATTTGGCAAAAAGCTGACCTCACCTATCTTCAGTCGTTGTATCCGGATATGTTAAAACTGTTCACACAGTTATCTACACTAGATTCTGCTATTTTTTCAAGATCACAAAATGATAACGATTTCATGCGTATTACTTTAGGCGTATCCGAGCATGTGAAACCTCTATTCGATATTAAATATGAGAAAAAAGATGAGATTTTTTCTGATGTTTATTATTATTTACGGTACGAAACATGCACTAATAGCAAAGACGAGAGAACAACTGATAAGAGAATCGCAGGGATCTATATTCTTACACCTGAAAGTGAATTACCGTGGTATGCATTTATAAAGAAACATACACGGAAGGATGAGGAAGCAAAACTCAAGAAGTCTCAAAGGGAAGGGCTGATCTCAGAAGAAAAAGTATTGCTTTCTGATTTGCCATACAGGTTTTCCACAGAATATTTCCGATATATTGATGGTAAAACATGGGGTAAGAGCGGTATTAAGGCACCATATATGCTTGATATAAGAAATGCCGGTGCCTTGGGTATAGTTTCTCCTGACAATTCCTTTGCACATGATACTATTAAGCACATTGTATTAGAACTCGCTTATTATCATTCTCCGGAAGATATTCAATTTGTATTTTTCTTTGAAGAGGGATTGAGTATAGAGGAGCAAAAACAAAGGATTGATATATATAAATTTCTTCCTCACTGCAACGAATTACTAGAAAATACATCTCAGTTCGTTTTCGACAAAGAGAGCGCTGGTCTTGTTTATGGTCAATTATTGAACATAATGACTCAAAGAGCCAAGGACATACAATCCGATGAAGAAAACGAAGTTGAATCTGAACATAACACCCAGATAGTGTGTGTAGTATTTGAAGATTATAATATCAAGTCTACTGGTTTTTCAAAATATCTTCCCGAAGCTCCCAAAGAGGGTGAAGACTACCAGAATAAACTCGGTTTAACATTTATTTTTTGCCGCGATGATAAGGATAAGCTTCCTCGTTATTGTGGAGATGTAATTTACATGAATGTAGACGCTAAAAAAGTGGGATATGGCTACGTTGTACCACGCTATAGCGTTATGACACGAGAGAACATCTTAGCTAATATGACGGAGACAAATAAGTATCCCAATTTCTGGAATGACTATATTTTCTCTTCTAAAGAATACAAAGAACAATATGAGCTTGCATACCGAAGACTTGCAGCCATTTATTATACACGTATTGCAGAGAACGGTCAGGTGCCAAGCATGGTTACCTTATTTAAATTGCATGACATTTCTAGTGATGATATCATTCCTGAAAATGGTGTGGATAATCCATTATCTACCTCACCTTTTGCAAAACGCATACTTGAGTGCTGGGAATCAAGTGAAGAAGAATATGACGTCACCAGAAATTTACGTGTTAAGATTGGTGCAAATGAACATGGATCAATGTCACTTGACTTATATGAGAAAGCAGACGGTCCTCATATGCTTGTTGCAGGTACTACTGGTTCCGGAAAATCCGAAACTATTATCACCTATCTAATCGGATTGTGTATGAAGTTTTCTCCCATGGATTTAAACTTAATGTTAGTTGATATGAAAGGTGGAGGTTTTTCAGATCGTTTAGGAGATTTGCCACATTGTGTCGGCGTAGTTACCGATACGGCAGGTGAAAGTGAAGGAATATCATCCGCATATATGCTGAAACGATTTCTTGAGACGCTTAATGCTGAAATTAAAAAGAGAAAACTACTTCTTCAGGAATTTGGAATAGATACAGCGGATGCATATATTCGCGCAAGACGAATAATGGTAGAAATTTCCGGAATGATCGAAGCTGATGGGACGAAGTCTTTGAAAGAACTCTATGAAATTTCAATTCAGCTCAAACAGCAAAAAATAGCCATAGACGATGCTGATTATTCTGAAACAGTCAAGAAGATTCTTGAGAAAATGAGTAAACTTAACGCTAAACAGATGGACACATTTGTTAATAAAGGACTGGATAAAATCAAAAGTCTTTCTCATCTTGTACTTGTAGTTGACGAGTTTACTGAATTAAAGCGTTTTTCAAGCGAAAGCAATGACGTTGACTTTATTGCGGAAATAACAACGATTGCCCGTGTTGGCAGAACGCTTGGATTTCATATCATTCTTGTATCACAGAATATCGAGGGTGCTATCACTGACGATATAAGAGTAAACTCTAAAGCAAGAATCTGCCTAAAGGTTGCCACGAAGCAAGCTTCCAAGGAAATGATTGATAGTCCTGTGGCGGCTGCTCCGAAAATGCCGCTGAACGGACGAGCCTATTTACTTGTAGGAACAGGCTCTCGCTTTGAGTACTTTCAATCTGCCTATACAGGTTCTAATCAAAATACAAGCATTGAAGATCCTGTGAATATCACATTTGTGCCTGACAGCGGAACTTTTAATGAAAAGTTCTATCGTTCAGATAAGGATAATACTGTATTGCGGGCACAACAAAAAAATGTTGATCCTAATGCTACTCAATTGAAGTTTGTTGTGGACACTATTATTGCAGTTAATACAGGAAAACAAATTCCAGAGACAATATTCCTTCCCCCATTAAAAACTAAGATAAAACAACCTAAGCTTATAAATGCAACAGAATGGAGTTGATACAGCAATGGACAAGAGAAACTTGATTTGTACGTTAGGTCAGTACGATATTCCTATTGTACAGAAGCAACCTCTTTTTAAAGTTGACTTACTCGACAAAAATATAGCTCTGTTCGGTGCAGCAATGAGTGGAAAAACAAACTTCCTTAAATTACTGATTCAAACGCTACATATTATCACTAATCCTGATGATGAGGAAATTTTTATATTAGATTTTGGTGGAGCTCTTGCATCCTATAAAACTATGCCTCTCGTTGCAGCATACTTTGATAATTCCAATGAAGAATATGTTAAGCGTGTTTTCAGGATACTTGAAGAAAGAATCAAGAAGAATACTGAGATTCTGGAGGGAACCGGATTTTCTTCATATTTCGGTGAAAAAAAGATTGTTCACACGACATTTATAATTGATAATCTTAATTCGTTCCAAGATGAACCGAGGTATTCAGCATATCAAGAAAAATTCGCCAAAATGTGCAGAGATGGTTTGTCAAAAGGCATTTCAATTGTATTTACTGCATCAGATACTAAAGGGTTATCATCATATCTCAACAATTTTGGGCAGAAAATCGCATTTGAAATGCCCTCGGATAAATATATCGAGATATTCAATTCAAAAGTATCAGAAATCGGAGCGATTCCTGGGCGCGGCTTTGCGAATGTAACCATAAAGCCTGATAATATTGAAGGTACATTTAGAATGAATGCACCATATGAGGTTCAATGCTATATTTCTGATCAGATGGAGCCTGATAGTAGTTTTTTGTTCTGCTTAAAGAGTAAGTATCACTACAACGAAGAAAGTGGTAGAGAAGAAAATGGCAAGTTTGACAGGTGTGTAAAGAAGCATCTGACATTCAATGGCGATTTGACTCGTGACGAGTATCAACGTTTAAAACAAGAACCTATAACAACGAAAAAAAATATTCCTTGGATTCCTTGTCCTGTTTCTGTTGGTTTGGATTACATTGACTTTTGTCCGGTGACAATCGATTTCTCAGAATCAAGGGTACTCGGCATTTATGGAAAAAAAGGATATGGAAAAACAAACTTGCTTAGAGTCATTCTTGAGGATTTATTTAAAAAGAAATCATCTTCGAGGTTTGTATTTTTTGATGACGGAAGAAAGCAGCTTGAAGAATTCTATAATAGATGTGAATCACTTGGTTTGGACTGTATAAAGTTTTATGAAACAAAGAGAAACTCACCGCTCCCTCCAAATAACGATAGTGGAATGAATCGAAAAACCCCAACTGATTTTATGGACATTATAGATAAACCGACTACTGCATCTGGTTTCAAGAAGACTTTATCACCGTTTCAGCAGTTTTACCATTTCATTAATGATTATTACATGGATCTCACTTGGAATGGAATTTCTAATAATCAACTTAAATCTCCTGTGGCAACTTATATATACGGTGAGGAGATGGCAGGACTTATGCCGTCTTACAACGAAGAACTAAATCCGATTAAACCGACGGTATTTATTCTTCAGAGTAAAATGCTTTATTTAAGCGCTAATGGTGAGAAACAGTTTATAAACAACATTCTTCCAAAACTCGCAGCCATCGCCGAAGAAAAAGATCTGATTTTTATTTTCACTGATGTGCAAAAAATTACAGATCAAGAAAGCAATAACTTTTTTAATAATTCATTAAATGCTATTTTCTTACTCGATAGTATCGCAGAATTTGCTGCTGAACGAGGACAAAAGACAGTATTCGGCAGTATGGATGTAAAAGGATTAAGGGAAGAATATGCTCGATGTGAAACTGGGGATGGTTATTTTTATGATATAGAAGCTGACAAGCTCATGAAGATGAAGTTTATTAGGCAAGACAAATGGAGGTAATAGTAATGGCTGATGGTAATCATATCAGGTGTGCTGATATCGAAAAGCTTGTACAATTTGAAAAGGATAGTCAGGTAGCCAAAACGGACTTTGATAATATTATAAAGGAATTCAAACGGATTAACGAAGCATTACTCGGAAAATGGCAAGGTGCTGGTGCTAATCAATATCGAAAAGAGGTTGAACACATTCTTGAAAAAATCGGAAGTGTTGGAGAAGTTCTCGATGCGATAAATGAAGGGGCTGTAAAAAGTGCAAGAGATGCATATTTGCAGCTTGATGCCGATTTAGCTGCGTTCAATGAAAATCCAACTTCTGAGGAAGGTGGAAATTAATGAACAAAACGGTTAATAGTTCAGACGATCTCGGAAATATTGAACTTTTTGATGAAACCAACGATGACATTAAGACTGAGATCGTTCTTTTTGAATGCAACGATACCGAGGTAGATCAATCTATTTTTGGAATTTTAGCTTTACCAGAGAACTTGGATTAGAAAGAGATGTGATTCGGTGAGTACCCAGATAAAGGGCAGTAAATTCATTTATGAGATAGATGAAAAGGATTTCCCACATGGCTTTATTGCCCAGGGAACTGAAAGCTTTGTATTTAAAGGCAGAAAAATCTCTGTAAACGGTCAAGATGAAGAAGAGTTATCATTCTCTTGTGTTTTGAAGTTTAAGCCCTACTCTCGTTCTCGCTTTGAGCGATTTACGAATAATGAACTTAGAATATTTGAAGAACTTCAAGAGTGTCGTAGTGTGGCTCGGATATATGATGTTATAGAAGATCTTGGCGAAAGTTTTGATTTGAAAACGCCAGAAATATCAAAGCACATCCGAAGTAAAAGCATTGAATTAAATGGTGCAATGATACCTTGCTTCTGTGTTGTTGAAGAATATATCGACGGTTGGTCTTTGGAACAATACTGTATCAGGCAGTTTTGGGGACTTGAGAAGTTTAAAGATAATCGTTGGATTAAATACCATGAGTTTAAGGACTTTGAAAAGGAAGAAGTTCTAAAAAAATACAAAGATGAAAAAACTTTTTTCAGATATCAAGATAAAATGTTGCATTATATGCTGAGTCTGTGTGGTATATTACAATTTATAAGCATGACATCCAAAAAGAAAGTGCTGCATCTTGATATAAAACCCGAAAACATCATGGTCACAAGCCAAAGCGAAGAATTAGTTTTAATTGATTTTGGACGATCAGAATTTTTAGATGAGCGTGATCGATATATATATCATAAGCTCGCACCATTTAAGTACATAAATGATAATGGTGTCAGAGTCAAAGAAGACATCAACCATCCATTTTGTCATGGAACGATTGGTTATGCAGCCCCGGAAGCTTTTAGGGCTGCAATAGATGACAGTTTCCCATTAACTCTACTCAATGATAAAAGTGAAGACAAAACAAATGGCTTTGAAATTGGAAGAATGTCAATTGAAAGCGATATTTTTTCATTTGGGGCAACCTTCTGGGAATGCCTAAATATTGTTGAATTAGTAACTAACAGCGAAGAATTCTCAACTTTAAACCGTAAATCACGCTTTTATGAATCGCATTTGCTGAATCACGATTCTTATTATGAGCGAGATTTATCTCTTGAATGTACTGGACCATTAGGTGGAAGATATAATCTTGCCTTACAGAATATTATAAAGAAATGCACTCGCAAACGCTTAGATGGGTATATGAATGATCCAGCATTCTATCATGGATATGACGAGATAATTCGTGATTTGGAAGATGCAAGAGACTCTATTCCAACTGTTAAAAAGGGGGAAAACAAACAAGTAAAAAATTCCTCTATAACATTTGGAATTTGCATTGGTTGTTTCCTTTCGTTGCTACTGATATCGGGTGTTTATCGAGCAATTGGTGCTCGAATCGCAAAAAGCAACTGGAATAACCTGGTCAGTGAGATAAATAATCACATAGAACAAGGAGATTCTGCATATCAAACCACAAAGCAGGGGGAGCTGTCTGAAATCGCACTTGAACGAATGGAATTGGCAACTGGAGCACAGGAACTTGAAGTTTGTGATGAAACGTTCGTGTTCTTATGTAATGATAATGTGATTAATTCCTCAGAGGCGACACTTATGATTACATTACTTAATCAGCTTGATGATAACAATGATAAGATCCAATATGCTGATAAGATTATTGAGCATGCTAATCCAGTTGAGTTGCCTTCAATTGCGGCGAGTGTCAATTCGCTAGGCCTTTCTACAGACGATATTGGTTACAAGCTGGCAATAGCTCTTTACTGCGTTGATCGAGAAAATGATTATGATTATGTAGATGCGTATGATTTGATTGTACAAAATGCTAACTTAAAAGAGTACCGTACCATTATCAAGATGCTAGCCGTTACCTTAAACAACAAAGGCGACTATGTCATAAATCAGATAGCTGAGAAAAAAAGCGTGAAACGTTCAGAGGTTATTGAAACGCTTAATAGTCTTGAAAAAATGTGAGGTGGCAAATGTGGAATTCATAAAACGAATCAAGATGACTTTTGACAGAAGATTCGAGAAAAAACCTGTTATAGGTAACATTGTTTACGGCATTTTCACCGGATTTGCTGCTTGCACTTGCATGCTGGGTGTTTTTATTATATTTGCAGTCATAACGGGCCTTCATAGCACGCTTGGAATTAACTACAAATCTTGGCACCTTTTCATGATGCTTTCGCTGTTCGTTGCATTGATCGCATTTGTTTTAGGAGCATTTGCGTACTTTCCTTATCGAAGGAAGGGAAACAGCTTGTTCAAAAAAGAATATATTAATGGAACTTCATATAAAGCTTTGCATAATCTATTAAAGCCAACGAAAAGCGATAACTCTCACGAAGAAAGCGATGATGATAAACATGAGTAAAAACAGATACTGCGGTATTTTGCTGTATAGTGTGATATCATTTCTCATATCGGCTTTATCATTTATTCTGATTCCTTTTTCTAATTTTGAAGGAACAAAACTGCAAAAAGCAATAGCATATATGGTCGGTTTCATATTCTGGATAGGACTAATTGTAGGTTTAATACTAACGCATTATCTAGGTAAGATCCGTCAGAAGCATAATTATAGAAAATACGTCCTTCCAGGAATCCTTTGTTTCTTTAAAAATAAGAAAAGCAAATATATCGATATTCTTATGATCATTTCGGCAATTGCTTTTATTATTGTAAAGACTTCGTTTTCTAGTGAGATATTGGTATTGAGCATAACGCTATCACTACTGGTATTCTCTGTTTATATTCATTCAGTCTTAAATGGAAATAATTACGCATTTGCAGTTAAGAAAGGAGTACATCAATGAAAAACGCAAGAAGAATGTTTGCTTTTATCTCAGCACTTGCACTTGCTTTCAGTTATAATGCCCCAAGTTTTGTGGCTATTGCTGAAGATACTGTAGATCTCAAAGATAGTGTTGAGCAGCAAATCGCGGATGTATCTGAGCCCACCACTGAAGAAAATGACTTGGAGTTAAATGTTGTCATTCCCAATAACTGGACAAATAATTTTGATGAGTGGACTGTAGATGTTAGTATGGATGCAACGTTATATTACAAGACAAGTGAAACTCCTCTTGCTAATCATATGTGGGGAACTTATTCTGATTCTGATGCCAAACTTTGGAATGATGGTACGACGTTTGAAGACGGCGAGGGATATATTAAGTTCTGGGCTGTTAGAAAACAAGATGATCAGGATGAAGTCGTTGATTGTCAGGCTTTACCTTATATGTATGATACAACAATCCCTGACGCTTTCAGTGTAGAAAAAATCAGAATCGATGACAAGAATTTTGATATAAAAAATTCATCCTCAATAAATGATAACCTGTCTTCTAATCTTGAAATATACTATGTACTTGATAACAGCGAGGTGACAGAAAAGTCCGAAATCGAAGCTGTAGGCAATAGAATTTCACTTAATGATAATAACGGCGAGTACGGATTCATTCTTCATGGCGAGTCATCAATGATAGATCACGAAGTGGTTTTTTATGTAATTGATGAGGCGGGCAATATTCAGCACACATCTATTGCTATAAAGGATACTTCTAAGCCGTATCTGAGTGTATCAGGAATTGATACGGATCAAAACAAGTGGAATAATAGTTTAAACTGGCTTGTAACATCAATTCCGACAGAGGATGTATCAATCTATTACAAAACATCAAGTACAGATGAGCATGACTGGGGTGCGTATGGATCAGCAAGTGTGTGGAATCCTGAATGGGACTCTGAGGCGTTAGCCGATGTTATTCCGGAAAATCATCATTATGTTCATTTTTGGGCTGCCTATGACAATGACACTGATCATGAAGTGGCAGAGGAGACTTTTCATTATAATTTCGATAAAACAAAACCTACAGAGTTCGCTGTCAATATGTCTGATCCGTTTTGGCCACAACCCGGAAATTTCTGGTGGTCGCAGCGTAGCTTTACGACTGATGCACCGTTTTATGAGAGCGGCTCTGGAATTGAATCGGTTACATATAATATTGGCGGAGAGGGAGAACAGTATGTAGAGTTCAATGAATCAAATGGTGGGTACGTATTTACTACTAACATAAATAATGATGACCGTCTAGCTAATAATACAATTACATTTATTGTTAGGGATAGGGCGAAAAACGAACAAACCTTTGTAATTAATGCCATCAAGAGTTCAAAGCCAGTTATAAAAAAGCTTCTGTTGTCTATTATGATAAAACAGAAGATCTTGAAAAGGCAACAGCCAAACCTTCACTTATATTTGGAGATGAAAACTCAAAGACGAATCCTTACTCCAATGCAATATATGCAAGTGATAACGACTATATCAAACTTGAAGTTGATGATGCATCACTTAATAGTATTATTGTTAATGTTAATGGAAAGCAACATAGCTTGAGCGTTAGAAACCAGCAAGATGCTGAAAGAAATGGAATAATCGTATACTCTGATAAGTCCAACTATAGATATAAAAACTGTTACATCCCAGTTAGCAAACTAAATGGCCTTAATAAGCAAGGAGTTAACACTATCAGCTTTTTGATAAAGAGCCACAATAATACGAAAAGTGAAGAGTCGTATCTTCTCGATTCGAAAAATAATCATTGTGATATATTCTACGATCCTAAAGACCATTATGATTCTACTGTGTCTTTCTCTGCCACACCACAATATGTTGATGAGAATGGTAAAAAATATTATGGTGGATCATCTTTTTCGGAAGAGATTGAAATTACCATAAAAGATGATAAAGGACTGAAGAATTATACTTGCACCGTAATCGGTCCTGACGGAAAGATAGTTGAGGCGTTCCCTCCTGATGATTTATCTTCTGGAGCTTTAACCACTGAAACGATTGAAGTTGATAGTGAGGAGATAGTTGATGGTGAGACTGTAATAACTACAAAGTCGGTAGATATTTCGTATAATGTTCCCGTAGATCGTAAGGAACATATTATTGAAATTAATAGTGACAAATATCAGGCAAATGGACGCTATACATTAAAAGTACAAGCAACAGATCTCGCTGGAAATATAACCGATGAAAACAACGGTACATATGAGTTTTACGTTGATACAGATGCACCTACAGTTATTGAAGATCGGTATACTTATACACCCTCTATTCTGAAGTACTTCACTTTCGGAATTTTTGGCAATAATTCCGTTAGCCTTTCTGTTAAAGTTGAAGATAACGAATCTGGGTGTGGCTTTTCTGATGAAACCGATGAAAAAGTTAAGCTTAAGTGGGGCGAAGAAGAGTATAAAGTGAGTTCATCTTCTCCTAATGGACAGACGAGAGAATTCGTGTTTGATAATCTCCCTATAAATGCTTCTGGTACTGCTTATTTTATAATTGAAGACGCACTCGGAAATAAATCCAATTATTATCTTACAATAATAGATGGTGTGGTTTCAACTAATGAATCTAGTTCGACATTGTTGCAGCTGGAAAATGTAAAGCCGAGAGCTGAAATCATACTACCAGAGAATAACCAGTACATTGTTAATGGCGAAATATGGTATCCTTCTGCGTTCAATTATGAAGTAGTTGCCTCCGACAAAGACTCAGGTTTGAATAATGTTTCCTTGAATGTGAGGGATTCCAATAATAATGCTGTTTATGATCAGTACTCACATTCTGAAAATGGAGTAGTTGTTGATGGTCAAACAATTAAGTTTGCTTCTCCTGACACCAAAACCAAATATACTGGTGAAGCGCGATATAACTATAGCATAGACTCCGAGGGGCATTATCTCCTTATTTCTGATTCGCAAGATAATGCAGGTAATTATGCTTCTGAAAATACTGAGTTGTCCTTGAAAAACAAGCGTGAAAAAGTTGTTCATATCGATACAAAGAATCCAGAGATAACTGAATTCCGATTTGAATCTAAAGGTGAAAATGGCAGCGATATTGAATATTCAACTTACGGCT
>Ga0116183_1002883_pt1 | contig 18019 bp, 14 predicted proteins | sample AD_UKC078_MetaG_FD_89753 | JGI IMG/M metagenome (GOLD analysis project Ga0116183, IMG submission 89753) | Active sludge microbial communities of municipal wastewater-treating anaerobic digesters from USA - AD_UKC078_MetaG | ecosystem: Engineered > Bioreactor > Anaerobic > Digestate | place: USA... | reverse complement strand
TAAATGGCAAACACCGCCATAATCGCGCGCCAAGCCAAAGTTTAAAAAAATACTTTTCGCGTGCCCAATATGCAGATAGCCATTGGGTTCGGGCGGAAAACGCGTGCGGATTTTAGCGGCATCTACTTGCCCTGTAGCTTGGTGCGCGGCATCGCCCGGGCTGCCTGCCCATTTTTTTGTGGCGAATTTATTTTCGCTTAAATCGCGTTCAATAATGCCGCGAATAAAGTTTGAGCCTGCTGGGATGGGTGTTTTTTCTTGTGACATAAATATTCGCTAAAAATGGTAGTTTGTCATTATTTTACACTATTCGTTCGGGGGGCTTAGTGTCAATTTTGGTGCGGCGCATTGCATGCTTATTAACCTGCAATTTTTAGGCTAAAAAGGCTTGTTTTAAAACACAACCTTTTTCGATGCTCTGCAAGCCTTGTAAATAAAGGCTCGCAGGGCAATATTTTTTGCTCGTATAAAATATTGTCTGATTTTAATGTATTTTAAGCGTGGTTTTTCGTGTCTATTTAACCCCTTTTTGGGTACTCAATCATGCCGCAAAATTGCAATGCCGCACGCAGCAAATCGGCTATGCTAAACTCTTGCTTTATATGAACACGCTCACTTTTCCTATTTTACGCTTGTTGGCTGACGGCAAATTTCACTCTGGCGAGGCCATTGCGCAGCATTTTAAGGTGTCGCGCACCACTGTTTGGAGTGCGATTCAGCATGCGCAAACCTTAGGCGTAGAGGTATTTTCAGTGCGCGGGCGCGGCTATAAATTGCCCAATGCCATTTCATTTTTAAATAAAGACGATGTGTTGCGCGCCATTGGTGAACAGCGCGCTTGGTTTAATCTGCATATTTTGGACGAAGTGCCTTCAACCAACACTTACCTGATGCAACAAAGTGCAAAAGGCGCTCCGCATGTGACCTGCGTTGCTGCGCAAGTGCAAACCAGTGGCAAAGGACGACGTGGCCGCACGTGGGTATCACACTTGGGGGCAAGCCTGACGTTTTCATTGTTATGGCGTTTTCAATGTGGCGCCGCGGCACTCTCTGGCTTGAGTTTGGCGGTAGGCGTGGCCTTGATTCGCGCGCTGAATCATTTAGGCGTGCCGCAAGTGCAACTCAAATGGCCCAATGATGTGCTGGTACTGGACGAACACAAACAAGGCAAAAAACTGGCGGGCACTTTAATTGAACTGCAAGGCGACATGGAAGGCCCGAGTGCTGCGGTGATTGGCGTGGGCATCAACCTAAATTTACCACAACAGGTATTAAACGCGATTGACCAACCTGCGACTGATTTAGCGCAGCATGCCAGCATCAACCAAAGTGAACTATTGGGCGTGCTACTGAAGCACTTAGCCGACATTTTGAGCCAGTTTGAACAGCATGGCTTTACCGCGTTGCGTGACGAATGGACTAGCCACCACGCCTACCACAACCAGCCCGTGCGCATGCTGATGCCCGATGGCCGCGATGTGCAAGGTGTGGTAAATAACGTAGCGGAAGATGGTATTTTATTGGTAGAAACCGCGCTGGGGCTACAGCGCTTTTCTGCGGGTGAAATTAGTTTACGTGGAATCGATTACAGGTAGGTGCGCAAAATATTGCGCACCTACCATGATCGGCCTAATACTTCAGCGTTAAGCCCACATTCACTGAACGCCCCATGCCAGGCACTTGCGTGCCGTGGAACACACCCGTACCCATCGTTGCCCCCTGGCCAATATAGGCACCACCCAGTGGATCAGCGTAATATTTGTCGAACACATTTTCGACGCCAAAGTCTACGCGCGCGCGCGGCCACTCGTAACTTGAATAAAGGTTCAGCAGGCTGTAACCTGCTGTTTTCAACTCTTTACGCACTGCCTGCACGTTATCTTTGCTACCTACAAATTTTGCTTGAATAATATTCTTCCAGCCGCCAAGCTTATGCTCCAGCGCTAATTTTGCGTTAAGGGGCATGATGTTGTACAAATCATCACCCGTATCACGATTTTTTCCGCGTACATAGTTCAAAGTGCCAGATGCAGCTAAGCTACCCAAACCGCTACCATTTGACAACGCTACCTTACCTGAAACATCAACGCCATACAGACTGGCTGATTGATTATCTAAGCTTAAATTAGCAAAGCCATCGGTTCTGGCCATGCACATCTTGCCAACTTTGCTACATGGAACCGCGTCAATATAGTCATCAACATACGTGAAATATGGTGTTACTTTTAAACTCCAATCTTGTTGTGCAGCATCATTCCAATGTGCGGTTGCACTTAAGGTGTGCGCAGTTTCAGGCTTTAAATTCAAATTACCCACATAGCCATTACCATCACCATATAGATTATTCATATTCATCACCATCGTGTTGTTATTTGCCCAAGCAAATCGTTCATATACATTAGGCGAACGTGTTTTTATGGCGTAGCCTGCTTCAAAGGTTTTATTTGCATCAGGGGTGAATCGCGCCAAGGCGCTAACATCAATATTGTGATCTGTGTTAGAACGGTCAGCCGCATTGAAGGCACCTGGAATCGTTGCCGGGTTGGTCGGGTCACCGTAATTCATCATGCCAGCAGCGTTGTTATACCCTTGTATCTTGCCTGCATTCATCTTCACTGAACTACTTCTTAATCCAAACTGCGTTAACCATTGGTCGCTCCATTGTGAGTCCCACTCAGCAAATACGTCGTAACGGTCACGCTCACCGTTATTGATGTTCCAAAAAGTGTTTGGTCCCATCATGGTTGCCATCATCAAACCTTGCGGTGAGGCTCTCCAGTAATCATCTAAACGATAGCGCTGATATTCTGCGCCTAAACTTAAAGTATCAAGTTGAGATAGCTTTACTTCACCTTTCACATTAACCCCCGTGGTTTTACCTAACGTATCCATCGGCATGCCAGATGCGGCTGGCATGCCCATCATACCGCCATAGATAAATTGCTTATCATCACCGAACTGCATGCTATGGCGCGTTTTCTCTTGGTAGGCGCGTGCTTCTAGCCTGCCCCAGTCATATTGACCGTTGTAGCTTAAATTAAATTGCTTGCTATCATTGCCTGTCATGTCCATGCGCTGATTGGCATACCCTTGATAGGGAATATCCTGTAGACCAAATTTTAGTTCTACCAAGTGATTATCATGTTTCACACCAAAAGCTAATGCATGGTTACGAGATTTATAATAACTAGAGCCAACTTCATCGCCTGCGATAATATGGTTAAGCTTATTCATAGCAGCAGGCCCAGCAGGTTTAAAATTGCCGCCGGCAATGTAATTGTTGGCTTCAACCGTTGAGCCCGTATAGCGCATATATACTTTTTCATTGGCAACACTGGTGGATAAATTCACGCCGCGCGCATCATTATTGCTACGGTAAAATGTACCTAGCGTTGCCTGAATCACTAAGTCATGTCCATCTTTGGCGAACTCTGACGTGGCAGAATTTACCAGTATAGTGCCTGCAATACTGTCGCCTCCAACGCTCACAGGGCTAATGCCTGCAATTACCTTGATATTCTCTACGTTACTTGGGTCTATATACGAAAGTGGAGGATTCATATGATTCGCACAGCTTGAAATCAAATCCATGCCGTCAACTTTGATGCGTATGCGATCATCCGCTAACCCATGAATAGCAGGCAAACTCGACACACCACCTGCACGATACAAACTTAGGCCGGGTTCATCCTCAAGCAGTGAGGCAGTATCGCTGGTGCTAAGCGCTGACGCGCTCTTTTCTTGCAGTTTTTCAGCGCGGACTTCTACAACAGGCAATGTTAAATCCTCGGCCCATGCAACACTTGAAACTACAGTCAGCAAACATGGTGCTAAAATGCTCGATAAAATGTTTCGCTTAAGTTTTAAATGCTGCATGATGTTATTGCCTTATTAGTAAAATGGGTATTTTACCTTTTACGGGTAACGCTGAGAATGTGGCAAATTGCCGCACTTAGGCCAAAAAGTCAGGTTAACTACAGATGATATTCACAATTGATGCGGGCAACACCCGCACGAAATGGGCGCTGTTTGATGATGCAGGCGAAGTCGTTTGGCAGGATGCCTGCCTGAATGCAGATGTCGCTTCAGCCATATTTTTACCTGACGGGCAAACTGCCAGCAGCACCATCATTGCCAATGTTGCAGGTAAAGACCACGCAGAAAAAATTGCAGCACAACTACAAAAGTTTCACATCCATCAACCGCATTGGGCAAAAGCCAGTGCTGAAGCATGCGGGCTTAAAAATAGTTATGCGCAGCCAGAAACATTAGGCATTGACCGTTGGGCGGCCGTGGTTGCGGCATGGCATTTAATTCAGGCGCCGTGTGTAGTGGTCAACGCTGGCACAGCGGTAACGATTGATGCTATTTACCCGATGTCTGCGCATAACCTCGGCTACGGCGAATTTAAGGGCGGCCTTATTTTGCCGGGACTGCGCTTAATGCAACAAAGTTTAGGCCAAGCCACAGCACAACTTCCTATACCAGATGAGGCACTCACTGTGCCGAGCAGCGTAGCGCGGCAGCAAATTTTTGCGCAAAATACTGCCGATGCGATGTTTTTTGGTGCGCTGCACGCCATAGCCGGCGCCATTACATTAATGTCGCACACGCTCAACGCGATGTTTCGCACCTGGCCCAATGTGGTGATGAGCGGCGGTGATGCGCGTACTATTCTTAAAAATATGACTGCGGACGTGACAAGACAAACCATCATCGTTGATAATCTAGTGCTACAAGGTTTATATTTGCTTGAAAAAGAAGCGCAGCAACACCAAACACGCAGCGCAAATTAAAGGTTAAATGCAATGAAAACAATTGCTTGGCTATTTCTATTTTTAAATATTGGCTTGCTGTTCTATTTTAACTTGGATCGCATTTTGCCACGTGCGCCAACCATACAATTTGCAGAATTGTCGCCGGAAAGAATTAGCCTCCTCAGCGAGGCACAAATTCGTGAATTGCCAAAAATCGCCAAGCCTGCCCCGCAGGCTGTCGCAAGTCCTGCTGTTGCAACGCCCGTAACTGCATGTTTTGAATGGGGTACTTTCTCGCTTGCTAGCGTAAACAAAGTAAAAGACGCCTTAGAAAAACTTTCAATCAACCCCGTGATTAACGAACTTAACGCGCAAAGCAAAAAGCGGTTTTGGGTGTTTGTGCCGCCATTCAAATCCGCCGAAATAGCACAAAAGCAAGCGGCCGAATTTCACGCATTAGGGATTAAAGACTTATTTGTTGTGCAAACGCCCCAATGGAAAAATGCGATTTCTTTTGGCCTGTTTGAAGATGAAACGCTGGCGCAATCGTTATTGAGCACATTAAAAGCCAAAGGCATTAAAAATGTGCAAAAATCACTTTGGAAGCAAGAAAAAGGCGATGCCTCATTAGCACTCAATCAACTTTCACCGTCACAAGTAGCTTCACTTAAAAACTTGGAGAGCGATTTTCCTGAGGCAAATCTTAAGAAAGTTGCGTGCCAATAAGGCGTATGAAATATAGGTTTCACTAGCTTATTTTTACATCAACCTTTTTTAAGGCTCTGCAAGCCTTATAAACAAAGGCTTCCAGAGCATTATTTTTTTCTCGGCGAAAATGGACAGAAAAATCGCCTTAAAAATAGTGCGTTTTTAAGGAAAAAGTTTACCCGGATTTAAAATGTTATTTGGGTCAAACGTGAGCTTCAGCGATTTCATGAGCGCCATGGTGGTGGCATCAATCTCGCGCGAAACAAAAGGACGCTTGGCCATGCCCACCCCATGTTCACCCGAGAGCGTGCCTTGCAGTGACAGCACGAGACTAAACACTTCATCTAAACACGCATACGCGCGCTTCATTTCTTCAGCATTATCAGGGTTCACCAGCAAATTCACATGAATATTGCCATTGCCGGCATGGCCAAAATTCACATTGCTGATTTGATATTGGCTACTTAATTTCTCTAAACCCGTGAGCAGTTCAGGCAGGCGCGATACTGGCACAGCAATATCTTCGTTGATTTTTTTTGGCGCAATGTCTTTAAGCAGAGGCGACAAGGCTTTACGCGCGGCCCACAACGCTTTGGTGTCGTGTGCCGGTTTGGCCTCGATTAAACCGCGCACCTGGCAAGCTTGTAATATGGCTTCGGTAGCCTCAGCAATTTCTTGTTGGCTGCCGTCCACCTCGATCATCAAGTAGGCTTTAGCATTTTCAGGTAATAAGTTTTGATGGCGACTACGAATGAGATTCAGTGCACCGTTATCTAAAAATTCCAGTGCGCTAGGCGTATAAGGCTGCGCCATAATCGCGGCAATCGCTTTGGCGCAACTTTCGGTATCAATAAATTCTGCCGTCAGCCCGCCAGTATGCTTGGGTAAAGGCGTGAGTTTGAGCGTGGCTTCAACAATCACCGCTAAAGTGCCCTCGCTGCCCACTAACAAGCGCGTTAAATCGTATCCGACCACACCTTTGCTGGTGTAGCAGCCCGTTTTAATGATGTCGCCATTGCCGGTGACAGCTTTTAGGCCAAGAATATGGTCGCGCGCCACGCCGTATTTCACTGCGTGTGGACCTGCGGCACAAGTGGCTAAGTTGCCGCCGATGCTGCAATAAGCCGCGCTTGAAGGATCAGGCGGCCAAAAGAAACCAACGCCTTTGATGGCATCTTGCAACGCTTGATTCAACACGCCCGGCTCAACAATCGCCATACGATTATCCGGATCAACGTGGATAATTTTGCTCATGCGCTCTAGCGACAGTACAACGCCGCCCGCTTCAGGCACACTGCCACCCGCCGTGCCAGTGCCGCGGCCGCGTGGCACGACTGGCAACTTGTGAAGATTGCACAACTGAACAATGCTGGCGACTTCAGCAATATTGATTGGAAAAACGACCGCTACAGGCGCGTGATAATTGCGCGAATTATCATAGGCATAGGCGTAACAATCGACGGGGTCTGTAAACAGCCTATCTGGTGGCAGTAACTGTTGTAAATCGACGATTAAGCCTGAGTTCATCTGAAATTAACGTTTTTTTGGCGGCATCATGTCAGTGATGGTGCCTTCTTTTAACTCCGCCGCAAAACACACGGTTTCAGATAACGTTGGGTGTGCGTGTATGGTGAGGCCCAAATCATGCGCATCAGCGCCCATTTCAATGGCCAGCACGGCTTCAGCCAGCAACTCACCCGCGTTTACACCAACAATGCCTGCGCCAATCACGCGATGGGTTTCTTTATCAAAAATGAGCTTTGTAGCGCCTTCAGTACGCGCGATTGAAAGTGCGCGTCCGCTTGCCGCCCATGGGAAGGAAGCTTTTTCAATTTCAATACCTTTGGCTTTAGCCTCAGTTTCTGTTAGGCCAACCCAAGCCACTTCAGGATCCGTATAGGCAACAGAGGGGATGACACTCGCCACAAACTCCACTTTGTGTCCAGCAATGACTTCGGCCGCCACTTTGGCCTCGTGCGTGGCTTTATGTGCCAGCATAGGTTGGCCCACAATGTCGCCGATGGCGAAAATATGGTTTACATTGGTGCGTTGCTGTTTATCTACGTTGATAAAGCCCCACTCATTTACTGCTACACCGGCATTTTCTGCGCCAATGTTTTTTCCGTTTGGCTTACGACCGATTGACACCAGCACGCGATCATAGACCTGGATACCTTCAGGCGCATTTTCGCCTTCAAAACTGACATGAATGCCGTCTTTTTTTGCTTCAATTTTTGATACTTTGGTGGAAAGCATAATCGCTTCAAAGCGTTTTTCCATGCGCTTTTGCAATGGGCGCACTAAATCGCGGTCACAACCGGTAATGAGGCCATCCATAAATTCCACCACGCTGACTTTAGTGCCCAGCGCGTCGTAAACTGTGCCCATTTCAAGCCCAATAATACCGCCGCCAATCACCAGCATGCGTTTTGGAATATCGGCTAACGCCAATGCACCGGTAGAATCCATAATGCGCTCATCATCTGGTGCGCCAGGGAACTTAGTCGCCTGCGAACCTGCAGCGATAATGGCATGTTCAAAACCAATAGTCGTGACTTTGCCATCCGCCGCCGTCACCGCGATTTGATGTGGGCTGGCAAATTTGCCTACGCCTTGCACCACGGTAACACCACGCTGTTTAGCCATTGAAGCCAAGCCGCCCGTGAGTTTGCCGACCACGTCGTTGGCCTTCCAGCTACGTAACTGGTCTAAATCCACTTTTGGCGCACCAAAAGACACACCGTGATGTGCGGTTTCTTGCGCCTCCGTAATCACTTTCGCCGTGTGCAGCAACGCTTTGGACGGTATACAACCAACGTTTAAGCATACACCGCCCAGCGTTGCGTAACGCTCAATCAAGACGACTTTTTTGCCCAAATCTGCTGCGCGAAACGCCGCCGTGTAGCCGCCCGGACCGGAACCTAGCACCACGACTTCAGTACTGGTGTCATTGCTGCCTGCCGCGACCGCTGGGGTAGGCGCTGTTACTATTTTCTCAACTGATTTTTCTGCGATTTTCTCAGCCGCAGGGCTAGAAGCCTTATTCTGCGAGGCTTCTGGGACATCACTTTTCGCTCCGGCAGTTTCAAGCAATAAAATCAGCGAGTCTTTTGCGACTTTATCGCCCACTTTTACCTTTAGTTCTTTCACAACACCGTCTTGCGGCGCTGGAATATCCATGGACGCCTTGTCGGACTCCACCGTGATAAGGGAATCTTCTTTCGCAATGGTGTCGCCCACTTTAACCAAAACGTCAATGACATCGACGCTGTCAAAATTGCCAATATCGGGGACTTTAATTTCAATCATGATTTTGCATTTCTAAATATTTTTGAATAATTCACGACTAGAGCAACAGGCGACGTACATCACTCAACATCATGCGCATATGGCTGGTAAACCGCGCACCGTCAGCGCCATCTACCACGCGATGGTCGTAAGAGAGTGACAACGGCAAGATCAGGCGTGGTTCAAAACCGTTGGTCGCTTTGTCGTACACAGGCTGCATGCTTGAACGTGAAACACCTAAAATCGCTACTTCTGGGCAATTGATGATTGGCGTAAACATGGTGCCGCCAATGCCGCCAAGGCTAGAAATAGTGAAGGTTCCGCCCTGCATCTCTTCTACTTTTAATTTGCGCTCGCGGGCTTTGGTGGAGAGCTCCATTAAGTCGCGGGCAATATCAAGCACATCTTTCTGCTGCACATCTTTGACCACCGGCACCACTAGGCCGTCAGGCGTGTCGCAGGCAAAGCCAATGTTGTAGTAATTTTTTAAAATCAGGCTGTCGCCATCAGGTGAGAGCGAAGCATTGAAATTAGGATAAGCTTTTAGCGCATTGACTGAGGCCTTAATCAAAAAGGCCAACATGGTGAGTTTGACGCCACGTTTTTCAGCCTCAGCCTGCATGGATTTTCTGAAATCTTCCAAATCGGTGATATCAGCCTCGTCAAACTGCGTTACATGCGGTGCTGTCACCCAATTGCGGTGCAGATTTGCGCCAGATAATTTTTTAATGCGTGAAAGCGGTTTGGTTTCAATTGCACCAAACTGGCTGAAATCAATCACCGGCATCGGCAAGGTCGCCAGCGCGCCTAAGCCAGCACCCATATTTTCGGTACGCGGTTTGGCTAATTCACCCTTAACGAAGTTCTGCACATCCGATTGCAAAATACGGTTTTTTGGGCCAGAGCCCTTCACCAACGCGAGATTAACACCTAACTCGCGGGCAAATTTACGAATGGATGGGCTGGCATGCGACAACTTACCTGCTACCACTGCTGCATGCTCACCCACTGGCGCTGGTTGATGTGCTGGCTGCACTTGTTTTGGCGGTTCTGGTGCAGGGCGGCTTGGCTCAGGAATCGCGGCTACTGGCGCTGCCGCTTTAGGTGCCTCAGGCGCAGGCGCTGGTTTTGTTTCAACCGTTGCAGTAGTATCATCGTTCGCCTCAAGCGTTAGAATTAAAGTGCCTTCAGCCACTTTATCACCAATCTTTACTTTGACTTCTTTTACCACACCGGCAAACGGCGCAGGAATATCCATCGAAGCTTTGTCAGATTCCACAGTAATCAGCGAATCATCTTTCGCGATGGTGTCGCCAGCCTTAATCAGCACTTCAATTACATCCACAGAATCAAAGTTACCAATATCAGGAACGAATACGTCTTTTAGTGCCATTTTTTATCCTTCAATGCTTTTTTAAATACTCGTTGGGCTTGGTTTGTTTGCGTTCAACTTGTACTTTTTAACTGCCTCTGCCACTTTTGCAACAGGCAATTTACCTTCATCGCTGAGTGCTTTTAAAGCAGCCACTGTCACGTAGTAACGGTTTACTTCAAAGAAATCACGCAAGGCTTCTCTGCTGTCAGAACGGCCATAACCATCTGTACCTAAAGCCACGAATTTATTTGGCACGAAACGTTGAATCTGTTCAGCAAAGCTCTTCATGTAGTCGGTTGAAGCAATCACCGGACCTTTGGCATCTTTCAAGCTTTGCGCCACAAAGTTCACCCTTTGTGGTTTTTCGGGGTTCAACAAGTTCCAGCGTTCGCAATCTAAGCCCTCTCGGCGCAATTCGGTAAAGCTGGTGGCGCTCCACACATCGGCAGACACGCCCCAATCGCTTTCCAGCAATTCAGCAGCGGCTATCACTTCACGCAAAATCACGCCTGAACCCATGAGTTGTACTTTCTCGCCTTTGGCTTTTGATTTACTGAAGCTGTACAAGCCTTTCAAAATGCCTTCTTCAGCGCCTTTTGGCAAGGCTGGATGGCTATAGTTTTCATTCATCAAGGTGATGTAGTAATACACATCTTCCTGATTTTGCACCATGCGGCGCAAGCCTTCTTGAATAATCACGGCCAATTCGTATGCAAAAGTCGGGTCGTAAGACACACAGTTCGGAATGGTGGCAGACATCAAATGGCTATGGCCATCTTCATGCTGTAAGCCTTCACCGTTCAAGGTTGTGCGGCCTGCAGTTGCGCCTAGCAAGAAGCCACGCGCACGGCTGTCGCCCGCTGCCCACGCAAAGTCACCAATACGTTGGAAACCAAACATCGAATAGTAAATGTAGAATGGAATCATTTGCGTACCCGTCACAGAGTACGAAGTTGCCGCAGCTAACCAGCTGGCAAAGGAACCCGCTTCATTAATCCCTTCCTCCAAAATCTGGCCATCTTTAGATTCTTTGTAGAACATCACCTGATCAGAATCCATCGGCTCGTAGAGTTGCCCGGCTGAGGAATATATCCCCAACTGACGGAACAAGCCTTCCATACCAAAGGTGCGCGCTTCATCCGGCACAATCGGCACAATATATTTACCAATTTGCTTATCACGCACCAAGGTGGAAAGAATACGTACAAACGCCATGGTGGTTGAAATTTCACGTTCACCCGTTGCAGCCAGCATATTTTCAAACGCTGACAATTCAGGCACAGTTAATTCATTACCTTTGCGGCGGCGTTGTGGCACAAAGCCGCCCATTGCAGCGCGACGGGCTGCCATATATTGCATTTCAGGGCTGTCATCAGCGGGTTTGTAGAAGGAAAGATTTTCGACTTGTTCGTCCGTGATGGGCAAATCAAAGCGGTCACGGAATTTCTTCAGTGACTCAATATCCATACTTTTTTGCTGGTGTGTGGTGTTTTGCGCTTCGCCCGCCTCGCCCATGCCGTAACCTTTAACGGTTTTGGCTAAAATCACGGTTGGCTGACCTTTGTGATTTACCGCAGCATGATAAGCCGCGTAGACTTTGTGCGGGTCGTGGCCACCACGGTTCAGGCGCCAAATATCGCTATCAGACATCGCCGCAACCATTTCTTTCAATTGCGGATATTTGCCGAAGAAATGTTCACGCGTATAGGCGCCGCCTTTCGCTTTAAAGTTTTGATATTCGCCATCCACACATTCTTCCATGCGTTTTTTGAGCAAACCATCTTTATCCATTGCAAGCAATGGGTCCCAATACGAACCCCAAATCACTTTCAGCACATTCCAGCCTGAACCCCTAAAGTCTGACTCCAGCTCCTGAATGATTTTGCCGTTGCCACGCACCGGGCCATCTAGACGCTGTAGATTACAGTTAATCACAAAAATCAGATTGTCTAATTTTTCACGGCTAGCTAATGAAATCGCACCTAATGATTCTGGCTCATCCATCTCGCCATCACCACAAAACACCCATACTTTTCGATCAGAAGTGTCTGCAATCCCACGGTCATGCAGATATTTTAAAAAGCGCGCCTGATAAATACCTGCCAAAGGCCCTAAGCCCATTGAAACCGTCGGAAACTGCCAGAAATCCGGCATCAACCAAGGATGTGGGTAGCTGGATAAACCGTTACCGCCCGTTTCTTGGCGAAAATTATCCATCTGCGCTTCGGTAAAGCGACCTTCTAAAAACGCACGTGCGTACACACCAGGTGATGAATGTCCCTGAAAGTACACACAGTCGCCGCCAAAGTTTTCATTCGGCGCGCGGAAAAAATAATTAAAGCCGGTGTCGTACAAAGTAGCCGCTGATTGAAAGCTGGCAATGTGGCCGCCTACGCCCGGTGACTTTTCATTGGCGCGCAACACGGTCATAATCGCATTCCAGCGCACTAAGGCGCGCACACGACGCTCCATTTCCGGGTCACCTGGCAATTTAGCCTGCAAGTGTGTAGGGATCGTATTCACATACGCAGTGGTGGCGTTATATGGTAAATTGCTACCAGAACGGCGAGCCTGATCAATCATCGCCTCAAGTAAAAAGTGTGCGCGTTCAGTCCCTTCAGTCTCGATAACTGAGGCTAGCGCGTCTAACCATTCTTGTGTTTCTTGCGCGTCTGTTTCTTGCAATCCGGTTTGCTGATTGAGTGTCATGCGTGAGATTTCTCCGTGTTTTAGTCGCTATGCGTATAATTAACAAAACTATAGCAACTAAACGTGAATTAAGGCGTAGTTAATTACAATTAATAAAGCCGTAAGTGTGGCTTTTTTAAGCATTTTGGTCAAGTTAAACATGAAGTTATGCGGTTATTTAACCGACTTTTGCTAGGTTTATCATACATAATATATAAGAGTTAAGGATGCTGAAATGTCGTTAAAATTAGTACAAAATGCTGCTTTAGGGTGTGAAAATTCGCTATCTTCGGAGAACCATATTCTTTTAGTCCTAGACGATGCGGCTGAAAATACTTTTCCTTACGCTACGTTATTGCAGGCCAAGCTAAAACGCAGTAAATCTGCACTAAAAGACCTTATAAAAACACCTGTTACCATTGAATTGCCGCATGGGGGCATCGCCAGTGTTGTCGTTTTGGAAAATTCACTCAACGTCTTTCAAAAACACACCTTGCTTCGCAAGGCGATAAAACCATTATTAACAGAACAGCCCGAGCAGTTAGCGCTATGCGTATTTGGCCCGGAAGCAGAGCGCAAGGCAAATGCGTGCGCGGCTTACTATGTAGCTACTGTCAATGCCGCCGAACTGCCGAGTCGCAAAAAAGAACATCCACATACGCCGCTTAAAGCCATCCATATTTACGGCTGGCAAGAAGACCATGATTATGCGTACACTCATGCGCGCGTGGCAGGCAACACGCTTTGCCGCCACCTCACCATGCTGCCGCCCAATGAGCTCACGCCAATGGATTATCGTGAAAAAATTAAATCGCTTGCGAGCGAATATGGATGGGATTGGGAAGAATTTGATATGCCTACACTCAAAGCGATGGGTGCAGGGGCGTTTTATGCTGTGGGGCAAGGTAGCGCGCCGCAAGACGCAGCAATTGTTCATTTGACCTATGACCCGAAAAATGCAGCAAAACATATTGCGCTGGTTGGCAAAGGCATTTGCTTTGATACGGGCGGACACAATTTGAAACCCGCAAAATATATGCACGGCATGCACGAAGACATGAACGGCAGCGCGGTGGCGCTTGGCATTTTAGCAGCTGCCACTTTGCAAAAATTGCCCGTAAAACTTGACTGCTGGTTAGCCATTGCACAAAACCACATTAGCCCGGCTGCCTACAAACAAAATGACGTCGTCAAGGCACTCAACGGCATGACGATTGAAATCATCCATACGGATGCAGAAGGCCGCATGGTGTTGGCCGACACCCTCACACTCGCATCGCGCAAAAATCCCAGCGCGATTTTGGATTTTGCGACACTTACTGGCAGCATGCAAACAGCACTGGCTGACCGTATGAGTGGCGTGATTGCCAACCGCCCTGATATCGCTTGCATGGCCGTTGGTGCTGGTGCGGCGGCGGGTGAACGGATTGTGGCTTTTCCCTATGATGACGACTACGACACCGATTTAGACAGCGAGATTGCCGACATTAAGCAATGCACACTTGAAGGCGGTGGCGATCATATTCACGCCGCGCGTTTTTTAGGCAAATTTATTGAAAACGACATCGCCTGGCTGCACACGGATTTATCCTCCTATAACCGTAAAGATGGCTTGGGCGCTGTGCAAAGCGACATCAATGGCTTTGGTGTTGGTTTTGGGCTAGAAATGATCAAACGTTTAATGGAATAATGCATCGAGAAAAATTTTCTCCTCTGCGAGCCTTTATTTACAAGGCTTCCAGAGCATCGAAAAAGGTTGCGACGAATTAAGCCTATTATTTAAGATGCTTAGGCCGATATTTTTAGCACCATTTAGTTGCCAAACAACATGATTTTTGCCCACTGATAAATCAACACTGTAGCTATTAGCCAAGCCAGTACTGCAAAGCTGCGTTGCGTGTATTGACTTGATAGTTTGCCAGCTAACGTGCGACCAGCGAGCATGCCAAAGGCGGTCGCCAACATAAAAGGAATTGCGATTAGCCAGTTCATTGCTCCATGCAACAGATAGCTGGCGACGCTTACCGCCGACACCAGTGTAATAATGGCCAGTGAAGTTGCCACAATCGCATCTAATCCCAGATTGCTGAACTTGCGTAGTGTTGGCACAACAACAAATCCGCCGCCAACACCGAGCAAGCCTGATAAAAATCCGGAAAGGCCGCCGACTGCTATCAACCTTTTAGTGCATGATGCAGTCCAGAATAATTTCGAGGTTGTCGGGTTCACTGCGCAGGCAAGCGATGATTTGTCTTCTGCCATGGCCGGGGTAGCAATATCTTGCCGCCAAGTACGCCACGCCACAACCATGAGCAGAACCGAAAAAATCAAGTTGAGCCATTGATTTGGCAGGCGATGCGCAAGCCAAACGCCAACTGGCGCGAACAACACCCCAAAAGCTGCCATGAGTGTAGCAGCCTTATAGCGCACGATGCCCGCACGCAAACCATGTATGGCACCAATGGTAGCTGCAAAGGTGACTGCTATCAGCCCAATAGGGGCTGCCTGCAGCAGGCTTAGATTTAAGCAAAATGCAAGCAACGGTACTGCGAGAATGGAACCTCCAGCACCTGTAAGTGCCATAACAAAGCCAACAAAAAGCCCCAATAAAATACTAATGATGTGCGGGTCTAACATCCGCCTAGCTCTCGCTTGAGGTTTTAAGTAGCTTCACAGATTACAAATTAAGCGCCACCTAAGGCTAATTGATAAAGCTTACCTGCACGATTTCCTGTGCGGCAGAAAGCCAAAACTGGCTTTTCAGATGCTGATAACGCTTTGGCGAAAGCGCTAACTTCGTCTGGCTGAATATTGTTTGGAATCACTGGAATGTAAACATAGGCTAATCCGGCTACCTCAGCCGCCGCTTTTAATGAGGCACTATCCGGTTGCGCATCGCCCCCTTCATGATCGGGTCGATTATTGATAAGGGTTTTAAAGCCTAGTTCTGCGATTTCTGCAATATCTTCGACGCTGATTTGCGGGGCTGTGCTAAATTGCTGATTAATTTGATTAATTTGAATCGTCATGAGGCATCCTCTCGTTAAAATATGGCCGTTTAAATATGGCAAATTTGCTGACTTAGCACCTGCATCACCGCTAAAGCTGGCTGGCTTGAAATTCGGTATATGATATTTTTACCCTCGCGTCGCGTTGCAACCAATTCAGCCTCGCGTAATACCGTAAGTTGCTGTGAAAGTGTAGGCTGATAAATTTTGAGTAAATCCTGCAATTCACTTACCGATTTTTCACCCTGAGATAGCTGACACAGTAACATTAAACGATCAGCATTGGCCATCACACGCATTAAATTGCAGGCTTTATCCGCAGATTCACGAAGTTCCTCAAAGTTGATATCTTCAATTAGTGTCATGTCGATTTTTTTGAATGCATTAGCTAGTCTCGAACATTATATACTATAATATTTTATATAAATACATTATATCTTATTGCTAAGTATATTCCATTGTTTTTTAGTGTATTGTAATCATGCCAATTAAATGACAGAAAGTGAGCATACGATGCTTTTCAAACAGCTTTTTGACACTGACTCTTCAACCTACACCTATTTCATCGCAGATGTTGATGCTAGTGAAGCCGTGCTGATTGATCCTGTAGATACGCATATTGAGGCATATTTAAATTTACTCCAACAGCATCAATGTGCACTCAAATATTCACTTGAAACACATGTACATGCCGACCACATCACGGGTGGCGGAAAACTGCGACAAAAAACTGCTGCGCTTACTGCAGTTGCTAGCGCATGTGGCGCACAAACCGCAGATTTACAATTGAGTGATGGCGATGTCCTTACTTTTGCAAGTGAAAAAATTCTAGTCATCTCCACCCCCGGCCACACGCCTGGCAGCACCTCTTTTTTATGGCGCGATAGACTGTTTACAGGCGATGCGTTGCTGATTAACGGGTGCGGCAGAACAGATTTTCAGGGCGGAAGCGCTGAGTCACAATACAACAGCATCATCAATAAACTATTTACTCTGTCCGATGAAACACTGGTTTACCCCGGCCATGATTATCAAGGTCGTCGCGTCAGTTGTATTGGCCAAGAAAAAGCAATAAATCCGCGCCTAGCAGGCAAATCATTAGAAGAATTCGTGGAAATTATGAATAACCTAAATTTGCCAAAACCAAGGCTCATCGATATTGCAGTGCCAGCAAACCGCATGTGTGGCATTCCTGAAGATACGTTGATGCAGGGCTGAACTGGGTTTGTATTAAGCCTTAAAAAATCCGACACAAAAACTCACTGCTTACAACACATTCAGGTACAATATTTAACCAAGTAATTTTATAAGGTATTATAACGTGATGATACAAAGCAGTCTTGAATGGTTGTCGCTATTTCCAGAACTTGCACAGCTAGATCAGCATGCAAAAGAAATTTTAGCAAAATTCGCGCGCATCGTTGAAGCACCAATTGGCACCATAGGCTATCGTGAAGGCATGCCCTGTGGCGCTTACGTGATGCGTCTCGCTGGCAAGTCGCGTGTATACAAAATGTCGACCAGTGGGAGAGAAATTTTGCTGTATCGAGTAGGTGCGGGTGAAACCTGCGTCATCACCACCACGTGTTTACTTGGGGACAGCGACTACCCGGCTTCAACTATAGTTGAAGAACCCATACGAGATGTCCTGATTCCCGCAAATGCCTTTCATCAACTCATGATTGACTCGGCAGTATTTCGCAAATTCGTCATGACCAATTACGGCGCACTCATTAGCGACTTAATAGTGCTACTTGATGAAGTCGCATTTCATAGCCTGAATGCACGCTTAGCCAAAGTGCTACTTGATGCCAACAACGCCACGATTACCCGCACACACCAACAAATTGCCGATGAGTTAGGAACAGCGCGTGAAGTGGTGAGTCGCCAACTCAAACGACTAGAACTAAAAGGTGCAGTATCTTTAGGGCGTGGGCACATCGAAATCACAGACAGAAAAACGCTAGAAAAAATGGCTCTGGCTTAATTTTTAATCGTGATCTTTTTAAAAATCAAAATGCTAGTTGAAACTAGATAAACAAAAATCCCAATATTTTTATTGGGATTTTTGTTGCCTTAAAACTAAAAAACCTCCACGAGGGAGGTTATTTAGTCTAAATAAATAGCTTGGCGGTGACCTACTTTCGCATGCAAAAAGCATACTATCATTGGCGCTGGTTCGTTTCACGGCCCTG
>Ga0116183_1002881_pt1 | contig 18028 bp, 13 predicted proteins | sample AD_UKC078_MetaG_FD_89753 | JGI IMG/M metagenome (GOLD analysis project Ga0116183, IMG submission 89753) | Active sludge microbial communities of municipal wastewater-treating anaerobic digesters from USA - AD_UKC078_MetaG | ecosystem: Engineered > Bioreactor > Anaerobic > Digestate | place: USA... | reverse complement strand
CCTCCGCCTCCGTCTCCGACGCCTGACTATCGCGGGATGTGGAACGTCACCAACTCCGCGCCGCCCAACTCCAGATCCGCCCACCCGCCGGGCACCCGGAGTACGGCAATGCCCGAGGTCGGGAACTTCTCTGCGATACGCGCAGTGGCGTGCCGGTCGGACGCCGGCCCGGCCAAGCCGAGTGCCACCTGGCTGACGGTGGGTTCGTGACCGACGACCAGCAGCGTGGCAATCCCGTCGTCGGCCCCGTTGATCTGCGAGATCATCATTCCGGGTGCGGCGCCGTAGAGCGCGTCCAGATAGCTGGCCGACGCGTCAACCATGGTGCGGGCCAACGTCTGACGGGTTCGCACCGCGGATGAACACAACACCCCGTCGATCGCCGGAGCATTCGCACGGAGCCATTCGCCGGCCAGGGCTGCCTCCCGTTCTCCGCGCGCTGCCAGCGGTCGGTCGTGATCTGCCACGCCGTCCGGATATGCAGATTTGGCATGTCGCATCAGCACCAGGGTTCTCATCCGCCCCAGGCTAGGGCACATGCCGATCGGCGTCCCCGAAGTTGTCGGTGCCCGCCCATACACTCGGCCCCACTATGAAGTTCCTGCACACCGCCGACTGGCAACTGGGCATGACCCGGCACTTCCTGGACCTCGACGCCCAGGCCCGTTACTCCGCTGCCCGTCGCGATGCGGTCTCCGCACTGGGCGCACTCGCCGCTGAGACGGGGGCGGAGTTCGTCGTGGTCGCCGGCGACGTGTTCGACGCCAACCAGTTGGCCCCGAAGGTCATCAGCCAGTCGCTCGACGCCATCCGCGCGATCGGGGTTCCGGTCTACCTGCTGCCGGGCAATCACGACCCGCTCGACGCCTCCTCGGTCTACACCAGTGCGTTGTTCAAGCGGGAATGTCCGGACAACGTGACGGTCCTGGACCGCGTCGGGCTGTTCGACGTACGGCCGGGACTGCAGATCGCTGCCGCGCCGTGGCGGTCCAAACGTCCGACCGTGGACCTGACCGCCGAGGTGCTCGACGGGCTGCCCGCCGACGGGACGGTGCGCATCCTGGTGGCCCATGGCGCTGTCGACGTGCTGGACCCCGACGCGACCAACCCGGCGCTGATCCGGCTGGCCGGGCTCAGCGCCGCGCTGGAACGCTCGGCGGTGCATTACGTGGCCTTGGGGGATAAGCACTCCCGCACCGCTGTCGGCGAAACCGGCCGGGTTTGGTACTCGGGCTCCCCGGAGGTCACCAACTACGACCACGTGGAGCGCGATTCCGGCCACGTGCTGGTGGTCGATATCGACTGCGACGATGCCACGCATCCGGTCTCCGTCGAGCCCCGCACCGTCGGCAGATGGCGGTTCATCACCTTGCACCACGAACTGAACAACAGCCGCGATATCGCTGATCTGGACCTCAACCTCGACCAGCTGCCGGACAAGGACCGCACGGTGGTTCAGCTGGCACTGGTCGGCACCCTCACCGTGACCGATCGGGCTGCGCTGGATGCCCTGCTGGATCGGTACTCGCGGTTGTTCGCCTGTCTGGACAGCTGGGACCGGCACACCGCCCTGGCCGTCATGCCCGCCGATGACGAGTTCGACGACCTCGGCATCGGCGGGTTCGCCGCCGACGCCGTCGCCGAGCTGCTGGCGACCGCCCGTTCCGGAAGTGCCGAGGCCGCCGCCGCGCGGCAGGCGCTGGCCCTGCTGCTCCGGCTGCGGGAAGGCCGGGTGGCATGAAACTGCATCGGCTCCGGCTGACGAACTTCCGGGGTATCGACGACCGCGAGCTCACCTTCCCTGATCACGGGGTGGTCGTGGTGTGCGGGCCCAACGAAGTCGGGAAGTCCTCCATGTTGGAGGCCCTCGACCTGCTGCTGGAGTACAAGGACCGCTCCGGCCACCAGAAGGTCAAGCAGGTCAAGCCAACCCACGCAGACGTCGGGGCGGAGGTGGAGGCCGAGATCAGCACGGGCCCCTACCGGTTCACCTACCGGAAGCGCTTTCACCGACGCCCGATCACGGAGTTGACCGTGCATCAGCCGGTGCGCCGCCAGCAGAGCGGTGACGAGGCGCACGCCGCGGTGCGGGCCATGCTGGAGGAGACCGTTGACACCGGGCTGTGGGAGGCCCAGCGGGTGTTGCAGTCCGCAGCAACCGACGCGGTCAACCTCTCCGGATCCGACGCGTTGGCTCGCGCGCTGGACGCTGCCGCCGGCGAGGCGACCGCCGCAGGTGGCACCGAGTCGCTGCTCATCGACAGCGTCGAGGCCGAGTTCGGCCGCTACTTCACGTCGACCGGGCGGCCCACCAAAGAGTGGAAAGCCGCCATCGACCGGCTCGCCGCCGCTGAGGCCCGAGTCGTGACGTGTCGGCAGTCCGTGGCCGAGGTCGAAGTTCGAGTTCAACGCCACGAGGACGTCAGCCGTCGGCGCGCTGAGCTCGCGGTGGAGTTGGAGCCCGCAGCCAAGCGGTTGACGGCAGCTGAGGAGACGGCCACAGCGCTCGCAGTCCTCGCTGATCAGGTCAAGCAGGCCGAGCTGCGGGCCACCGCCGCGGCGGGCACCAGCACCGCCTCATCGTCGCGGCACGCCCAGCGTCAGCAGTTGATCGCCGAGGTCGACCGCCGTTCGGGCACCTTCGTCGAACTCCAGCAACGGTTGTCGGCAGCGGTTGCGGATGAGGCGGCCGCGAGGGTGTTCGCCGACACGGCAGGAAACGAAGCCGCCGCGGCGGCCGCCGGCCTGGCTGCCGCTCAGCGGCGGCTGGATGCGGCCCACGCCGTCGCGGCCGCCTGCACGGCCCGGGCCGAGGCCGACAGACTGGCCGCCCGACTGGCACGCATCGACGAGGCGAGCCACGACCTGCGGCAGGCTTGCGATGAGCTGGCCGCCATCACCCTGACCGAGCCGGTGCTGGCCGATATCGTGCGCACCGCCGCCCTGGTGGACAGGCTGCAGGAACAGCTGCTCACCGACGCCGGCAGCATCGCCTTCACCGCCGCCGCCGGACTCTCGCTCGCCGTCGACGGTGAACCGCTGACATTGTCGGCCGGGCAGACCTGGACCGCTCCGGCATCCGTGCCGGTCACGGTGGAGCTGCCCGGGGCGTTGAGCGTCCGGATAGACCCGGGGGCCAGCGCGGCGGACCTGCAGGCGAAGCTCGAGGCGGCGCGGGATCTCCACGCCGAGGCCCTCGCGCAGGGGGCGGTCGCCGATCTCGGTGCTGCCCGTGCGGTCGATGAGCAACGCTGCGCCCTGATCACCAGGCGCGACCGGTTGCGAGCAACGCTGGACGTTCTATGCCTTGAGGGTGGCGCCGATGAGTTGCGCGCCCGACTGGTCGAACTGCACGCCGAGTCAGCCGATGCGGGAGCCGATGCGGGAGCCGATGCAGGAGCCGACGTCGCGGCCGATGCCGGCGACGCTGCCGAGGAGCTGCGCAGGGCAACCGAGGCCATGGCGGTGGTTTCCGCGGACGCCGACGCCCGCCGGCAGGCTGCGGTCGCCGCAGCGGCGGCTCTCGCTGAAAGGGCCACTGCCGCAGCTGTTCTGCGTGACGGGGTGCTGACCGCTGAAAGTGAGGTCGAGGCGGTACGCGGCCAACTGGCACTGGCCAGAGCCGCAGCAGACGACGACACGGTGAGCAACGCCGCGGCTGCCGATACCGAGGTGCGGCAGCGGGCGGACGAGGCGCTGCTTGCGCTGAGAGCCGAGTACCAGGCCGCCAACCCGGACGCCGTTGACGCTGAACTCGATGCTGCCCGGGCAGCATCGGCGACCTTGGCTCGTGACCTGGCCGCCGCCGAAGCCGAACTCGCCACCGTGAGTGCGCAACTCGATGTCATCGGCAGTGAAGGCCGACAGGGTCAGCTCGACGACGCCGAGGCCGAACTGGAGCGCACCCGCACCGAGCACACCCGGATCGGTGAGCGGGCCAGTGCGGTCAGTCTGCTCCGCGACACCATGCTTCGACATCGGGACACCACCCGGCAGCGCTATGTCCGGCCCTACCGGACCGAGCTGGAACGGCTGGGCCGCATCGTGTTCGGGCCGACGTTCGAGGTCGAACTCGACACCGAGTTGATCATCCGGAGCCGCACCCTCGACGGTCGCACCGTGCCCTACGAGTCGCTGTCCGGCGGTGCCAGGGAACAGCTGGGCATTCTGGCCAGGCTGGCCGGGGCGGCGTTGGTGGCCGATGCGGACACCGTGCCGGTGGTGATCGACGACGCACTCGGCTTCACCGACTCCGACCGGCTCACCAAGATGGGCGCGGTGTTCGACACCGTGGGGGACCGGGGTCAGGTCATCGTGCTGACCTGCCAGCGGGACCGCTACGCCGGGGTGTCCGGAGCGACGGTCATCGAACTGAGCGCGTGAGCGGCCGGGCGCACTGCCGTCAGGAGCGGTCCGCCAGGGCCAGCACCTCATCGAACCCTTCGACCAGGCACTGGTAGAACTCGTCGAAGTCGGGAATCGCGCCGGTGTCTACGTCAATACCCAACGAGCAGGTGTCGACGTAGGTCAGCAGGGTGACGTTGACCGCCGAGCCGATGGTGGGACCGAATGCGTACTGAATCCGCACCTTGGCTCCGGCCAGGTACACCGGCACCGGCACCCCGGGAACGTCGCTGGCCAGGAAATCGACCTTGCGCAGCACCGAGCCGATATACCAGCGCGGCATCAGGTTCATCGCCCCGGCGATGATCTGGATGTACGGCGTGGACTTCTCGTTGCGCACCTTGGTGGTGCGGGCCCGGGTCTCGGCGATCCGCGCGGCCGGATCGGCTTCGCCGACCGGCACGTCGAAACGGGCCAGGGTGATGTGGTTGCCGCCCTCGTCATCGTCATCGGTGCGCACACTGATCGGCATGGTCAGGTGCAGATCACCGATCCGGACCCCATGCTTCTCGTGGTAGCGACGCAAGCCGCCGGCGATGCCGGCCACGAACGCGTCGTTGAGTGCGCCGCCGCCGCGGTGTGCTGCCGCCTTCAGTTTCGGTAGCGGCACCTCGTGCACACCCAGGCGGCGCACCAGGGTGCGTTCCTTCATCAGCGGTGAACCGGTCTCGGTGACCGGCCGCATGGTGCGATACACCGAGGCGGCCATCTCCCCGGCCTCGGTGACGGTCTGCAGTGGATGGCGGATGGCGTTGAACAACAACTTCGGGGCGGAGCCTGCCGCGCCGGACACCGCCTGGCGGACCAGGCCGAGGTCGTAGCGCAGCGCGTCGAGATAGCCGCTGAGCGGTCCGTGTTCGTGCACCTGGGGTTCCCCGGCGCCGGTCCGCACGGACTCGATGCTGCGCGGTTCCTCGGTGAGGTCGAACAGATGCATGGCGATCTGAATACCGCCCACCCCGTCGGTGAGCGCGTGGTGGAACTTGCACAACACCGCCGCCCCGCCGTCGTCGAGGCCCTCTATCAGAGTTGCCGTCCACAGCGGCCGGGCCCGGTCGAAGTCCGCCATCGCTGCCACCCGAGCCATCTCCAGCACACCGTCGAGGTTGCCCGGTTCGGGGGCCGACACTTTGCGCAGATGGAAGTCGATGTCGAAGTCCGGGGCGGTCTCCCACCGCGGCGGGGCCGGCGGCGGGGACTCCAGGACCCGCTCGCGCCAGATCGGCAGCGCATGCGACAGCGCCCCGAAGCGCTCCCGCACCACGTCCCAGTCCGGCGAACGGTCCAGCAGGATCACCGTCACCACCGTCGAACGCAGTCGGGCGTCGGATTCCATCGCCCAGGTGAAGGCGTCGGTCTGGCTCATGAAGTCAGTCATCGTGACTCCACGCTACGACGCCTCGGCGGTAGTCGGCACTGGCTCTGAGCGCAGTGGTGACTTTGTTCCCACCGGGAATGGCGTTATCCGCTGGACATTGGAGGTTGCGCCGGCGCCTCCCCGGCGACCAGGGCCGGTGTTCAGACGGCAGAATGGTAGGTATGACCCTGAGCGATAAGCGCCGTCGGGTCCACGACAAATTGGCCGCGCTGCCAGGGGTGCGCTCGGTGCGCCGGCCGGTCGAATCCGGTGGCGACGATCGGTTCGACCTGTACTACGTCCGCACCGGTCCGCCGGGCGAGCACCCGTTGGTGATCATCCCGGGCGGCCCGGGGATGGCATCGGTCGGGCACTATCAGGGACTGCGCCGCCGGGCAGCCGCAGCAGGTCTGGACGTCATCATGGTGGAGCACCGCGGCGTGGGCATGTCGCGGCACGACGACTCGGGTGCCGACCTGCCCGACCAGGCGTTGACCATCGAGCAGGTGGTCGATGACGTCGCCGCAGTGCTCGACGATGCCGGAGTCGCCGACGCAGTCGTCTACGGCACGTCCTACGGCAGTTACCTGGCCGCCGGCCTCGGTGTGCGGCACCCCGGTCGGGTGAACGCGATGATCCTCGATTCCCCACTGCTCAACCGCGACGACATCGAGGCCGTGCGCTGCGAGCTGCGCCGGCTGCTGTGGCACGGAGGTAACCCTGACACCGCCGACCTGGCGGCGAAGGTGCGGGAGTTGGCCGAGCAGGGCGCGATGACGCCCAGCGACGCGCAGTTGGCGGCCGCGCTCTACGGCATCGGCGGGGAGGGCATGCTGCACCGATTATTCGACCTGCTGCTGGACGGTCGGCGCCTGCTGTGGACCACGATGGGCCACGTCGGTCGGGTGGCCGGCCGGAAGGTGCCGTACCGCAACGAGTCCGATCTGGTGGGGCCGATCGGCTTCCGCGAGCTCAACTTCCACGGAACCCCCGACGGGCTTCCGCTCGATCCTGCGGTCGCGATGCGGGAGTCCACCGGCGAAGAGCCCGCAGAATTCGAGGGGGAGCCGTTCGATTTGGTCTCCGCGATGCCGACATTCGATTGGCCCACCGCGGTGATCTCCGGTGGCCGCGATCTGATCACCCCGCCCGCCGTCGCCGACCGGATCGCCGAGCTCATCCCGGATTCAGCCCTGGTGCGGTTGGCCACCGCTGGACACAGCATTCTGGACACCCGCGAGGCCGCCGCGCTGCGCATTGCCGAGCAGGTGTGCGCGGGCCGGATCACCGACCTGCCCGGGATGGGCCCGTCCCTCGACGAGTTGCCGCCGCCGCCGGAGTTGCGGCTGATGAGTTGGGCCATCGAGGCCGGAGCCCGTATCGAGGGAGCTCTTCCCGGCGCGGTACCGCGGTTGCTCGGTGGTGCTACTTCGTGAAGCCGATGGCGCTGTAGTTCAGGTCGCCCACCCCGGTCGGGCCGAAGTTCGCCAGGTTGCTGCGCACCGCGACGTTCCCCGGGGACTGGAACAACGCCAGGCTGAACACCTCGTCCCACAGCATCGTGTCCACCTCGTTGGCCAGCTTGCGGGCCTTGGCCGGATCCAGCTCGTCGAGGACCTCTTCGACCTTCGAGTCGATCTGCGGTGAGGAGATCTTGCCGAAGTTGCTTTCCGCGCCGGTGGTGAAGATCTGGTTGAGGCAGCACAGCGCGAACGCGTCGCCGACCCAGGAGAACTGAGCGATGTCGAAGTCCCCGACGTTGATGTAGTTGGTGAAGAACCCGGTGCCGGGCTTGACGTCCAGTTCGAGTTTGACCCCGATCTGCGCCAGGGTGTTCTGCGCGACCTGGGCCACCTGACGGGTGCTCTGCGCGTCGAAGAGCACGTTACGGATCACCAGCTGCCGGCCGTCCTTCTCCCGGAACTGGCCGTTGAGCTTCCAGCCCAGCGCGTCGAGTTCGGCCTTCGCCTTCTCCGGGTCGTAGGCCACCACCGCACTGTTGTCCTGGTAGCCCTCCTGCCCGGCGACGAAGATGTGGTTGCCCAACGGCTTCGGGTCGTCCACCAGCCCGCGCTGGGTGACGTTCACGATGGCCTGGCGGTCGATGCCCTTGGCGACGGCCTGCCGCAGCGCCTTGTCCGACAGGATCGAGCCCGGCGCGCCGTTGAACGTCATGTGGTACCAGCTCGGGCCGGGAGCACGACGGATCGAGATCCCGTCGGTGCGCTGGGCGATGGTCAGCTCGTCCAGGGAAGCGATTCCGGTGGCGTCGATGGTGTTGTTCTGCAGCGCCGGGATACGGGCGGCGTCATCGAGGGTCAGATAGGTGATCGAGTCCAGCACCGGCGGGGTGCCCCACCAGTTCTCGTTGCGGGTCAGTGTGATTCGCTGCGCGGTGCGGTCGACCGCGGAGATCTGGAACGGTCCGGCCGAGGGCCCGGGACCCCTCAACTGGCCCTTGTTGAACGCCTCCGGGGTGGCCGTCATGCTCTTGGGCAGCAGCATGGTGTTGCCGGCGAACATGCCCTTCCACTCCGGGTAGTGCTGAGCGAAGGTGATGATCGCCTGCCGGTCGTCGACGCCGCGGGTGACCGACTCCACCCGGTCCGAGCCGTTGGGGGAGGCGATGGCGAAGGCCTCGTCCTTGCCGCTGGTGGCGTTGATCTGGGCGGCGATGTCCTCCCAGGTGATCGGGGTGCCGTCGGACCAGGTGGCCTTCGGGTTGATGGTGTAGGTCACCACCTGCGGATCGGTCTTGGTCAGTTCGACGCTGGTGAAGTAATCGGTGTTGACGGCCATCGAGCCATCCGGGGCGATGACGAACGCCCGGGGCATGGTGGCTCGCAGCATGGACGCCGTCTCGGCCTGATTGCCGTCGATGTTGAGGGTGTTGAAGTTCTCCGGCAGCGCGCCGATCGCCAGCCGGAGGTTTCCGCCCTTCGCCAGGTCCGCCGGGTCCTGCGGGTTGATGTCGCTGGTCGCGCCGAGTTCGGCCTTGCCGCCGCCGGCATCGGTGGTGCGCGAACCGGACGAGCAGCCCGCCAGCATCAGGGCGGGCACCACAGCCAGAACCGCCAGCCGGCGGGAGAGTCGAGTCACGCCCCGATGCTAACGGCGAGCCGGGTCGGGCCGGGGGATGGCAGCCAGCAAGGTTCGGGTGTATTCGTGGCGCGGGTTGTCGAAGACCTGCTCGGCGTCGCCGTACTCGACGATCTTCCCGCGGTGCATCACCGCCACCGTGTGGGCCAGGTGCTTGACCACCGACAGGTCATGGGAGACGAACAGGTAGGAGAGGTCGAACTCGCGCTGCAGATCCAGCAGCAGGTTGATGATCCCGGCCTGAATGGATACGTCCAGTGCCGACACCGGCTCGTCGAGTGCCAGGATTCTGGGCTTGCGGGCCAGCGCCCGGGCGATCCCGATGCGTTGTTTCTGACCGCCGGAGAACTCACCCGGGTAGCGGCTGGCGTCGTTTCGGCTCAGTCCGACGATGTCGAGCAGTTCGGCCACCCTGGCGTCGCAGGCGGCGCGGTCGACGCCGCCGGCCTGCAACGGCTCGGCGAGGATGTCGGAGATCGGCAGCCGCGGATCCAGCGAGGCCACCGGATCCTGGAAGACGACCTGCAACTCGCCGCGCAGTTCCTTTCGTCCATCCCGGGTCAGCGCGGCGACGTCGGTGCCGAGCACTTCGATGCTCCCGGTTTGGGGTGCGCGAAGTTCCAGGATCTCGTGCAGGGTGGTCGACTTGCCCGAGCCGGACTCGCCCACGATGCCCAGCGTGCGGCCCTGCTGGAGTTCGAAACTGACATCGTCCACGGCGCGGACTTCGCCGACCTGGCGGCGGAACACCACTCCCTTGGTCAGCCGGAAGGTGCGCGAGACGTTGCGCACGCGGACCACGACCCCAGGCTCGGCCTCCGCCGGGGCGGTGACCGGTTCGGTTGCCACACCGTAGATGTCGGCTGCGGATCGCCCGGCGACCTCCGCGCTGCGGATGCAGGCCGCCCAGTGGCCGGGGCCGACCTCGGCCGGGTCGGGCTCGGCGTTCCGGCAGGCGTCGACCGCCAGAGGGCAGCGCGGGGCGAAGGGGCAGCCCGGCGGCAGCGTGACCAGCGACGGCGGCGCGCCGGGTATCGGCACCAGGCGGGACCCGCGGGGGGAGTCCAGGCGGGGCACCGATCCGAGCAGGCCGGCGGTGTACGGCATCCGGCGGTCGGCGTAGAGGTCCGCGACGGTGGCCGCCTCGACGGCACGTCCGGCGTACATCACCAGCGCCCGGTCGGCGAACTCGGCCACCACGCCGAGGTCGTGGGTGATGATGAGCACCCCGGCCCCGGTGACGTCGCGGGCGGTGCGCAGCACGTCCAGGATCTGGGCCTGAACGGTGACGTCGAGGGCGGTGGTGGGCTCGTCGCAGATGATCAGGTCGGGATTGTTCGCGATCGCGATGGCGATCACCACCCGCTGACGTTCCCCGCCGGACAGTTCGTGCGGGAAGGACCGCGCCCGCTGCTGTGCCTGGTTGATGCCGACCAGTTCCAGCAGTTCCACCGCCCGTCGGCGGGCTTGTTTCTTCCCGACGAGCTTGCCGACATCCTCGTGGTGAATGGTGATGGCCTCGGCGATCTGGTCGCCGACGGTGTAGACCGGGGTCAGCGCCGACATCGGGTCCTGGAACACCGTGCCGATCCGGGCGCCCCTGATCGCCGACAGTTCGGTATCGGACCTGCCCAGCAGTTCCTGCCCGGCCAGGCGTACCGATCCGCTCACCGTGGCGTATTCGGGCAGCAGACCGATCACCGCCATGGCCGCCGCGGACTTGCCCGAACCGGACTCGCCGACCATCGCCACCACTTCGCCGGGCTCGACGCGGTAACTCAGTCCGCGCACCGCGCTCAACTCGCCGTGATCGGTGGGGAAGCTGACCCGGAGATCGCAGACCTCCAGAAGGTCAGTGCCGTCCTCTCTCCCGGGCACGGGTTCGGTACTCATCGGCGGGCGGCCTTCCGTCGTGGACCGGCGCTTCCCGGGTCCAGCGCGTCGCGCAGCCCGTCGCCGATCAGGTTGGCGCACAACACGATCAGCACCAGGATGCCGGCGGGGAAGAGGAACACCCACGGGAACGTGGTCGCTGACTTGGTGCCGTCGGCGATCAGGGTTCCCAGCGAGACATCGGGCGGCTGCACGCCGAACCCCAGGAAGCTCAAACCGGTCTCGGCCAGGATGGCCATCCCGACGTTGAGGGCGGTGTCGATGATGAGGATGGAGGCGACGTTGGGCAGGATGTGGCGCGCGATGATCCGCCGATTGGGCACGCCCATGTAGCGGGCCGCCTGGACGTATTCGCGTTCGCGCAGACTCATGGTTAGCCCGCGCACCATCCGTGAGCTGATCATCCAGCTGAACGACGCAAGCAGGACGATCAGCAGGGCGATATTGGCCGAGTTCTTGGTACGCGGGGTGGTGATGGCGATCAGGATGAAACTCGGCACCACCAGCAGTAGGTCGACGACCCACATCAGGGCGCGGTCGCGCCAGCCGCCGAAGTATCCGGCGATCGAGCCGATGGTGGCGGCGACCAGGGTGGAGATGACCGCGACGCACAGCCCGATCAGCAGCGACTTCTGCATCCCGCGCAGCACCTGGGCAAGCAGGTCCTGGCCGATGCCGTTGGTGCCGAACCAGTGCTGTGGGCTCGGCGGGGACTGCAGCGCGCCGTAGTCCAGGTCGGTGTGGGAGTAGGGCAGCAGCGGCGGCACCAGGTAACACCCGGCGAACAGCACCACCAGCGTCACCAGGGCCACAACGGCCAGCCTGTTGCGGACGAACCGGCGGATCACCAGGGTGCGCCGGGAGACGAACTCGGCCGGCGCCCCGGCCGTCCCCGCGTGCGGCCGGCCGGTCACGTGACCCGCACCCGCGGGTCGAGGATGGCGTAGATGACGTCGGAGAGCAGCCCGGCCAGCAGCACCACCGCACCGGAGAACACCGTGATCGCGGCGATGATGTTGGTGTCCTGGGTGCCGATGCCCTGGACGACCCACTCGCCCATCCCGTGCCAGCCGAAGATCTTCTCCACGAACACCGCACCGGTCACCAGGCCGGCCACGCTGTAGGCGAACAGGGTGGCCATCGGGATCAACGCGGTCCGCAGCCCGTGCCGGAACAGCGCCTGCCGGCGGGTCAGGCCCTTGGCTCGCGCGGTGCGGATGAAGTCCTGGCCCAGCACATCGAGCATGGCGTTGCGCTGATAGCGGCTGTACCCGGCGGTGGCCGCCAGTGCCAGCGTCGCGGTCGGCAGGATCAGATGCTGGACCCGGTCGACGAACCGGTTCCACACCCCACCGACGGCGTCCGGCGAGGTCTCCCCGGTGTACTCGAAAATCCGCACCCCCAGCACCGAGTTGACCTCCAGCGCCGCCAGGATCAGCAGATTCGCCAGCACGAAGGTCGGGGTGCTCAGGACCAGCAGCGACAACACCGTCGTGACCCGGTCGGAAAGCCGGTACTGACGGATCGCTCCCCAGGCGCCGACCACGACGCCAAGTACGGTCCCGAGCACCGAGCCGATCACCAGCAGACGCAGGCTCACCCCGATGCGCCGCCACAGTTCCTCCGAGACCGGCTGACCGGCGACGGTGGTGCCGAAGTCTCCGCGCACCGCCCCGGACACCCAGTGTGCGTAACGCACCGGCACCGGCTTATCCAGGTCCAGTTCCGCGGCCTTCGCGTCGATCACGGCCTGCGGGGGCCGGGGGTTGCGCTGCAGCAGACTGTTCAACGGCGTGAAGGTGTAGGAGGTCAGGGTGAACGTCAGGAACGAGGCGAGCGCCAGCAGAACCAGATAGTTCAGCAGTCGGCGAGTCAGGAACCGGATCATCGGCGGCCCCCGACCGGACGTTTCATGCAGCACAGGGTAGGGGGTCGCCGGTGCGGCGGCGATCAGCGCCGCGATTGACACCGTCTCGCCGCCCCGGTTACCGTTCGGCTAAGCAGGTAAACCTGGTTAATTCAACCAACTTTATGAGGAACCGATGCCCGAACAGGTTCTCGACAGTCCGGTCCCCGGACGCTACGAGCTGAGCCATCTGCGTGCGCTCGAAGCCGAAGCGATCCACATCATCCGCGAGGTGGCCGCGGAGTTCGAGCGTCCCGTGCTGCTGTTCTCCGGCGGCAAGGACTCGATCGTCATGCTGCACCTGGCCATCAAGGCGTTCACCCCCGGCCGGCTGCCGTTCCCGGTGATGCACGTCGACACCGGTCACAACTTCTCCGAGGTGATCGCGACCCGCGACGAACTCGTCGGCCGCTCCGGGCTTCGACTGGTGGTCGCCAGCGTGCAGGAAGACATCGACGCCGGACGCGTCGTGGACAACGGTCCGTCGCGCAACCCCCTGCAAACCGTCACGCTGCTGCGCGCCATCCGGGAGAACCGATTCGACGCCGCGTTCGGCGGGGCCCGGCGTGACGAGGAGAAGGCCCGCGCCAAGGAACGGGTGTTCAGCTTCCGCGACGAGTTCGGTCAGTGGGACCCCAAAGTCCAGCGCCCCGAACTGTGGAACCTCTACAACGGGCGGCACCGAAAGGGCGAGCACATCCGGGTATTCCCGTTGTCCAACTGGACCGAGTACGACATCTGGTCCTACATCGGCGCGGAGAACATCACCCTGCCGGCGATCTACTACGCGCACCGTCGCCCGGTGTTCCGCCGAGACGGCATGCTGCTGGCGGTACACGAATTCATGCAACCGGTTCCCGGCGAGGAAGTGTTCGAGACGTCGGTGCGCTTCCGGACTGTCGGCGATGTCACGTGCACGGGCTGCGTGGAGTCGATCGCCGCTTCGGTCGACGAAGTGATCGCCGAGACGGCGCTGTCCCGCCTCACCGAACGCGGCGCCACCCGCGCCGACGACCGGATCTCCGAAGCCGGCATGGAGGACCGCAAGCGGGAGGGCTACTTCTGATGAGTTCGGTTGACGGGCAGACGGTTTCGGCACCGCGCACCGATCTGTTGAGACTGGCCACCGCCGGCAGTGTCGACGACGGCAAGTCCACCCTGATCGGTCGGCTGCTGTACGACTCCAAGGCGGTCATGGAGGACCAGTTGGCCGCCGTGGAGCGCACCTCCCGCGAGCGCGGCAACGACTACACCGATCTGGCCCTGGTCACCGACGGTCTGCGCTCCGAACGCGAGCAGGGCATCACCATCGACGTCGCCTACCGCTACTTCGCCACGGCCAAACGGAAATTCATCATCGCCGACACCCCCGGGCACATCCAGTACACCCGCAACATGGTCACCGGGACCTCGACGGCCCAGTTGGTGATCGTGCTGGTCGACGCCCGGCACGGACTGCTTGAGCAGTCCCGGCGGCATGCGTTCCTGGCCTCTCTGCTGGGTGTGCAGCACATCGTCCTGGCGGTGAACAAGATGGACCTCATCGACTGGGACCAGGACCGCTTCGACCGGATCCGTGACGAGTTCCACGCCTTCGCCGCGCGGTTGGACATCCACGACGTCACCACCATCCCGATCTCGGCGCTCAATGGTGACAACGTCGTCACCAAGTCTCAGCGGGCACCGTGGTACGAGGGATCCCCGCTGTTGAGCCACCTCGAAGAGGTCTACATCGCCGGTGACCGGAATCTGGTCGACGTCAGATTCCCGGTCCAGTACGTGATCCGGCCCCAGACCCGCAGCCACCTCGATCACCGCAGCTACGCGGGCACCGTCGCCAGCGGCGTCCTCCGACCCGGCGACGAGGTGGTGGTGCTGCCCAGTGGTAAGACCAGCCGTATCACCGCGATCGAGGGCCCGAGTGGCGCTGTCGCCGAGGCTTTCCCCCCGATGGCGGTATCGATCAGCCTGGCCGACGATATCGACATCTCCCGCGGTGACCTGCTGGCCCGGCCGCATAACCAGCCGGTTGCGACCACCGAATTCGACGCCACCGTGTGCTGGATGGCCGACGAGTCCAGCTGTGAACCCGGGCGGGACTACATCATCAAACAGACCACCCGCACCACACGCGCGAGAATCACCGCCCTGGACTACCGTCTCGACGTCAACACCCTGCACCGGGACAAGAGCGCAACGGCGCTCAAGCTCAACGAACTCGGCCGGGTGTCGATCCGCACTCAGGTCCCGCTGCTGCTCGACGAGTACACCCGTAACGGTGCCACCGGATCGTTCATCCTGATCGACCCGGACACCAACGTGACCGTCGCGGCCGGGATGGTCCGCGACACCGCTCCGATCGCCGCTCGGGCGGCAACTCCGAACACCGTGCGGCACCAGTCTCTGGTGACCGCCGATGATCGGCTGACCAGGGGCCGGACCATCTGGTTCACCGGCTTGTCCGGGTCGGGGAAGTCCTCGGTGGCGGTGCTGGCCGAGAAGCTCCTGCTCGAAAAGGGTTGTCCGGCATATATTCTCGACGGTGACAACCTGCGTCATGGGCTCAATGCCGACCTGGGCTTCGCGATGGCCGATCGCGCGGAGAACCTGCGCAGACTGGCTCACGTCGCCACGTTGATGGCCGACGCCGGACTCACTGTGCTGGTTCCTGCCATCAGCCCGCTCGACGAGCATCGCGAGCTGGCGCGAAAAGTGCACGACGAGAACGGCATCGAGTTCTTCGAGGTGTTCGTCGACACTCCGCTGGAGGATTGCGAGCGGCGCGATCCGAAGGGTCTCTACGCCAAGGCCCGCCGCGGTGAGATCACCCACTTCACCGGGATCGACAGCCCGTATCAGCGCCCCAAGCATCCCGATCTGCGCCTGACACCCGACTACACCGCTGCGGAGCTTGCCGAACAAATTGTCGGGCTGCTGGATTTCCGAGCGTGAACGATCACGAGCTTGCGGCGGCACTGGCGGCCCAGGCCGGCCAGTTGTTGTGCGCCGTTCGTGCTGAGTTCGCCGCTGCGGACCCGGCCGAGCGGAAGGCGCAGGGGGACCGGCGTTCGCACGACTTCCTGGTGGAGGCTTTGGCGGCCGCGCGGCCGGCCGACGCCGTTCTCTCGGAGGAGGGGGTCGACGACCCGGCGCGATTGAGCGCCGACCGGGTGTGGATCGTCGACCCGCTGGACGGAACCCGGGAGTTCTCCGAGGTCGGCCGCCAGGACTGGGCGGTACATGTCGCGCTGTGGTGTGACGGGGATCTGGTGGCAGGCGCGGTCTCCCTGCCTGCCCAGGGCCGCACGCTGGCGACACCGCACGTTCCCGCCGTGCCGGACCATGCCGGCGCGCCCCGGATCGTGGTCTCCCGCACCCGGCCCCCGGCGGTCGCCTTGGCGGTGCGCGACGCGCTGGGTGGCGACCTGGTGGCGATGGGCTCGGCGGGGGCGAAGGTCGCCGCGGTGGTCGACGGACGCGCTGAGGTCTATGTGCACGCCGGCGGCCAGTACGAGTGGGATTCGGCCGCCCCGGTGGCCGTGGCCCGCGCTGCCGGTCTGCACACCTCCCGGATCGACGGGTCCGCGCTCGCGTACAACCAGCCGAACCCACTGCTGCCCGACCTGCTGGTGTGTCCCACCCGGTATGTCGCCGCCGTTCTTGAAAGCCTTGCCGTGCTGGAAGCCTTGCGTTAGCCCGTCAGCCTGTTCTCAGGCGGCCGTGCGCGCCGGTCGTTCACGGCCGGATTGAACCGTTCGCTCGACGTGCGGCAAGTTCGGTAAAAATTACAGATCAGTAGCTGGTGAGTCGTTTCCGCGAAATTTGCTGGAGGGGGCGACACGGTGGCCGCGATTCGGGTTTGCGCTAAGGGTTTTCTCAGGTAGCGTGGCCAAGGTCAGTGCACGCCCGTTCGGGAGGAACCCCCAATCATGCAACTCTCACTTCGTTCGCAGTTGATCGCGGGCGTCGCCGCCGTGGGCTTGACGGCCGTCGCCGTCGCCCCCATCGCCCAGCCGGAACTGTCGACGTCACAGATGTCGGGCGCAGTGAACCTCGTCGCCGTCGTCAACCCGGTCGCCGTACTTCTCGGGACCGTCGACGACGTGGCGTTCAACATCTTCGATCAGGCATCGGTCCCGCCGCCGGACGAGCTGTACTGGCCGGACGCGTTCTACACCCCGGACTTCTCCTTCCTGTTCGCGCCCGGCTACTGGGGCGCGATCCCGGACTTCGTCAACCAGTTCTCCAACGGTGCCCTGTCGGCCGTCCTCAGTAACCTCTCGGGCTACATCAGCGCGACGAGCTACGGACTGACCGGTCTGGTGTCCGGTGCGACCAGTGCGATCTGGAACACCCCGTTCGCTCTCGTCACAGCCCTCGGCTACCTGGCCGCCGGCCAGATCGACCAGGCCTTGGCCGAGCTGCAGACGCAGATCCTCGGGCCGATCGTGCAGGGTATCTCCGACGTCGCCCAAGCGGTGGGCTACATCGTCGACAACTCGATCGCCAACGCCGCGACGGTCATCTCGAACACGATCCCCGGTCTGCTGGCGAATGTGATCGGCACGGTGATCGGTGGCGCGACCTATGTCGTGGAGTCCGCGCTGGCCACGTTGAGTGGTGTGGTCACCGACCTGGTCTCACTCCAACTGGAGGATGCCTGGAACGGTGCCGTCAACGGGCTGCTCGGTGTCGACGGCACGTTGGGCCAGATCGAGAACCTGCTGGTCGGCGTCGGCATCATCGAGGACGTCGAGTACGAGGAGGGTGTGGTCCCGACCGTCACCATCCCGAGCCTGCGTTCCGACCTGACATCGGCGTCCCAGCGGCTTGGTGACCTGGGTTCCTACGGTGACGGCGGTATCCGCAACGATTCCTTCGTTCCCGAGGCGATCGAAGCCGCGGCGGCCGTGCTCCCATCGCAGGCGGCGGCAACCGGTGTCGATTCGACGGCCGCTGAGTCCGCAGCGGAGGTCGAGGTTACCGCGGCTGAGGAGCCCGCCGAGGGTGCATCCGAGGCGCCGGCGGCCGAGCCTGCGACTGAGGCGGCCACCGTCGACGTGGCCCGTCCGGTCGCCGGGGATCAGGCCACTGACGGCGGTTCGGCGGGCGCGGCTGGCGTGACGGCCGGGTCCGGCGCCGATACCGCCGGTGCCGACGAGACGGTCCCGGCGGCCGAGAAGGCCGCGCCGTCCAAGCAGCAGGCGACCCGCGGCGGCCGTACCGGGGGATAGCCGCCGGCCTTCCCGTCTAGGTAGTTTCCGCACCTGCCCCTCCCGATCGGGAGGGGCAGGTGTCTTTTGTGCGATCGATGGTGTCGCTGGTCGCTGTCCGGCAAGTCCTTGGCTGCGGGGGGGGGGGGGGGGGGG
>Ga0116183_1002869_pt1 | contig 18087 bp, 11 predicted proteins | sample AD_UKC078_MetaG_FD_89753 | JGI IMG/M metagenome (GOLD analysis project Ga0116183, IMG submission 89753) | Active sludge microbial communities of municipal wastewater-treating anaerobic digesters from USA - AD_UKC078_MetaG | ecosystem: Engineered > Bioreactor > Anaerobic > Digestate | place: USA... | reverse complement strand
GGTGCTGGATCCCCAAGGAAAACCTATTGTGCCGCGGGCGCCACCTTCTGGTGAAAGGAAAATCAGCGTTGGTATATGGCTTGCCATCGCTTCAGGATGGATCGTGGCTATCACCTTAGCGGCCATTTTATTTTATTCGCATTTATTTTATTCACAGCCGCCGCAAAGTGTTTCAACCGCTGATTCCGGGTATCATGTCGAGTTTCCCGCAGAAGGCGTCTTGGAGAGCCCTCACGCTTTTGACCGTGAACAGTTGCTTGAAAGCGAAAGGGATGAGGGAGAATTGCCTATACATATCAGCAGTTGGGTGGAGGAACTTTCAGAAAATCCTTCTCCGGTTTCCCCGGTAATTGGGGGCCCGTCTTCCTTCCTGGTTTATTTGACCTATCCGCTAAAAACATTGACTAAACCATCGGATAGGCCCTTTACCCGTCAGGGGGTTGATACCCACGTGATGCGGATTTTTACCGGAGAACTCGGAGAACCGTCCATTCTCAACGTGAAAGGAGGGGCATTGCCGGCCGGATTTTTGCCTCTATACATTTCGCCCGGGTTTACGGCGGACGGATCGCGGCAATCAAGCCAACCCATCGTAATGGAATCGGGGCAACCTCGTGACAGCGGAGAGGTTCGTTTCGAAGAAGTGGAAATCATTCCGGCTTCATTTAATGGCAAAAGGATTCCCGTCCCGGATCGCTGGGTGGTCACAGATTTTAAAGTAAACGGGCAGACGGCGACCGCGGGTCAATATTTAGATTTCGGTACCTGGGGTATTACGGTTCAGCCTAACGGCATTGTTTCGACTTCCGGTTCTTCCCCTCATGCCGGGACGAAAGTGGAGGCAACAGTCTGGGAAGGTGAAGGTCTGGCCAGGACGTTGAATCCTCCGGGTTCGAATGAGGTCGATGATGCCCGGGTTGCGCGCGAAATAATCGATATCCCCAAGGAAATCCGGGGTGAGCTTGATAATATCCGGGCTCGGTTTGAGAACGGCGGGTTAACCCGGAAAGACGTTGCCGGGGCTGTTCATGAACTTACGAAACAATACGGACGTTATTATTTGGATCATAAACAAGCGTCTCTGGATAGAGATGAGACCTGGAGCAATTATTTTAGAAGGGCAATCACGGACAACGGTTACATTGTTGCTAACTGTGATGACCTTGCCACACTTGAAAGGATCTGGTTGCTCTACACAGGGTTGCCTCCGGAAGACGTGAATTTCGTGTCAGGAATTCTTACTGACCCCAAAAGCCCGCATAGCAGGTTTATCGGCGACCCGACGCAACCCCACTCGGATAAAACTCTGCACGCGACCTTGAGGATTGCCACTCCGGATTCTGATTCGCCCGAAATCATCCATGAAGCAACGCGGGGTGTTGGAGTTGTCGAAGAAAACCAATACGAAATCACGAAATCTAGCGATTTGCGGGACCATGTCAGGGACGCTCAGGAAGCAATCAGGGCATACGAGAGCGGCGACCGGAATCCGCAAAGTTGGGATATCGGGCTCACGGACCTTGCGGATGCGTTGCTAGGAGAAGACTTGAGTCCGGGACAAAGAACAACAGTCGCAAAGATCATCGCGGAGAATTATCTTTACGCGTTGGGTAAAACCGGACACAGGCCTGCAAATGAGCTCTCCGGACGGATCTTGTTTGAGACGGCAAACATCCTCCTCCGGGATGGAGAATTATCTGCTGAATTGAAGGCGAGTCTTGGCGTAATTCGTGAAAAAATCGTTGCCTGGATTAAAGAAAAAGTAAGCGAAGAAACGCCTCTTTCCAGTGTCTTGAAGGATCCCGGGACGGCCGACGCGTACAATTTGTTTTTCAACGGATGCCAGGCTGATTTGCCGGCAGATCTTGACAGCTTATGGTCGCTTGCCATGAGCAGGGTTGATCCCTGGACCGAACTCTCCGGGGATGCGAAAACTGCCATGGGCGCCCTTTCCGAAGATGCGGAGGGTGGCGATTCCTTCCGTGTTCGCGTGCTGAAAAGTTTCGCGACAGGGGAGCCTGTGAATCCCTCCGACACGCTTGAGGCGCTCGGCAGGGAGGACGTAAGCAATTCGGTCAAAGCCGAATTGGGAGAGAAACTTCGTACAACGACGGAAACGGAAGAAGGTATGGTTGCCTTGCTAGAGGCCTGGGCCCGGCTCGATCCGAACAGTGACCGGCCGGGTGAGAAACAACTCCATATTGAAAAAGGTTTGATTAATTCATTCAATCCCGTGATTACCCTTGAAACGCCCTGTGTGACTATTACGGGGCTTGTCGATATGGCCAAAAGCATGAGTCCTTCTAATCGTTACATGTTTCTGGGCAAGGATCCGCGTCTTGCGGCCCTGGCCGCTTACATGACAGGGGAAAATATTCCACAAAACGGCCAGGAGCTTGGTGGTTATCTGGCTACGCAGTTGGCAAAAACGTTATCATCGGAAGCCTACGCATATCTGGCGGATCCATCAAAACCGTTAGAAGGACCGCCGGTGCTTCGATTTTTCGGAATACTGAGCGGAGAAGGTAACGAGATTCGGGGAACTATTCACGGCAATGCGTCTTTGGATAACTTGCTCAAGAAATTACTTAACGTGGAGAAAGTCGGAATTCCCGAACTCAGATTCTTGAGAGAAACAATCCGGAAAAAGGAGCCCGACACGGAAACGCAACCTTCCGCGCGACAGGAAGTGCGCACGTTCCACTCCGAATCGCGCGCGGAAATTCGGGCAAAACAGCTGGAGCTTTTTGAGGATGTGACTTTGGGCGCGCGGACTTTGACGATCGGCGTGGCCCAACTCGCAAAATATCTGGAGGCGGGGATCCTCGCGCGGCAGGGCGATGGAAGGGTCGATTTAGGGCACAGGGCCGACTCAAAAATGCGGGGGGCGGTTGGTGCTGTCAATTCGGGATTTGCTGTGCGCAGGCAAGAATTTTCAGTAGGAGGCAAGACATTTTCAGCAGGGGAGCTTTTAATTCAAATCCTGGACGGCAACATTGAGTTCGTGGATGACCGTGATCCTGGTGATATTTACGATCGCGCTCCCGGCGGCCATTTCGCTTTTCGCGGTGAAAAACGTTCTGAAGTTCGCGGGGTGAAGGATTCGACAGCCTCGGCTGTAAAACTGCCCTTTTGGCGGCGTCATTACAAAAAAATTCTCTTTGCGTCGGGCGCCACCCTCGCATTTTTTATGATAAGCGGTTTTTTCTACAACAAGGCGGCTCTTGCGTATTTATCTTCTCAGAGCGTCAGCGAACAGACTTTTTCTCGAGGTGAGTATGAACTTTTCGCCGGTCGTGAAGCCGATTTTCGTCAAGCAGTTCAAAAAGGAGAAGTTGTGCCGATTTCACCGGGGAATGTTTTTTGGTACGACGACCAGACTTCGAAAATGATTGTATCAGGACTTTTCCGAAGCAACGGCGAAGAAAAGAGTCGATTTAACCCTAACACTAAGGATCGCTCTCAAGCCCGAGGGGTTCTTCTCATTCAGAAAAATAATCTACCAGTGATTGTTCCCACGGATGAATTTAATCCTGAGGAATGGCCGATCGAGTTTTTCCCCCATGCCATCCAAGCCGGGCCGATTGCAATAATCGACGGCAAGATTAACGACAAAGATGAAAAAGACGCGGCGGGCGAGAAAAACCCTAACAAGATACCAGATTTTGTTGAGTGGTACGATAAATACGCTAAGCGGGCCACTATTTTGGGTATAGACTCGTTTGGCAATTTGCACGTCAAACATTTTTGGGGGAAGGATATTTTGGGTCAAACAGCCATGCCGGTAGATATTTTTATAGCGGAACTTGAAAAATGGAAAGAGGAAAACGGAATCAAATCTGCGTTATGTGTAGACGCAGGCAGTAAAGGATTCAAGAAGTATTGGCCTTGGGGGATACCTGTGGCGCCGGTTCTGAGACCGGCTGTGGGTATTTACGGAAAACCTAAGAATGAGCCTTCCGGCCGTCCCGAGATTCGCAAAACTCCGTCAAAGACCACGCGAAAAGCCAGGCTAGGTCCGAATATGAATCATCTGAGACGCTCGGAACTGCGGGAGAAGGAGGTTGAAACCTATCAGTTGGATATTGATGATACGAAGGAAGGCGAGGGGACTGTATTTATGTTACAGCTACCCGTGGATATCAATCACCCGCTGGAAAATATCTCTGAAGGTACTCGTCCGGATCAACGCTCAGAGGAAAGAGAAATGGATGCGTCGCCCCTTGTTGAAGTTCTTCCGGGCGCGGAAAGTCCCGAATCGGGATCAAAAAAACGTGCTGAGGTTCGTGCCGTCCTTGGTCCTATTTTGAAAGTGGGAGAGGGTGAGAGGATTGGTTATGCTCCAGAGTTCATTGAGGGGCTTGAAAAGTCAGGATTCAACAATGATCCTTTTTACGCAAGGGTTCTTTCCGCGGCTTTGGCCGGAAAAATTATTCGACAGGGAGGGATAACGGCGGAAGATTCGGCCAGTATCTTGAAAGCATTGATGACGGCAGGCTCAAAGAAGACGGGGGATTGGGTTGGAGAGGTGAAAAAGATCCTTGAACTGGAAGACAAGTTGGGGCTTTTTGCCGAACTTCACCGTATCAAGAAAGGTGCTTCGCTTACCGGGGTTATTACCGAGGGACTTCTTCAGGAGTGCCGAGTTTTATTGACAGCGAATGGTCAACAGCGTATCAGCCTCCTCATTGCTGCGGATACTTCAGATAAGGAGGCCCTTAACGTTGCGGCTCAAGAAATGGTGAAGCGTGAAATGGAATGGGCTGACGGAGAGGGGCTTGATTTTTCAGGGCGCTTTGAGATTGTTATCGTTAATGCGAGGATGCTGGGTCCTGAACTTCAGAATTTTTCGAACCGCCAGCGAGGTACCCTGCAAAAGGTCCTCAAGGGACGACAATCCGAGCTTAAAGACGTAGCTGATTTTTTTGTCATCAGCGTTGGCGAAGATATGTTCCCATCGCTTCAAAGGTCGCTTGATACCATCAGTGGAACGACGATCGTGAGGCCCGATGAAGTTGAAAGGAATCCAGAGCTATTTGGAGCCTCCAGATTTGCCGGAGTCCAGGCTTCAACGGACAAGGTGGCTGGAGGCGCCGAACTTCTGGATGGAAGAACCGATCTTTTCACTCCAGTTGACCGGCATCTGCGGTATTATCGGTTTGTGGTAGACGGTCTGAGGGGTCTTGCTTCACAACTTTTTCAGGCGGTGGAATCGCTCCGCCGAATCGCGGTCGCGGCCTAATATACTCTTCAATTCCCGGACAGAGTGGACGAGGACGCGACTCTTTGATGCGGACAAGGCATTTTTCTTCAGGGCCCGGCCTTTCTTACAGTTCCTCATGCGGGGCGGTGTGATTTGAGGTATAATGCGTGCCCTGACGTTTACGAAATCAATCTTAAGCGCCTACTCCAGGAACAGACCAGATTAAAACAGGATATTTTATGAATCAAAAACGTTTCCATGTGATCCTTGTCAAACCCTCCAAATATGACGATGAAGGCTACGTAATCCGCTGGTGGCGCGCTGTAGTCACCAGTAATTCCCTCGCCTGCCTGGTTTCTCTCACGAACGACGCGGGGGCAAGAATGATTCTCGGTCCTGACGTAGAGCTGGTGACGCATATTTTTGACGAGACCGTCGAAAAAATTCCGGTGGTGAAATTGTGCCGGACGATCAAAAAAGCCGGAGAAAGGGCGGTGGTCAGTCTTGTCGGAGTCCAGTCGAATCAGTTTCCAAGGGCTCTCGACCTTGCCCGGCAGTTCCGGAAAGAGGGTTTTCCCGTGATGATCGGCGGTTTTCATGTGTCGGGGACCACAGCCATGCTTCCGGAAAAAATTCCTGAGCTCGAACGTTCGGCAGACGGTGTCACGCTGGTCGCGGGGGAGGTCGAGGGGAACTGGGATCGTCTTCTCCGGGACGCTTACGCGGGCAAACTTGAAAGAAAATACAATTTTCTTGAAGTCAGACCGGATCTCCAGGGTGTTCCCGGGCCCATCATGTCTCGTGAAAACCTCCGTTATTTTATCAATACTCACAGCAGTTTTGACGCGGGGAGAGGATGCCCGTTCCGCTGTTCCTTTTGCACGATCATCAATGTGCAGGGGCACACGATGCGGCCGCGTACGGCTGACGACATTGAGAAACTGGTCCGTGAAAATCATCGACACGGAGTTAATCATTTTTTTATCACGGATGATAATTTCGCGCGGAATCCCAATTGGGAAACGATCGCGGATCGCTTGATCTATCTTAAGGAAAAGGAAGGGTTGCGGTCTTCGCTGATGTTACAGACTGACACGATGGCCCACAAGATTCCCCGTTTTATCGAGAAAATGACGCATGCCGGCTGTCGCCGTGTTTTTATCGGTATGGAAAGTGTGAATCCCCGAAATCTGGACGCCTGCGGCAAACGCCAAAACAAGATTTCAGAGTACCGGCGCATGCTCCAGGCATGGCGTGATCATGGGGCCCTGACTTGCGCTGGATATATTATCGGGTTTCCGAACGACACGTATGAATCGATCATGCGTGACGTGGAGTTCCTGAAAAGGGAAATCCCTCTTGATCTGGCCGAGTTTTTTGTCCTGACGCCGCTTCCGGGTTCGGAGGATCATCAGAAAATGACCCGGCAGGGCACCCGGATGGACACGGATCTGAATGGTTATGACGCGGATCACGTCGTCATGGAACATCCCCAAATGTCGCGGGAAGAATGGACGCGCGCTTACCGGGATGCCTGGCGCTCTTTTTACAGCCCGGAGCATTGCCTGACCCTCTTGAAACGGAGAAAAGGGCCTCGCCGTCGGTTGCTTTTTTCTTCGCTCATCTGGTTTCGCAGTGCTTTTTTTCTGACCGGGGTCCACCCACTTCTGGGGGGATACTTCAGATCGCACGGGCGAAAGGATCGCCGGCCCGGCATGCCACTGGAACCGATACCGGTTTACTATACGAAGAGGGGGATTGAATTCTTAAAGTACAGCTTTGGAATGCTGACAACTCTTTGGGATCTCTGGTGGCTCAACCGGAAAGCCCAGGCTCCCGAAAACGAAAGTTACACAGATTCAGCAATTCAGCCCGAACCGGTCGAGCAAACTTCCGATCTCGCTACCGACAAAAATTCAAGTGTCTGCGCCCCCTAGACGGGAGTTTTTTGAAAGGAAACTGTATTGATCGACGCCCATCTTCATCTTCAGCATATTCCCCGGAAGCGTGTTCTTGAATCGATCCTTGCCGAAGCGCCGGCCAGGGAAGTGGATTGTTTTTTCTGTAATGCCATCAAGCTTGCGGATTGTGAGCTTCTGAGCGAACTGGCGGCCGAGCATGACTCCATCATTCCTTTTTATGGTGTGCATCCGTGGGAAGTTCCTAACTTGACGGAGGGTTGGGATCGGGAATTGGAGTCTTACATGGCGGAACCCGGGTGTGGCGTCGGAGAAATCGGACTGGATAAGGCGCGGGACATTGATTTTATGGCTCAAAAAGATGTTTTTACCCGCCAAATCGAACTTGCCGGGCAGTATCGAAAGCCGGTTATGATTCACGTGGTTCGGGCCTGGGGTGAGGTCCTTCCGGTTCTTCGAAAATGCGCGGGGAGCACGGTTTTTCTGATACACGCGTTTCGCGGTTCCGTGGAAGTGCTTGAGGAATTGGTCGATCTTGGCGCTTATGTGACTTTTTCCTGGAAGCTTTTTAAACAAAAGTACGGAGAACCCGTCTCAAAAGTGAAATCCCTGATCCGGATCGTTCCGGAAGATCGACTGCTTCTTGAAACGGATTTTCCCTACATCGGGGAAAAAGTTTTTTCAACGCTGACGGCGGAAAAGTACTTTGAATGTCTCGACGAGACTTACCATATCGCCGCGGCATTGCTGGATCGGGACGTTGAAGATCTCAAAAATCAGACCCGGCGGAATGGATCGGCTTTTTTAAGCCTGCCATCCTCGAATGAAAGTTAGGGGGAACTCTTGACGGAGATGACGGGGCGATTTTTCTGTACAGAGCTTCTGATCGGGAAGGAAAAAGTCGCGCGACTCAAGCGATCGTTCGTGACGGTTGTGGGTTTGGGCGCGGTCGGAGGGTATGTCGCGGAGGCTCTGGGCAGACTGGGCGTGGGAAAAATTCGGTTGGTGGACTATGACAGGCTTGAGACAAGCAACCTCAACCGGAACATTCTCGCGCTTGAGTCGACGCTGGGGGAGAGCAAGGTCGAGGCGATGAGAAAACGACTCCTGGATATCAATCCGGCCTGCTACGTCGAGACCCTGGAAGTTTTCGCGGCGGAAGATTCATTTCCCTCGATTTTTTCGGACCGTCCGGACGCGGTGATTGACGCTATTGATTCCCTGAACCCCAAGGCCCGTCTTTTGGTTTATTGTCACGAGAATCAAATTCCGGTCTTTTCCGCGATGGGCGCGGCAACCCGAACCAGGATACAATCGATCCAGACAGGGGATCTTTTTAAATCTCGGGGATGTCCGCTGGCGCGAGAGGTTCGCAAGCGGCTTCGAAAAAGTGGAATTCAAAGCGGAATTTTTTGCGTTTATTCCGACGAACCGGCACGCCAGGTCCCGAACGTTCTTCCCAACGAAGAAGATAATTATCCGCGGGGAAGAAAACGCGCCAAGCTTGGAAGTTTGCCGACGATCCCCGCGATCTTTGGTCTTACGCTCGCCCATCACGCGGCGGAGTATTTATGCGGAAGTTTTGACACGTCAGTTCACGAAGTGAGCGGTTTGGCCTGAAGACTGATCGGCCAATAAATTTTTCTTTCCCATGGGATTGACAAATCTTCAAAGATAAGGCAAACTTCCGCCTGTAGTAAGCAATGAGGGTGAACGTTGTATGGCCGCAAGGCAAAACGATCCGCCTCGCGGTTTTTTTGTTTTACCCCCGTTTTTCGGTCTTTGACCGGAGGGCGGGCCAGTTCCAAAAGGTCGTGGTTGATCTTGATCACGCAGGAAAGTTGGTCTGGTCATTTGTTACTATGGGAACGGGAAAGTCCCGGTCTCAAAATTATTTTGCAAAGGAGCAACATCAACCATGATTCAAGGTACCGTGAAGTGGTTCAATAATTCGAAAGGCTATGGGTTCATCTCCCGCGAAGGTGGAGCGGATGTGTTTGTGCATTTTTCCGCCATTACGGGTGATGGCTATAAATCGCTTGAGGAAGGTCAGAAGGTCCAGTTTGAAGTAACCACTGGCCCCAAGGGCGAACAAGCCTCGAACGTTTCGAAGATTTAATCACTTCGAGAGGTTGACAAAGGCCCGACAGCTTAAGCTGCCGGGCCTTTGTGTGTCTGCGAGCACGTTTTTCCTCACAAACCACAAAATTTTTGGAGTAAAAGAGCCGTGGATTCTTCTCAATTTTGGCTGATAGTAAGTATTGCTCTCTATATGGTCGTGATGCTTGGGATCGGGGTCTGGACAAGTCGAAAAATTCACGACACCCACGACTATATCCTGGCTGGGAAACGGCTCGGCTGGTGGCTCTCGATCGGGACGATTTTTGCGACCTGGTTTGGCGCCGAGACCTGCATGGGTTCCTCCCGAACGGCCTATGAGAAGGGGATCCTCGGGGTTATTGCCGATCCGTTTGGCGCGGCTCTCTGCCTGATTCTGGCGGGACTTTTTTTCGCGAAATTTTTCCATGACAAAAATTATAAAACACTGGTGGATTATTTTGACCAGCGGTTTGGCCGATGGGCGGCAGGACTTTTGAGTGTGCTTTATATTCCCGTTTATGTCGGATGGGTTGGCGCCCAACTGCTGGCTTTCGGGATCATTCTGAATTCGGTAACCGGGATCGAGCCGATGACCGCCATCATCATTTCGACCGCTGTGGTTATCGTTTATACCTACATGGGAGGTATGTGGGCCGTTTCAGTAACGGATCTTGTGCAGATGCTGATCCTGATCGCGGGATTTCTCGTTCTTTTTCCGATCCTTTATTTCGAAGTGGGCGGATTTGGATCCTTGAGGGCACAGCTTCCTCCGGAAATGTTCCATTTTTGGCCACACCAGGGTTCAACGCTCGATTGGTTGATGTATCTCCAGGCCTGGATGCTGGTGGGACTCGGTTCGCTACCGGGGCAGGATCTTTTTCAACGGCTCATGTCGCCGCGAAGCGCGCACGTGGCAAAATGGAGCTCCGTGATCGCGGGAGTCCTTTATGTGGTGATCGGACTTTTTCCCGTTCTGATGGGGATGATGGGACGAATTGCGTTGCCCACGGTGGGCCGCAGTGAATCCATCCTGATTGACCTTGCCCGGGCCTATTTGCCGCTTCCGCTGATTGCCCTTATGCTCGGAGCGCTCCTTTCGGCTATCATGAGTACGGTCAGCGCCGCGCTTCTGGCGCCGGCCAGCATTATTGGCCACAACATCATTCCGTTTTTTTATCCCCGTATTTCTGAATCGGCTAAGCTTCAGTGGTGCAAGAGCGGGATATGGATAATCGGCGTCATCTCTTTTTTTGTCGCCATCTATTTCCAGAATGTTTATACCCTTTGTACCCAGTCCTGGGGTATTCTTTTGGTCGGAGTAGCGGCGCCGCTTATTTTTGGAGTGTTCTGGAAAAAAACCAATACAGCGGGCGCGTTGGCAGGGGCGGTCGCGGGGACGGTATCCTGGATTGTGTTGGCGCTGGCCCTTTCCGACGATTATCCTACGCACCTTTTTGGTTTTGCCATTTCGTGTGTGACGCTTGTGGTCGTTACTCTTTTAACTTCATTTTTTCCGAGAAGCCATTCTTCCCAAGCGGAAATCGGTTGATCTCCCTTTAAGAAGGAAGGAGAATGCCCCCCTGACCTGGCGAATGGCGTGGTAGGGTAAAGATTTTGGTCTGGGATTGTCGAGGCAGACAGGTTTGCCCGCGCGGGAGCTTGACGAAATTCATTGTTCAGTCATAGGATTTCGAGGGTGCCGGATTTTTCAGGTAAAAAATATTTCAAGGAGGGATGTATGACATTTCTTTGGATTCTGCTGGGTGTTGTTGTTTTAACCATTCTTGCCGTGGTGAGTATTTATAACGCGCTTGTGATGCTCAAAAACCGGTTCAAGAATGCCTTTGCCCAAATTGACGTGCAGTTGAAACGTCGTTACGATCTTATTCCCAATCTTGTTGAAACAGCCAAGGGTTATCTTCAGCATGAGCGAGTGACCCTTGAGGCGGTAATCCAGGCGAGGAACCAGGCGGTCAGCGCCGCTCAAAAGGCCGCGTCCATCCCCGGCGACCCTCAGGCGATGGGCAATCTGAAAACCGCTGAAACGGGGTTAAGCGGGGCGCTCGGAAAGCTTTTTGCGCTGTCGGAGTCTTATCCGGATCTTAAGGCCAACCAGACGATGATGTCGCTTATGGAAGAGCTGACCTCAACCGAGAACAAGATCTCGTTTGCGCGACAGGCCTATAACGACAGCGTCATGGCTTATAATATCAACCGCGAAAAATTTCCCAATGTCCTTTTTGCGTCGTCCTTCGGTTTTATGCCCGCCGCTCTTCTTGAACTGGAGGGTGCGGAAGAAAGGAAAAAGCCGGACGTGAAGTTTTAACCCGTTTCCCTGTCAGCGATGAATTTTTTTGAACAGCAGGACAAAGCCCGGCAACGGACGTTTGTTCTGCTGTTTTTTTATGTCCTCGCGGTTCTTGCCACGATTATTTCGGTTTATGGGGCTGTGCGGCTGTGCTGGTATTTTATGCCGATTTCTCGGAAGAGTCCTCTCTATATGCCAGTCTATGACACGGTCCCTGTTGATTTCTGGGATCTGAATTGTTTCCTGACCGTTACGGGGATTGTGTTGCTGGTGGTTTTGACGGGGACCTTGATTAAGATCGCGCAATTTTCCAAAGGGGGTGTTGCAGTCGCAAAAATGCTTGGAGGTGAACAAATTCTGCCGGGCACAAAGGATCCTGACGAACGCAAAGTCTTGAATGTGGTTGAAGAGATGTCGATAGCATCCGGCGTGCCGGTCCCCGCGGTTTTTCTCCTGAAAAACGAATATGGGATCAACGCCTTTGCGGCGGGTTTTTCAACGCAAGACGTGGTGATCGGTGTCACCCGCGGGGCTGTCAGTCTTCTTTCGCGGGATGAACTTCAGGGTGTCATAGCTCACGAGTTCAGTCATATTTTTAACGGTGACATGCGGCTCAATATGAATCTGACCGGATTCCTGAATGGGTTGCTTTTGATTGCGCTGACAGGCAAGACCCTCTTGCGTGGGGTCAGGGGCGGTCATGGCCAATCCAGCAATCGGGGAAGCGGCGCGACTGTTTTTGTCATTCTGCTCTTTGCCCTTCTCCTTTTGGTGGTGGGATATATCGGGGTTTTTTTCTGCAACTGGATCAAATCGGCTGTTTCACGTCAGAGGGAATATCTGGCCGACGCGTCGTCAGTTCAGTACACGCGCAATCCCTCGGGTCTCGCGGGAGCGCTCAAAAAAATTGCGGGCCTTCCCGACGGTTCTTTTATTCGCCAGACCAGGGCGGAAGAAGTCAGCCATTTCTTTTTTTCCGATGGTGTTGCGGTGTTCGGGGGGACCATCTTTTCCACGCATCCCCCGATTCACGCCAGGATTCGGTTGCTGGATCCTTCATTTGACGGGAAATATCCTGTCGTTCGGTCAATCGCTCCCGCGGAGACAAGAGCGTTCCGGTCCCCCAGGCCCGCAAACCCTCACCTCGGCGAAGAACTTGCAAAATGGGAAAAGAAGATGTCTCTTTCTCAAACGCCGCGAACCGATTTGGGACATGAATCTCTCGCGGAATCAGTTGTTTTTCAGGTGGGAGTGATTACGGACAATCATCTGAACCGGGCCTCGGAGATCCGGGAAGCATTGCCGGCGTTGTTTAGGGAGGCGGTGACGTCAGTGACTGGTTCGATCGCGCTGGTCTACGGACTTTTGATCGACCGGAGGAATACGGATGTTCGTAGCCACCAGCTTGAGTATCTCGCCCGGCATGATGGTCCCTCAGTTTATAAAATGCTTCTCAGGCTACTGCCTGATTTTTCAAGTCTGAAAACCGAATGGTGTTTACCGCTTTTGGATCTTGCAACTCCGACGCTGAAAACCCAGACGTCCGAGCGCTACGAAAAATTCCGGGAACACGTGGAGACCCTTATTCACGAGGATCAATCGGTTTCGGTTTTTGAATTTGTGCTGGAGCAGGTGGTGTTGCATCGGCTGGATTTCTTTTTTGGAAAGGCCAAAAAGACGACGGTGGTTTATTCGGACTGGAAACCCATTCTTCCCGACTGCGAAATTTTGCTGTCATACATCGCGGGGGCGGGCAGTTTTTTCAGGCCTCTGGTGGAAAAATCTTTTTTTAAAGCGGTCGAATCATTGGGACAGGATTTTTCATGGAAATTGATCCCGTTCGAACTGCTGACGCATGACCAGATTGCCGGTGCGTTAAAAAAAATGGCGGCGGCGTCTCCCAAGCTCAAGGAACAGTTTCTGAAGGCGTGTGTTCATTGTATCGAACATGACGAACAGCTCGACATCCGTGAACTGGAACTTCTGCGGGCTTTTGCCTCGACCCTGGATTGTCCGATACCGCCTTTCATCCCCCAGGCAGAAAACTGACACCCCTGAGTCGGGCCCGTAATGATGCCAATTTCTGAGAATGGGCCGTCAAGAAAGAACGCCATGAGATTTCGGCTCGAAACCGTGGCCCTTGATTTTCCGCGATGAAAAAAACATCGCGGAGCCCGACAGATATTTTTCCCTTCCGGACGCTCTCAGTTTCCCTGGCGGTGCTTTGGGAATTTCGGGCTTTTGCGTAGTTTGCCGGGAAACCGATCCCGTTGAACATTTTCAGTTTGATGCGTGGTCGTGGCGGAATGTGTCGGGACGGATGTCAGGGGAAGGTGGAAGGGGTTACGTTCTCGGTGGAAAGTTTAACGACGAGTATTTTGTTATCCGTGGTATAGGGGTCGTTTGTGAGGTTCTTTTTTGGCTTCGTGGATTTTTCCAGGGCAACATTTTTAATAAAGCCGAATTTCTCCACTTTTTGCGCTTCGATCAAGTCCGCCAGAATGTAATCCCGGGCATCATCCAGATTGGGATCGATTTTGTGGGTGGTAAGATACCAGGTTTTCCAGGTGAATTTGACTCCGATGTCGCGGCTGATGGTGCCAAGCCACACGGGCTTGCCCTGGAAACGCAGGGGTGTGTACCAGAGACGTAGGTGTAAACGCTGGTTGATGGTGTTTCTTGCTTTCTGAAGCGCCAGATCGTGAGGATGGCCCTTGTGATAAAGAGGGCTGACGGGGGAATAGCGGTCTTCTTCTCCCGTGAAAAAGGCTTTTGCCATGGCAATCCCGGAGCTTGCGGTGAGGGTCCTGGTTTCTCCCCATCCGGCGGAGGTAAAGATGGTGATGACGTCCTCCAGCTCGCCGATGACCACCAGATTGAATGGGTCTCCGTTTTTTGTTCCTTTTTTGTTGGTAGTGCAACAGGGGAAACGTTTTAAAGCTTCAGAAACTTCGGCCTTGTCGTACTCAACGATTTGTTCCCCGGGATAGCGTTCGGCAAAATCTTTGGTGGTGTAATCTGGCTTCATTCCGGGAACCGTCGTCACAAATGAGAACGTATTTTTGCCTCTGTCACTCAGCAAATCCACGGTGACATGCTTGGTGCCTTCGTCTACCGGAGTGAACACAAAACCGGATTCCCTGCTTTGAGGCATGATGATATTGCTGGGAAGCGAGTGCTGTCCGAAGATGCGGTCCATTTTTTTGTTGGCATGACGGGCCGCGAAGTAATTGACGGGAATGAGGGCGAGAGCGGGAAAGAAAATAACGGCGATCAATCCTGCCTTGAGCAACTGACGGCTTTGTTTGAAGTGGGCTATGAAAGCGGCTTCTTCCGAAGAATAATAATCCGGATCCATGTTTCGGGGAATGAAGATATAAGGAATCTCGCTCCGATTCTCAATGTCGACCCAAACGGGTTGAAGCCCACGTTTTGCTAGGGGAACGCCAAAGGCTTTTTTACTTTCCTTGTCGCTCATGACCGCGACGGTCACGGTGACGTCTTGCTGGGTTTGTGTCTGGGCCCGCTCCATAAAGGGCACCTTTTCCAGGGCCACGGGACGGTAGGTGATACATCCCTGGAAGCTCAGGCACACGATCAGAATGGAGAGGATCAAGCGAAACGGAGCGGAACGGTTATTAAGCATATGTCTCCATATTCCATCTGGTTTTAAGGGATAGACTACATTATAATACCTGACCTTAATGTTTTTCCAACAGCTTATTCACCCATTCTGTGGAGACGCCCTATGAAACATTTTTTTTCCTGGATAGCAGTCTTTTTTCTGGCAGGTTGCGCGACGGTGCCGATGACCGGACGAAAACAGCTTTCCTTTATTCCCCAGGGTCAGCTATTAACATTGAGTGATCAAAGTTATCAGGAAATACTGGGGAGCGTCACACTTTCACGGGATGCCGCCAAAACGGCCGAATTAGTTGAGGTCGGGCGGAGGGTTTCATCGGCGGCCGAAGCTTTTATGAGAGAAAACGGGATGGAGAGGGACATTGCCAATTACCGGTGGGAATTCAAGCTGGTACAAGATGATAAAACGGTCAATGCCTTTTGCATGCCCGGCGGAAAAATTGTTTTTTATACGGGCATCTTCCCCGTGGCCCAGGACGCCAATGGTCTCGCGACGGTGATGGGACATGAGATCGCGCACGCTATCGCGAACCACGGTGGCGAGCGCATGAGCCAGCAGTTGATGGTCCAGGCGGGAGGACTGGGGCTCGCGCAACTTACCCAATCCAAACCGGAAATGGCACGGCAGATTTTAATGCAGGTTTACGGCGCGGGGGCCCAGGTGGGATTGCTGTTGCCTTACAGCCGGGCGCATGAATTTGAGGCGGATCGAATCGGTCTGATGCTTATGGCCCGGGCGGGTTATGATCCGAAGACAGCGGTTAATTTTTGGGAGCGTATGAGGAAACTCGGGGGGGCACGGCCTCCGGAATTTTTATCTACCCATCCCGCGGACAGTCGACGAATTGCGGATCTCCAAAAGGCGATTCCGGAAGCTGAAAAGTATTACAAGTAAAAAGCGAGAACTTTACGTGCGCGGAGAAAGTTTTCCGTCCCGACTTTGCCGGCTCGCGGTTTAAAGGAAAAGGGTTACGGCAGAGGCCGCCTCCGGATCATCAAAAGTGGAAAAGCTTGAACTCAAAATGACGGAAACTGCCGGTATCAAAATCAAACGAAAGCGCTGACAAGTTTTTTGCATTTCGAAGAGGTGATGTATGAGCGGTATTTACGGGGTTGTTTCGAAGAAGGATTGTATCGAAACGCTTTTTTATGGTACGGATTATCACTCCCACCTGGGAACGGAGTTTGGTGGTCTGGCGGTGATGAATGGAGACCGATTTTTCCGGCAAATTCACGAGATCGGACAAAGTCAGTTTAAGTCAAAGTTTTTTGAGGACATTCCGGAACTGGCCGGCAACAAGGGTATTGGCGTTATCAGCGATTCCAACGAACAACCGATTTATCTTAATTCCAAATTTGGTCCGTTTTGCATCGCGACGATGGGGTTGATTGAAAATGCCGAATCGCTTGTGCGGGAACTTCTTGACCAAGGTCATTCTTTTTCGGAAATGAGCGCGAAGGGCCCGGTGAACACGACCGAGTTGATCGCGCGGCTTATTACGCTTGGGGACAATTTGATCGACGGGATTGATCGTATGTTCGATAAAATCGAAGGGTCCTGCTCGCTCCTTATCCTGAATAAAGACGGGGTCTACGCGGCCCGTGACCGGTGGGGATACACACCGCTGGTGGTGGCAAAACACGCCGAGACTTACGCGATCGCTTCGGAAACTTCATCGTTTCCGAATTCGGATCTTAAAATCATGAAATATTTGGCGCCTGGCGAGATCGTTTTGCTGACGGAAGATGGGCTGGTGTCGCAGAAGGAAGGTAACGGCGCGATGCAGGTTTGCACGTTTCTCTGGATTTATATGGGGTTTCCAGCCTCGGATTACGAGGGGATCAGTGCGGAGGCCGTGCGAGAGCGCTGTGGGGCGGCGCTCGCGCGAAGGGACAAGGACATCAAGGTGGATGTAGTGGCGGGAGTGCCGGATAGCGGGACAAGCCACGCGATCGGTTACGCGATGGAAAGCGGAAAGCCGTTTCGTCGCCCGCTGGTCAAGTATACGCCTGGATATGGCCGGAGCTATACGCCTCCCAACCAGGAACAACGGGATCTGATCGCAAGGATGAAACTGGTTCCGATCCGTGAGGTTATTAATGGTAACCGAATTGTGCTCTGTGACGACTCGATTGTCCGTGGAACTCAGCTTAAGAATTTCACGATCAATAAACTGTGGGACTCGGGCGCGAAAGAAATCCACGTCAGGCCGGCTTGTCCGCCGATCATGTTTCCTTGCAAGTTCTGTCTTTCGACGCGGAGCACTCACGAGCTTGTCGCCCGCAGGGCCATCCGCAATATCGAGGGATGTGATGTCGAGGATGTTTCTGAGTATGTGAATTCTGACAGTTCCAGGTACAAGAAAATGGTGGATTGGATCACGCGCGACCTCGGGGTCACGACTCTCCGCTATCAAACGGTTGAGGATATGGTGAAAGCGATTGGTCTTCCCAGGGAAAAACTTTGTCTTTACTGCTGGACCGGGGAGTGTCCCAATAAATGTCAGGGATCCAAAAGTAAGTGCGAAAATAACAGTTTGTAAATCCGGCAGAAACCATGAGACAACTTTCACCGACGGGAATGAAAGTTGTGACCGCGATTTTTGGATTTTTGCCAGCGTGGATTTATAATCGATTTTTTCCCCAAGGGCAAAGGGGATCCGAACTTTGTTCTTGTACCCTCTGAATTTTCGAAAAAACAGGCCTCACGAAGGTGATTTTGTCCCAGTGGAAAAGTTATGAGATGCTATATTTTGAAAGTGATAGAGAAGTGATTGCTTAACACGATAAAAGAAGTCGTTTGTGTAATAGAGTTTTAACTTAGCGGGAACTCCCCACCCGTGAGGGTGGGGATGAGAGCCGTCCCAGCATTTTCCGATCTTTGATATACTGAGGCCATGAAGTTAAAGAAAGCG
>Ga0116183_1002862_pt1 | contig 18125 bp, 15 predicted proteins | sample AD_UKC078_MetaG_FD_89753 | JGI IMG/M metagenome (GOLD analysis project Ga0116183, IMG submission 89753) | Active sludge microbial communities of municipal wastewater-treating anaerobic digesters from USA - AD_UKC078_MetaG | ecosystem: Engineered > Bioreactor > Anaerobic > Digestate | place: USA... | reverse complement strand
GCCCTTGCCACCGGCAGCGAGCACCACAAGGCCCTGATCAACCTGGCTGCCATCGGCCTCTCTGAGGCGGACTTTGATGGCGTGGTCACCGGGGAGCAGGTGAGGCGCAACAAGCCCGCTCCTGATATCTACCAGCTCGCCGCCCTCCTGATGGGCCTGGGCCCCGACCAGTGCCTGGTCGTCGAGGATGCGATCCATGGAGTGGTCAGTGCCCAGCGTGCCGGGTGTGCCATCCTCGCTGTCCCCAACACCTTTGACGCCTCCGCTCTTACGGCTGCTGGTGCTGATCTCGTACTCCCAACACTTGCCGATTTTGGCCCCTTTGATACCATCGATGCCTTCAACAAGCGCTTTAAGGCACTCATTGACCAGAGTGGGGTAGTCTACGGAGCAAACCGCATTGTGGTGAAAGATGGCAAGAAGAGAGAACATCCCTTCGAAGAAGCGGTGCGGGCAGCGCTTGCAAGCCGCACCAATGCCTATGCCCCCTACTCGAGGTACAAGGTGGGAGCAGCCCTGGTGACTGCCGGAAGCGGGAAGATCTACAGCGGATGCAATGTGGAGAACTCAAGTTACGGGGCAACCATCTGTGCTGAGCGAAACGCAATCCTCCACGCGGTCAGCGAAGAGGGGGTGTTGGGCATCGACCTCTTGGTGGTGGTCTCCGAAGATGACCCCCCTGCACCCCCCTGTGCACAGTGCCTGCAGGTGCTGGCCGAATTCTGCCGACCGGAGAGTGAAATCCACCTTGTCGATGTCGCCTTTGCAGAGGGACGGGGCGGGGTGCATGAGGTCTATCGCTTCTCAGCTCTCCTGCCGCACCCCTTCATCTTCCCCGCGATACGTCAATCCTGAAGGCCCATCATCTTGTCGATGCGTCGCTGGTGGCGCCCCCCTTCGAAGGTGGCGTCGATATAGGCGTCGAGCATCCGCACCGGATCCTCAGGATAATCGATCCTGCCGCCGAAGGCGATGAAGTTGGCATCGTTGTGACATCTGGCCATCTCAGCGGCGAAGCTGTTCTGGGGCAGTGCGCAGCGGATGCCGTCGACCTTGTTGGCGCTGATGGAGATGCCGATGCCGGTGCCACACAGGAGCACACCGAAGGCGTAGCCCCCTGAGAGGTACTCGGTTGCAGCCTCCTTGGCCATGTCGGGATAGTCGACGGAGTCGGCGCTCGCCACTCCGAGGTAGTTGACCTCAAATCCGCGCTCCTTGAGGTGTGCTATGAGAGTCTGGGCGAGTTCAACCGCCCCATGGTCGTTGGCCACTACTACTCTGTTCATGAAATCCTCCGAGCCAATAGTAGCTGATTTGCTCTCCCATGGCCAGTGATTCCGAGTTGTCAGTTCCCTCCAACTGAGGTACACTAGGTAAATCTTGGGAGGGCATGTGGCGGATATCTACGTAACAGGACATCGAAACCCCGATATGGACAGCATCTGTGCGGCCTATGGCTACGCATACCTGAAGAACAAGACCGATGCGAACAACAACTATATAGCCATGCGGTGCGGCAACCTCAATGAGGCGACCCGTGCCCAGTTCGAGCGCCTCGGGCTTCTCGCCCCCCCCTTCGTTCGCGATGTCCGGACCAAGGTGGAGCGTGTGATCAAGACCAGTGAGGTCACCGTCGATGTCTTGGACCCGATCTTCACCCTCGTCTCCTTCTATAGCACCGCCAGCTTGAGTACGGTCGTCCCCGTCATGGAGGAGGGGGAGTACCGGGCCCTGGTGTCCATCGATGATGTCAGTGGTTTCATCCTCAAGGAGAACAGCACGCGCCGCCCCTCCTACCATTTTGTGACCGACAACTTTCCCAAGGTCATTGAGGGATCCTTCCTCAAACGGGGTGACAAGGAGACCTTTGATGCCCCGATCATGATCGGGGCGAGCCGGTACACCGGATTCTGCCGCCAGATGGCTGCCTTGGGAGACGTCAAGCCGATACTGGTCGTCGGGGATCGTGAGAACCACATCAAGAAGGCCATCGAGATGCAGATCCCGGCGATGATCCTCACCGGCATCGACGGTGAGGTTACCAGCAAGGTCGACTGGGATGCATACAAGGGAACGGTCTTTGTCAGCAGCTTCGACACTGCCGAGACCTTCCGCCTGCTGCGCCTCACCGTCCCGGTGGGCATGCTCGTCGGCAAGGATCGGCTCTACATCGAGTCGGACCGCCTCTTTGACGAGGCGAGGGATATCCTCGCCGACCACGACCTGCGTTCGCTGCCCGTCTTCGAGGACGGTGCCTTCAAGGGCTTCGTGACCCGCTCCTCCTTCTTGAGCAAGCCCCGTACCAAGCTCATCATGGTCGACCACAACGAGAGCGAACAGAGTGTGGAGGGGATCGAGGAGGCCGAGGTGGTGGAGATCATCGACCATCACCGCCTCGGTGCCGATCGCACCCGTGAGCCGATCTTCATCTACTGTGAACCGCTGGGATCGACGTGCACGATCGTCTACAAGCTCTTTGTCCAGAATGGGGTGGAGATCCCAAAACAGCTGGCCCGGGTGCTGCTCAGCGGGATTCTCAGTGATACGATCATCCTCAAGAGCCCGACGACGACCTTCGAGGATTACACCGCCGTGCAGGATCTCCTTGAACTGGGGCAGATCGCCGATATGAGGGCCTTCGGGGAGACGATGTTCAGTGGCGGTGCATCGCTGGCAAAGGCCAACCCGCGCAAGATGCTCGAGGGGGACTTCAAGCGCTACAAGGAGCTTGGCGTTGCCTTCGGGATCGGGCAGTGTGAGGTCACCACCCTCAGCGATGTCGATGAGTATGCCCAGATGTACCTCGATGAGCTCGAGAGCCTGAGAAAGGCGTATATGCTCGATTGGGCGATGTTCCTCATCACCGACGTGGTGCGTGAATCGAGCATCCTCCTGATGACGGCGATGCCGATCGCCGAACGCAAGATCTCCTACAAGAAGGAGGGCGACGGGCGGTACCTTGCCCAGGGTGTGCTCTCACGCAAGAAGCAGCTCTTGCCTGAGATCCTGAGGGTCTTGGAGGAGTAGGGGCCTATTTGATCTCGGCGATGGTATTCACCGACGGGATCGTCTTCAGACTCTTGAGGATCTTCTTGAAATCCTCCTCATTCTCCATCTCCATGGTGAAGGTTCCCGCAAGCTTGCCCTCCTCATCGCCATAGAGCCTCCCCTCGATGAGGTGGCCCTTGTACTTGCGCAGCGCCCCCTCGATCTCACCGAAGAGGTCGTAGGTGCGCTTGCTGGTGACGGAGAAGCGTTTGGTCAGCTTGGGGTGTTCATTCTCCCACTCCACTTCGATGGAGCGGTCGACGATCTCGCTCATGTTCTTCAGGTTCGGGCAGTCGCGGCGGTGGACGATGATGCCCCGTCCCCGGCTGACGTAGCCGACGATGTCATCACCCCGAACCGGTGAGCAGCACTGGGCGATGTTGATCATCATGTTCTTCTCATCCCCGACGCGGAACTTTATCCGTTTCGCATCCTGGACGTACCGGACGATATTCTCGTCATCGAGGGCCGGGGCGGGCGGTTGGCTCTCCTTGGTCACGTCGGTGACCTTGCGCTTGGCGATGATCTCCTTGTCGATGAGGATATTCTCGTCGTACTTGTTCAGCCAGGCGCGGATCTTGCGCCGTGCACTGTTGGTCTGTGCATAGCGCAGCCACTGGAGGTGCGGTCGTGCATTGGGGCTGGTGAGGATCTCGATGACCTGGGTGTTCTTCAGGGGGGCGTTGAGCGGGATGATCGAGCCATCGGCCTTCGCACCGGTTGTGTGGTTGCCGACTTCGGTGTGGATCTGGTAGGCAAAGTCCAGGGCGGTGGCGTTGGCAGGCAGCTCGACGATGTGTCCCTGGGGGGTGAAGACGTAGATGGTGTCCTTCAGCAGCTCACCCTTGATATCGTCCATATAGGATTCACTGGTCTCGATCTCATTGGACCATGTCTTCAGCTTGCTGATGATCCGGGAGAATTGGTCACTGTCCATCTTCGACCACGCCCCGCTGTCACTGCCGCTCTCGCTCTTGTATGTCCAGTGGGCGGCAACCCCGAATTCAGCGGTGAAGTGCATCTCCCGTGTCCGGATCTGGATTTCCAGCAATTTGCCATCGAGTGCCATGACGGTGGTGTGGAGGCTCTGGTAGTTGTTCGCCTTGGGCATGGCGATGTAGTCCTTGAAGCGCCCCTCGATCGGCGGCCAGAGGCGGTGGACTACCCCGAGGATCGTATAGCACTCGGTGACCGAGTTGCAGAGGATCCGGACACCAAGGATGTCGAAGATCTCATCGATCTCCTTCTTGCGCTTCTTCATCTTCATGTAGATGGAGTAGGTGTGTTTGGCACGGCTGGTAACGAGGACGTTGTTGATCTCCGCCTCGGCGCATGCGTGGTAGATTGACTTCTCGATCCGTGAGAGGTAGGCACGCTGGGCGCTCTTCTTGGAGAGCAGGTACCCTTGGATGTAGTTGAAGGTATCGGGCTTGAGCACCTTCAGGCTCAGGTCCTCAAGCTCATCCTTGAGCCAGGAGATTCCCAGGCGGTCGGCGAGCGGGGCGAAGATGTCCAGCGTATCGCTGGCGATCTCCCGGGCCTGATCGTTGTTCAGGTGCTGCAAGGTCCTCATATTGTGCAGCTTGTCGGCGAGCTTGATGATGATGACCCGGATGTCCTTGCTCATTGCAAAGAACATCTTGCGGATTGTCTCCGCCTCGGCCACTGACTTGCTCATCGTCTTGAGGTTGGCGATCTTCGTCTCACCCTCGACCATGTCGGCAACGGGCTTTCCGAAGAGCTCCACAAGCTCGTCGTAGGTGGTGTCGGTATCTTCGAGGGTATCGTGGAGGAGGCCGGCGCAGACGGTATCGGCATCCATCTTCAACTGGATGAGGATTTCGGCGACAGCGAGGGGGTGGATGATGTATGGCTCCCCGCTTGCCCGCTTCTGCTCCTTGTGCTTTTCGGCGGCAAACGTCGCCGCATGCAGGAACTTCTCCTGGTCGGCTTTGGAGTATTGGCTGGTCTTTTGGATGAAGCGTTCGATCAGTTGGCTACTCATGCAAGACTCCCCATACAACTCGCTGGTGTCCACCAAGGTCTGATAACACCGCCACATCTGAGAACGAAGCGGCGCGCATCAGATGCGCCACGTCTTCGATCTGCCGATAATCACACTCGAGAAAGAGTGCACCGTCTGTGCTCAAATGATCGGTACTTTGCACTATCAATGTCCTGATAAGGGCAAGACCATCATCGCTTTTGCCGTCAAGAGCCATTACAGGCTCCCATCCAACTTCCCGGCTCACCTCATCGATCCATGCGGGAGTCAGGTAGGGTGGGTTGCTGACGATGATACCATACTTCTCTTTGCTGTTATAGAGCAGATCGTCCTCGATGAGGGGAAGCGGATGACCCAGGATGGACCGGGCATTGCCATCGGCGACCGCAAGGGCGTCTGTACTCTTGTCCGAGAGGGTTACCTCCACACCCAATTCAGCGGCCAGGGTGATGCCTATCGCCCCGCTGCCGGTGCAGAGATCGATGATCGGCAGGAGGGAGGCCGTGGGCCTGCCCTGTGCGTAGGCGAGGACCGCCTCAACCAGGACTTCGGTATCGGCGCGGGGGATGAGGACCCGCTCGTCGACCGCAAAGCAGCGCCCATAGAACTCCTTGAATCCCCTGATGTACGCCATCGGTTGGTGGGCAAGCCGCCGCTTGCGTATGGCCGTGAGCTTCCCGAGCTCATCGGGGGTGAGTACCCGCTGGTAGTGGAGCAGCTGTGCCGCCTGGTCGAGGCCGGTGACCACTTCGAGCAGCAATCGGGCATCGAGGGCGGGCGAGGAGGTCAGCCCCTCCTCGATGAGGAGGGCGACGCTCTCCCTCTTCCAGCGCTCGATGGTCATCGGGTCAACCCTCGGCGAGGGCTGCTTCACCGGCCGCGATCTTGAGCGCATCGATGACTTCGTCCAAGCCACCGAGCATGACGTGCTCGAGTTTGTAGAGGGTCAGGTTGATGCGGTGGTCGGTAAGGCGGTTCTGGGGGAAGTTGTAGGTTCTGATCCGCTCGCTGCGGTCCCCTGAGCCCACCATGTTCTTGCGCGCCTCTGCACGTTCACTGCGCTTCTTCTCCGCCTCCAGGTCGTAGAGCCGGCTACGCAGCACCCGCAGTGCCTTGGCCCGGTTCTTGATCTGGCTCTTCTCGTCCTGGCAGATGACCACCAGGCCGGTGGGGAGGTGGGTCATCCTCACCGCACTGTCGGTGGTGTTGACGCTCTGGCCGCCGGGACCGCTGGAGCGCATCACATCGACCTTCAGGTCCTCACTGCGGATCTCGATGTCGGTCTCCTCGGCTTCGGGGAGGACCGCCACGGTGACGGCGCTGGTGTGGATCCGGCCACCGCTCTCGGTCTGGGGAACGCGCTGGACGCGATGGACACCGCTCTCCCACCTCAGCGAACCGAAGACATCCCGCCCGCTGATGGAGAAGACGAGCTCCTTGTAGCCACCGATCCCGGTCTCGTTGGAGGAGAGGATCTCGATCTTCCACCCCTTCTCGTCGGCGTAGTGGCCGTACATGCGAAAGAGGTCCGCGGCAAAGAGGGCTGCCTCATCACCCCCGGTACCGGCACGGATCTCCATGATGATATCCTTGCCTGCCAAGGGGTCTGGGGGCACGAGGAGGATCTTCACCGAGTTGGAGGTGCGCTCCCACGCCTCCTCAAGGCTCTCAAGCTCCTCCTCGGTGAGGGCGATCATCTCGCTGTCGCTCTCCTCCTTGAGCAGGAGCTTGGCATCGGCAATCTGCTGTTCAATCTCGCCAAGGTGGCTCAGGGCGTCCACGATGGGTGCAAGGTGGCTGCGCTCCTTGCCAAGCTTCTTGAAGAGGGCCATATCCTCCATCGTCTCCGGCAGGCTGAGCTTGTGGTCTATTTCGTTGAGTTGTTGTATGTATCCAGGCAGTTTTTCCAGCATCGTGCGCTCCTCATCAAAGTATACAAAAGCAGTCCGCGTTTGCATAGCGGAGGTGTTCTATCGGGTTGTGCTGGAAGGGCTAGTGCCGATCTGGGGAGAAGCGTACGACCATGTGCACCACTGCCGGCTGGGCACTCTCGTTGCGGATGATGTGCTCGGTGTCACAGTGGTACATGAGGAAATCACCGCGCTTGAGTTCGGCGGTGTTCTCCCCCACCGTTACCTTGACCGTCCCCTTGACGACGGTCAGGTACTCCTGGGTGCCGGGGAAGTGGGGCTCGCTCTCCAGGGCAGCACGGGGTTCGAAGGTGAGCAGGTACATCTCCAGCTCCTCGACCATCGACAGCGGGCTGAGGACGCGGATGGTGACGCCGTTCTGCTTCTTCTCAAGCTTGAGGGACTCCTCGGCTGCGGGGTTGAGGGAGAAGACCCGAGTCGGCTCGTCATCGGCCTCAAGGAGGTCGTTGAGCTCGACGTTCAGACCCCGTGCAATCTTCCAGACGGTAGCTACCGTGGGGTTTACCTTGTCACTTTCGATTTGGCTGAGCATCGCCTTGGAGACGCCAGAACGCTCACTGAGGACGTTGAGGGTGAGCTTGCGGGAACTACGGATACGTTGGATATTCTTTCCGATCATCGGGGGGGTCTGCACAGGATAGCTCCTTATATAAGTTTGACATAGTAAACGGCGTTCAGTATACTGAACACACAAATAATTGTACGGGTACGCTCCCCGATTGTCAAGAAAAGGGAGGGCGGGAGGGCAAGATGCAACGGATTTTGATCATTGGGGCGTTGGGCCAGCTGGGCAGTGAAATCGCCCTTGAGTGCAGGCGTCGCTACGGCGCCGAGAATGTCGTCCTCACCGACATCCGCAACGATGTCAACCGGCCATTGATCGAAGGAGGTCCTTTCTACCTCGTCGATGCACGCGACGGAAAGGCGATCGACGAGATTGTGCGCCGCCACAAGATCGACACGATCTACCACCTGGCAGCCTTGCTCTCGGCGCGGGCCGAGCAGGACCCTTTGGGGGCATGGAACCTCAATATCAACGGCCTGATCGCTAGCCTGGAGGTTGCCCGTGAGCACGGCTGTGCCGTCTTCACCCCCTCCTCGATCGGAGCCTTCGGCCCGACGACCCCCAAGCAGTTCACTCCCCAGGACACGATCCAGCGGCCCACCTCGATCTACGGGGTCTCCAAGGTCAGCGGGGAGCTTCTCTGCGACTACTACCACCACCGCTGGGATGTCGACACCCGCGGGATCCGTTTCCCGGGGGTGATCAGCAACCTCACCCCTCCCGGGGGCGGGACGACCGACTACGCCGTCGAGATCTACTACGAGGCGGTGCGCAACAAGCACTATACGTGCTTCCTCAGGGGTGATACCTACCTGGATATGATCTACATGCCCGATGCCGTTGATGCAGCGATAGCGATCATGGAGGCCGACCCCTCTGCACTGCGCCATCGCAACGCCTTCAACATCGCGGCGATGAGCTTCTGCCCTGAGGAGCAGGCCGCCTATATCCGCACCCACATCCCCGAGTTCACCATCAGCTATGCGATCGACCCGGTACGCCAGGCCATCGCCGACTCCTGGCCGGACTGCATGGAGGATTATGCAGCGCGGGTGGAGTGGGGCTTCACGCCTCGATACGACCTTGCGTCGATGACAGCGGACATGATCAAGACCATAACCGATCGGGAGGGAGTATGAACGAACGCATTACCCAAGAACTTGCTGAATTTCTGGACGGGCTGAAGAGAGAGGGGTTGTACAAGGAAGAGCGGATCATCGATAGCCCTCAGGGGCGTGAGATCGAGGTGGGCGGCAAGGCGGTCCTGAACTTCTGCGCCAACAACTACCTCGGCCTCAGTGATGACCGGCGCATCATCAAGGCTGCCCAGGATGCGATGGACGAGTGGGGCTACGGCCTCTCTTCGGTCCGTTTCATCTGCGGGACCCAGGCGCTCCACAAACGACTTGAGGCTGCCATCTCCTCCTACCTGAGAAGTGAGGACACCATCCTCTTCTCCTCCTGCTTCGATGCAAACGCCGCCCTCTTCGAACCACTTCTGGGTGAGGAGGATGCGATTATCAGCGACGAGCTCAACCACGCCTCGATCATCGACGGGGTACGCCTCTCAAAGGCCAGGCGCCTGCGCTATGCCCACAGCAACATGGCTGAACTGGAAGATCGCCTCAAGGAGAGCCAAGGGAGCCGCCGCCGTCTCATCGTCACCGATGGGGTCTTCTCGATGGACGGCGATGTGGCAAAGCTTGGTGAGATCTGCACCCTGGCCGAGCGCTATGATGCGCTTGTGGCCGTAGACGACTCGCACGCTACCGGCTACCTAGGGGCGACGGGGCGCGGCAGTGTCGAGCTCTGCGGGGTCGAGGGGAGAGTTGATCTGATCACCACCACCTTCGGCAAGGCGTGTGGCGGGGCCAGTGGGGGATGCATCAGCGGGCGCAGGCTCCTCATCGATCTCTACCGCCAGCGGGCCCGCCCCTACCTCTTCTCCAACACCGTAGCCCCGGCAATCTGCGGGGGGACGCTCAAGGTCCTCGAGCTTCTAAAGAGCGATACAACCCTCAGAGAGCGGACACTGCAGAACGCACACCACTTCCGACGCTTGATGGAACAGGCCGGCTTCGATCTCATCAAAGCTGAGACCGCCATTGTTGCAGTGATGGTCTATGATGAAGCCAAGGCAGTCGAATTGGCATCGAGATTGCTGGAAGAGGGCATCTATGTGATCGGATTCTCCTTCCCTGTGGTTCCCAAGGGGAAGGCCCGCATCCGGGTCCAGCTCTCTGCTGCCCATAGCAATGAGGATATCATCCGTGCCGCCAATGCCTTCACGTCGGTAGGCAGGGCGATGGGCCTGATCAGCTGAAGATCCGTTTCTCAAGCTCCTCGCCGTACACCTTCAAGTCGGCGAGGATTTTTTTCTCTCCTGCCTCGGTCTCAACGCTCTCAAGCCGCTCCTCGATCTTCCTGGTGTAGAAGGAGAGATTCATCTTGATCGAGCCGGGCGGGTTGAGCAGGCGGTTGGCGCAGAAGCTCTTCCATCGGGCTGCCTGGGCACTGTCCAGTGCCTCGGGCCAGTTCCTCCCCACCTGGCGAAAGAGCAGGTCCTTGACCCGCTTATCCTCGAAGGGGAGATTGAGCGAGAGCTTCTCCTTGGGATCGGTGTTGCGCACGATCTCGAAGCGGCGCTGGTCCGCATCGGAGAAGAACCCGTCGTAGAGCATGAAGTCGACATCATCGGTGCCTTCATACTGCTCGTCGATCGCACGAGCCTTGAGCAGGAGCTCGGGGTGCTTGATGAGCGCTTCGTGGCGCATCAGCGCGCTCTTCTTGTCTACGTCGAGCTTGACCGCCAACTCATCGGTGAGCACCGACAGCGGGGAGATGAACGGGCACTTGTTGATGGAGAGGAGCACCACGCCGTCAACCTTGAGCAGCTCATTGGCATCGGCGGCCAAGAGCGGGGTGATATCCTTGGAGAGGTCAAAACAGATGATTGCATTGGGATTGCCCTTGAGGTGGGTGATCGGGGTGACCAGGCGCGAGCACCCCTGGTTCTTGGTGAAGATCGGGGTGGTGTAGAGCACCGGGGCACCAAAGGGTGCCTTGGCAATCTGTTTGACCCTCACCTTGGAACGCAGACCAAAGGCGTAGTCGTAGAGCTTGGGTTGCTTCTCCTTGATGAGTCGGGCGATGGCGATCGTCGCCCTGACATCGACGAGTGCATCATGGGCCCCCTCCTGGTCGATGTTGTTCGCTTCGGTCAGTGCGGTGAGGCGGAAGGTGGGGTTGCCGGTCTTCTCCTTGGCAGGAGGCCACACAATCCCCTCCGGCCTGAGATCGTATGTGGCCCTAACCAAGTCGATGATATCCCAACGGCTGTTGCCGTAGTCCCACTCACGACGGTAAGGGTCATGGAAATTGCGGTAGAGCGCATTGCGGATAAACTCATCATCGAAGCGGATATTATTGAAGCCCGCTACCGTTGTGTTGGGCCTGCTAAACTCTGCGTTGATTCGTTTGATAGCCTCTGCTTCACTCATTCCACTCTTATTTACCATCTGGGGGGTGATTGAGGTTATCGTACAGGAGAGTGGATCCGGCAGGTAGTCATCACTGAGGCGGACGAAGAACACGATGGGTTCCCCGATGGGCCGTAGATCCATGTCGGTCCTCTGACCGGCGAATTGGCAGATACGGTCCCAGCGGCTATCGAGGCCGAAGGTCTCGATGTCATACCAGAAGATAGTGGGTTGGATAGACTGTTTGCTCATAGGGCCAGTGTATCACATTCTACCTCTGATGTCTGTTTGGGCACACCAAGAGTTGTCCTCTTCCGCTCTCTGCCGTATGATGGGCTCATGAAACCCGTCGCAGTGCTTCTTGTATTGGTTCTCGCCACTGCTGCCCTTGGTGCGGCAATCCCCACAGCCAACGATGTGACGGTGGCTGTGGCTGCCATCACCGATGCCTCCATCAGCGCGGTCGCGGCCTTCTTGAATACCCCGACGTTGGCCCTGCCCGGTGTCACGTTCCAACAAAACCCCACAGAGACGCTTCCCTCTACGCTTCACTTCGTCGATAGTGACATCGCCTCCTATATCCCTGCCTTCCAGCAGACCCGGCCGGCGAGCCGTAACTTCTTCACCTCCTTGCTGAGTGCCGCGCGCGGTCCGCTCAATGACCTGGCCCTGCAGTTTCTCACCGTTCATGCGTGGGAGAAGGGGCATGCAAGCCTCAACGGTACCGCCTCGGCCATCTGGGGGGAGGGGGTGACCCTGACCACCTTGATGACCAAGGCCGTCAGTGGAACCCCCCTGGACCCGATTACCGTCTCCGCTGATGTCCATGTCACCGGCTCTCGGGTCTCTACCCCCGTTCATGTACTGGGTGAATTTGTGATAGAATCGACCAGGGAGGGGTTTGTCGAGATCAAACCCCTCTCGATGAGAATCAACAGCGATGAGGTGGTGACACCCTAGGAGGAACGATGACCGTCTGCACACAGCGAACCAGTGAATTTCTTGCCAAACACAAGATCTTTGCCAATACCATTGATATGGAGGTGTTGGTCGAGCGCTTTCTCTCCGAGATGGAGAAGGGGCTTGATGGCAATGAGGAGAGCTCGCTGAAGATGATCCCCACCTATACCCGGGTCGTCGATCGCCTGGAGGCTGGGAAACCGGTCATCGTGCTCGATGCAGGGGGGACCAACCTCCGTAGCTGCCTGGTCAGTTTCACCGAGGATGGAGATCCCGTCATCAGCGATTTTCGCAAGACGCAGATGCCGGGTATCAAGGCGGAGGTGACGGCCCAGGAGTTCTTCAGTACCATCGCCGATGAGACTGAGCGCCTGATCGACAAGAGCGACCGCATCGGGTTCTGCTTCTCCTATGCCGCTGAGATCCTGCCAAACCACGACGGGGTACCCATCATCTTCTCCAAGGAGATCAAGGCCCCGGAGGTCATCGGCATGCCGGTGGGCGCAAGCCTCCTCTCAGAGCTTGCACGACGCGGCCATGATGTTTCGAACAAAAGGGTCGCAGTGCTCAATGACACAGTCGCCACCCTGCTGGCAGGGGTGAGTGCCAAGAGCGAGGTCCCCTACAGCGGTTTTGTGGGTTTCATCCTCGGAACCGGCACCAATACTGCCTATGTGGAAGACCACAGTAAGATCACCAAGCTCCCCCTGGATGCAGGACGACAGATCATCAACGTGGAGAGTGGTAACTTCGACTACTGCCCAGGCGTGCTCGACCGCGCCTTCTTTGATTCCACCAAGCAACCCCACGCCTACCACCTGGAGAAGATGATCAGCGGTGCATACCTCGGCCCCCTTTCTGCCACGATCATTGGACAGGCTATCGAGGAGGGGGTGCTGAGCAGCCGGTTCGCCCAGCGTTTCAAGGAGATCGGCCCCCTCACCACCACGGTGATGAGCCACTACCTCGAGATGCCCTTCAACGAGGAGTACGCCCTCGTCTCCTGCGTCAAGGGGAGTGAAGCGGATGCCCAGGCGCTCTGGATGATCCTCAATGCAATCATCGACCGGGCTGCAAAGCTTACTGCGGCAAACCTCAGTGCAACCATCCTCAAGAGCGGCGCGGGAGCCGACCCACGCCGCCCGGTGTTGATCAATGCCGATGGCACGACCTTCTACAAGACCGAATACCTCAAGAGCTATACTGAGTTCTACCTCAAGGCGTTCTTGCAGGATCAGCACGGACGCTACTACCGGTTCACCCAGATTGCCGACTCTCCGACGATCGGGGCGGCGATTGCAGGCCTCGGGGTCTAGAGGCGATGGCCGATTGCGTGAGCGCCTCGGTGCGCAGGCGCATCATGGCCTCCATCAAGGCCAAGGATACGAAGGGTGAACTCATGGTTCGCCGGTATCTCCACCGTCAAGGGTTCCGATATCGGACTAATGACAGGCGGTTACCAGGTACCCCTGATGTGGTGTTGCCCAAATACCGCTGCGTAATCTTCATCAATGGGTGTTTCTGGCACGCCCATGAGGGGTGTGACAAGTTCGTCCTGCCCAAGAGCAACCAAGCGTTCTGGAGGGAGAAACTTGCCAAGAACAGGGAGCGGGACCAACGGGCCATCGCGTCTCTCCTCTCCCTCGGCTGGCGAGTGCTGGTCGTGTGGGAGTGCGAACTCGCCAATCGGCACCTGGCAGAGCAGACCCTTGCTGGTCTGGTCAACGAAATCTACAACAACTAGGGGGTGCTCGCCTCGCTGATAAGGGAGCGATGCCATGCCAAAAGGTACTCATAGGTCGCCTCATTGCTTCCACTGAGGTCCACCATCAGGCGGAAGACCGGTTCGGTCTTGCTGCCACGCATCCATAGGTATGCCCGCTCCACCTCGTCTGTGTCCAAGAGAGCGACCTTGAAGCCCCCGGTGTATGGCGGCGTGCGATACGCCTCCCCGCCGCCTCTCCTGCACTCCAGCCCTTCGGTCTGGTAGATCCGGTAGGAGTGAAAGCCGAGGGCGCTGAGCTCCTCCTTGCGGCGTGCCCACTCCCGCTCAAGCGCTGCTTCATACCGGTTCTTGAGGTCACGGTGGGGGATGGCGATCTTCATCAGGGCCGTGGGAGAGAAGGCGCCGGTGGTGATGTAGGGTGGCAGGCTCTCGATGAGTAGGCTGAGCGTATAGCGTGTGGGCAGTTCAAGGTTGCTCTTGGTGAACCAGAGGTCGGCGACGGCCCGGTTGCGCAGCAGTTGTATGAGGCTGACCAGGGTGTTGAGCGGGTCACGGACCCGGGCAGGGTGGGTGATGTTGCCTCCGTTGGACCCTTCTCCGAGGATCGGGACCTTCCACCCCTCACGCCGCTTGAGTTCGGCCAGACCCACGACATTGGCCTCTCCCACCTCGCTGCGGAAGACCTGGGCGCCAAAGCGTGCGGCAATCTCGTCGATCCGCATGGAGGTCGGGCCATTTACCACGGTAGCGAGCTTGCCATCGGGCTCCTTGAGCCGGCTTTGGGCTAGTTCGCTGAGTGCAGCCAGGGCATAGACGCTCTGGGCATCGAGGATCCTTGCTTCCCCTGATGGCTCATCGATGTAGACGATGTTTCCCCGATCGCCATCATTGTCGACACTATAGCCGAGCAGGTAGGAGGGATCCTCCTTGTAGCGCTCCTCCAAAAGCGAGCGGCAGAGATCGAGGTTCTCCCCCTCGGGGACGATGGGATGGACCACCGCTCCCGGGACATTGTTGTAGAGGGCAACCTTCACCCCCATGGCGGTGAGGAAGGGCTCGTCGATCGATGCCGATCGGGCACTGCCATTGAGCTCGCCAACGATTCCCAAGGGGGATGAGGCCAACTGGGCCTTGAGGGTGGTGGCAACGAGGGCGATTTCCCTTTCATTCTTACTCTTTGCCGCAGTCTCCAGAGCGAAGCGGTTGTAGTATGCCAGACTCCACGAGCGGTCCTCATTCACCGCTTCAAGGGTGCGTCGGTACACATCCGCATCGAGGTCTGCGCTGAGCTGCTGCACCCGTTTGATGCTCTCGGCCGGATTGCTGACAAGCGATGCATAGATGGAGGCAAGCGCCTTGGCACTCTCCCCGTCATAGACGCCTCCCCCCTTGCCCATCTTGAAGCCGTTGTGACCGATGGGGTTGTGGCTTGCCGAGATGTAGAAGAAGCCGTCACACCCCTCAGCTGTGGAGGCTGCCATGATTTGGGGGGCACTGGCTATGAAGAGATAACGGACCGAGCAGCCAAGAGAAAGGAGGGTGCGCACCACCACTTCTCCCAGGATCCGGCCGGTGGGCCGGGCATCGAGGCCGACCAGGACCGATGGGGTCTCAACCGTGAGGTGCTGGACGAAGGCGAGGGCAGAGAGGGCGGTGAGGATGAGGTCCTCGCTGTTCACCTCATCGCCCGTATCCTCCTCCTCACCACTTGCGGCAAAGATCTTGCGCCACCCTGATGCAGAGATGATCATCGATTCATAGGCGCGCTTCAATGCCTCTCTTGAAGGGGGCGGGACAGCGAGTGGGTCGTGTTCGCTGTCTGCGATGAAGAGGGAGTGCAATGCGTCGGTATAGGTCATGGATGCCTCCAGTTGGCAGAGTATAGCACATATTGCACAGGGAGAAAAACTACAGTAGTGTTGACCCATGATACCTGTGTGTGCCGCCATCCATGACCTGAGTTGCTATGCCAAGAGCTCCCTTACCGTCGTCCTGCCCACCCTTGAAGTGCTGGGCGTCGAGACCTGCCCGCTCCCCACGGCCATCCTCTCAAGCCAGACCGACGGCTTTGACTCCTACTACTTTCGCGAGACGAGTGAGGAGCTTTCAGAGATCCTGCGCTCTTGGAAGACCTTGGGTCTCACCTTCGATGCCATCTACTCCGGCTTCCTTGGCTCCGATATCCAGACCGACCTCGTCATCAAGTTCATCGAGGCCCAGCGGCAGCAGGGCACTCCCCTGGTCTTGATCGACCCGGTCCTCGGTGATGACCAAAGCCTCTATGGGCCGATGGACAGCTCGAATGTCAGTGCGATGAAGGCGCTCATCCGACGAGGTGATATCATCACCCCCAATACGACCGAGGCGGCACTGCTGCTCGACCGGCCGTTCGAGACCACCTTCACCGTCTCCCAGATCAGCGGCTGGGCAGCCGACCTCTTTGAAATGAGCGGTGCAAAGGTCGTGATCACCAGTGTTCCCTTCGGTGAGACCACCGCAGTCGTCGCCTTCGATGGCAGCGATACACTGCTCTTGCCCTACGAACCGATCCACGTCTCCTATCCCGGATGCGGTGATCTCTTCAGCTCGATCCTACTCGGACTCCTTCTTGGTAAGGAGCGCTTCCAAAGTGCGGTTGAGGGGGCGGTCTCCTACACATCACTAGCTATCGGCCGGAGCTTGAAGGCTGGCTACCCGATACGTCATGGGGTCTCCCCAACCTTGATCCTCGCTGACCTGGCCGAGCGACGCGGTCCTCTGTTCTAGATTGTAAGAATTCCTAATTAATTGATATATTGTTATATTAAAACCAGTTGATTGGTATGTGCCATTGCATTCATGCAAGAGGGCCACAGGGATGTACACCCGTGGCCTCACATTGGTTAGTCGTCCAAAATAAATAGGATCAACTATTGCTGGATGAGCCGAGGGAGAAGTCCCCGACCAGTTTATAGACATTTCCATCCCGCTTGAGCTCCACCGTTCGCCCCGGCAGATAGATCGGTATGATCTCCTTGAGATACTCCCTGCTGGCATCCTCGATGGCCTGGCGGTCCTCCTCCTTGACCGGGCAGAGCGTCCGGATCTCGACACTGACCACATAGCCACGCCCATACTCACTGCCGTAGCCGGGGGTGAATTGGGTGCCGGTGGAGAAGAGGCCATCGTAGGCAACACTGGCTGCCTTGCCGCGGGGGAGGCGGTTGGGGTGAAGGGGATAGAGTCCCTCGAACCGGTCTTCGAGGAAGTGGTCAAGATCATCAGCCATTGCCCGAAGCTTCTGTTCGAGTTCGATCTGCTTGGGATGGGAGCTCACTTCTCCTCCTTGGAGTTGTTCAGCTGGTAGCGCCGAAGCAGAGAGTCAACCGACGAGAGGGCCGCAGCCTCACGCTGTGGGGGCGGGGGCAAGGCCTTGCTCTGCATGGGCCGTTCTGCGTCCAAGGGGCCGAGCTTGAGTTGGTCGAAGTGTGTGCGCCCCGCCAACATCGAGGCGTAGGCATCGATGGTCTGCTGGTGTTGGGCGAAGATCTCGTGAGCACTGGCCACCATCGACTCAAGCGCACCCTGCGATGTCTCATCAAGCTTGTACTCCCCGGCAAGGGGGGCATGGATCCGCGTATAGGAGAGCTCGGGGATCGAGGAGGCAACCTGGTCGACACTCTGCATCTGGGCGGTCGCATAGACACGGTGGATCGGCGCTCCTTTGGCCGGGTCAATCCATCCGACCATCCCTGTGGCGCCACTGGCCTTGAAAGAGAAGTCCGCACTCGCTGTCGAGAGGGAGAGGATGTGGTAGTGGCTTGCCCGTGGGTAGAGCCGCTTGGCTTCGATGTAGGCATAGAGGGAGGGGTTGTTGGCAACCACCCCTCCATCGATGAGGGTCCGCATCTGTTCTTCTGCATGATCGTAGAGGTAGGCGGGTTTGAAGTAGGTGGGCGCCGCACTACTGGCCCGTGCTGCCTCCCAAAAGAGGAAGCCATGGTCATTGGCGGAGCTCATCGAAAAGGGTATCCCGGCCTGGGCATCGTAGGCCATGATGAGGGTAGGGATGGTTGCATCGCTGAGGGGGACATCACCAAAGGTGGCCTTCAGGAAGTTCTCCAAGGGTACTTCATCATACTTGTCCATGAAAATCTGGGTAATAAGACGGCCCTGGTTCTTGGTAAAGATGGTAGTGCCATGTTCAAGGTAGAGTTGTTCGAGGGATGCCGTATCGATTCCCCATGGCAGTGTCCCGATGGCAATGGGATCGGCTTGTACCTTGCGTATCCGCTGCCAAAAGGTGGGGACACCCTCCCGATAGGCGTAATAGGGGCCGCTTTCATCGATTTTCAGACGAGTGCGTCCAATAGGGGCGGTCAGGGCCAAGGCGAGCAAGGCACCGGTGGAGGTACCTGCGATGAGGTCGAAG
>Ga0116183_1002859_pt1 | contig 18149 bp, 18 predicted proteins | sample AD_UKC078_MetaG_FD_89753 | JGI IMG/M metagenome (GOLD analysis project Ga0116183, IMG submission 89753) | Active sludge microbial communities of municipal wastewater-treating anaerobic digesters from USA - AD_UKC078_MetaG | ecosystem: Engineered > Bioreactor > Anaerobic > Digestate | place: USA... | reverse complement strand
CTATGACTTCGGCTCCCAGCTCCTGAAATACGCTGGGAGCGACGCGATAGCCTGCGCCATTGCCGCAGTCCACCACGATGCGAAAACCATCCAATGAGATGGAGTAAGAAAGTACGTCCTTTAGGAACTGTATATACCTGCCACCAGCGTCATCTATTCGCTGCGCCTTTCCTATCAGGTTTCCGCTGGGCCATTTTTCGCGGGGAATCCCGCTTTTCACCAACTCCTCGATATCGAGCTCCATGGAATCGCTGAGCTTAAACCCATCCCTGTCGAAGAACTTAATTCCGTTATCGTCGAATGGATTATGCGAAGCGGATATCACTATTCCCGCATCCGCCCTCATGCTCCTGGATATAAACGCCACCCCCGGGGTCGGCAGAGGTCCGACCAGCATGACATCCGCCCCCATCGAACATATCCCGGAGGCAAGGGCAGTCTCGATCATATAACCGGATAAGCGGGTATCCTTGCCTATGACTACCCGATGCCGATTTTTACCATTTTTGAAGAGATATGCTACAGCCCGCCCTAATGCGAGTGCGGTTTCGGAGTCTATCGGATAAAAATTGGCCTTTCCTCTGATTCCATCCGTGCCGAAGATTTTATCTGACAATTCTGCCATATCGCCCTGTTCGTGAGAATTATGCAAACTGCAAATCTAGAGGCGAGGGCTTGTACAAGAAATTTATATAAATATCAAGTAAATAGAAGTTTTGTGAGATATGGATTACTGCAGGAGGGAATACATGTTCAGAAAACGCCTCACCCCTTTTACATCATGCACCCTAACTATGGAGACCCCACCATTCACACATGCAGGAATTGTCGCCAAGGTCGCCTCAAGTCTATCTTTAATTCCTAGACCTAACTTATTGCTAATAAAGGACTTATTTGATGTTCCTACAAGTAAAGGAAAACCTAGGGATTTGAAGGAACTGATGCTGCGAAGTATCGCGATGTTATCGTCGGCGCTCTTGCCAAAACCAATTCCTGGATCGAGTATGATGAGCTCCGATGGGACCCCTTTCGATATCGTGAGGGAAGCTGTTTCAGACAAAAAACTGCGAATTTCGAAGATAAGGTCATCATAATGAGGGTTATCCTGCATATTTTTGGGTAAACCCTTCATATGCATGAGGCAAATCGGCTTTTTATGCAGGACAGCGAGTTCAAATATTTTGGGGTCAAAGCGGCCTGCGCTTATGTCGTTGATCAGGTCGGCCCCCGCTTCGATAGCGGCCTTTGCAACAGAGGATTTGGAAGTATCTATAGATATGGGAATTTCGGACCTACTCCTCACCCCTTCTATCACAGGAATGACCCTAGCCATCTCTTCATCCTCGGAAATCGGGGATGAGCCGGGGCGGGTCGATTCTCCCCCTATATCGATTATGTCCGCCCCATCATCCACAAGCCTCAAGGCGTGGGATATCGCCTTTTTGGGCTCAATATAAAGGCCGCCGTCCGAAAAAGAATCCGGAGTGACATTCAAGATCCCCATTATCGCAGGGATCTGAGCGGCGCCTATTTCCAGATTTCGTATCTTCATCTAAAAAGAGGTCTCGGTTGCAGGGGTTTGTTTTACAGCCTTCCCCTCATCCTGCTGCTCCTTGAGGATGTCCCTGCGAACCTCCTGCTGCTGGATGATGACCTGTTCACCGCGCATGACCTGGTCGATCTGCTCGCCATTTAAGGATTCATGTTTTAGGAGGGCCTGCGCCAGTCTTTCAAGCTGATCCCTGTGTTCCGATATTATACTCTTCGCCTTTTCATAATTGGAAATCACCAGGCGGCGAATTTCTGAGTCGATCTCCCGTGCGGTCTCCTCGCTATAATCGGAATGACGGGAAAGCTCCCTGCCAAGAAATATAGCCTCCTCCTTTTTGCCGAAGGCAAGCGGCCCCATCTTCTCGCTCATCCCCCATTCGCAGACCATTTTTCTGGCAAGCTGAGTGGCGCGTTCGATATCATTTCCGGCTCCGGTCGTCGGCTGGTTGAATACGAGCTCCTCAGCCGCCCTTCCTCCCATCAGGAGGACGAGGTTGTTCTCGCAGAACCTCTTGTTCTGGGTATATCTGTCGTCGGTCGGCAATTGCTGCGTAAGCCCCAGCGCCGCCCCCCTCGGAATAATCGTAACCTTGTGTATCGGATCGGCACCGGGAAGATGTTTGGCGACAAGGGTATGCCCCGCTTCATGATATGCCGTATTCTTCTTTTCCTCCTCTGAGATTATCATGCTCTTTCTCTCCGTGCCCATGAGGACCTTGTCCTTGGCGAGTTCAAAATCGGACATATCGATCTTCTTTTTACCGGCCCGCGCGGCGAGAAGGGCCGCCTCATTGACAAGATTTTCAAGATCCGCCCCTGAGAAACCCGGCGTTCCTTTCGCGATGATCTCAAGTTTGACGTCCGCGGCCAGAGGCTTGTTTGCTGCGTGCACCTTGAGTATCGCTTCGCGCCCCCCGACATCCGGCGGCGGAACTATCACCCTCCTATCGAATCTGCCGGGGCGAAGCAGAGCCGGATCGAGAACATCGGGCCTGTTAGTGGCGGCCATTATTATGACTCCCTCGTTAGACTCGAATCCGTCCATCTCAACGAGGAGTTGGTTGAGGGTCTGTTCCCTCTCATCGTGCCCGCCGCCCAAGCCGGCGCCGCGATGCCTGCCCACCGCATCGATTTCATCTATGAAGATGATGCATGGAGCATTCTTCTTTCCCTGTTCGAAGAGATCGCGCACCCTTGAGGCGCCGACGCCGACGAACATCTCGACAAAATCCGATCCGGAAATGGAAAAGAAAGGCACGCCGGCCTCACCCGCTACCGCCCTGGCCAAAAGCGTCTTACCGGATCCCGGAGGACCCATCAGAAGAACTCCCTTGGGAATTCTTCCGCCAAGCATAGTGAATTTTTTAGGCTCGCGCAAAAAGGCAATTATCTCACGCAGCTCGTCTTTTGCCTCGTCCACTCCGGCGACATCGGCAAAGGTTATACGTTTCAAGTTGTCGGCTATAAGCTTCGCCTTGCTTCTGCCAAAACTCATCGCCTTGCCACCCCCGGCCTGGAGCTGACGCATGGAGAAAAAGAAAAATCCGAAAAGCAGGAGCATGGGAAGCCATGAGATAAGCATCGACTGCCAAAATGGAGTCTCCTTTTTCTTCAAGTAATCGATCTTGGCGTCGCTGGCGCCGAGTACGGAAAGCGCCCTCTCGCTGTCGATTGGACCTATCGTTTCGAAGCGGATACCGGCTTTATAATCGGGTTTGAACTTTCCGGTATATTCATCCTCCTGAATACTTACCGACTCGATGAAATTATCCTGGGCTGCCTTCATAAATTCCGAAAAGCTTATCTTCTCGGCCGTCTGAATAGGCTGGTTCATCATGTGTAGCACTGAGAGGACCAAAAGGATTATAATCAGCCACAGCGCCACCGTCTTGTGCCCCTGTTTCATACCGGGTTTTTTATGAACAGCCATTTGCTTATCCTCCATGAAGTTCTGCGGACTATATTAGAAAGGGGGCGACAAGGCAAGGCGGCTCGTATGAATTATGTAACCTCTGAAAAATCAGCAAATTCAGGGTGCCTCTAAAAGCTATGCGCTTGATTCTTAATCTTAATCCTAATCTTAACCTTAATAACGATATTTTCGAATATAAGTTAGTCTTACAAAATGCTGATCAAAGATCAGTGATTAGGATTCGACGATCACTTTTTCTTTTGACGGGGATTCCCGCGTTAGCGGCGGCCTAAAACCGCGGGAATGACAGCGTGATTGTCATCCCCGAGTGGTCAATTGTCTTTGGTCGAAGTTATTGTTGCAGCTAACTTTTCAGAGATTCCTTACCTGTCATGAGTCGTTTTGGCCCGAAAGAGCTCCAGAAGATCCCCTCTGCGTATGAATTTACATGAGCAAGGAAGCCTGTAGCTTCCGGATCCGCTGCCGGAAGTGGCTATGTAGTCCATCTTCAAAAGATGGTCTGAAGAGAGGTCTTTTTTGCTCCCGGCTATCCTCTCGAAGGCTGCTCTTAGAATCCGAATCCTAACCGCCTCAGGAAAACTCTTATAAGAATTTTTATCTATAACAACCGACAGAGGATCGGCTGTTGGCGCTACGCATACGAGAAAGGCCTTCTCGGCAGCATCGGTCAGAGCATCGGCATCGGCGGCGAGTCTCATGGAGAGGCTCCATATCATTTCCGCTGCCGAAGGATTTATTTTCGCCAGAGCAGGAAGCAATTTATGTCTGATCTCATTCCTAGAATATTTCAAAGTATCATTGCTCTTATCCTGCCTGAATACAATCTTTCGTTCCTTCGCATAGGCCGAAATCTCTTTTCTCGTAACCGACAACATCGGCCTCAGTATCCTCATGAGGCCATTTGCAGAAAGCTCCCTCATTCCTGAAATTCCGTCTATGCCTGAACCCCTCAACATATGAAAGAGGACCGTTTCAACCTGATCTTCCATGTTATGACCAAGGACCACAACGCAGGAAGAATACATCCTGGAAATCTTTGAAAAGAAATTCCTTCGAATATCCCGTGCGCTGTCCTGAAGGTTTTCCTTCTTGCTCGGTTTTTTATGAAGAGCTGAAAATTTTACACCGTAGGATGAGGCCGCATTCCTTACGAGATCCTCATCCCCTTTGGAGTCCCTCCCCCTGAGGCCATAGTTGACATGGGCGACATGGATATCGAATCCAAGATCCTCTCTGCATCTACAGAGAAGATCCAGCATCACCATCGAATCCACACCTCCAGAAACACCGACGATGGCTGCCGTTCCGGAAGCCAGCGCTGCGCTTTCGATAAGCCGCTTTTTGATTTTTGGATAAAGCATCATTTTCCTATGCTTCAAAATATCCCATCGCGGTTTCGGCATAGCTCTTGGCAGCACTTTCGATTTGAGCCAACTCCTCGTCCGAAACGTTTCTTCTGATCTTGCCAGGAAACCCAATGACAAGGGATCTGGGAGGAATCACCGCGTTCTCGGTGACAAGGGCGCCGGCCCCTATCACAGAGCCCTCTCCGATCTTTGCCCCGTTCATTATTATCGCACCCATTCCGATGAGGACCTTGTCCTCTATGGTGCAACCGTGAAGTATCGCCCTATGTCCTACGCTAACATGACTGCCTATCTTCATCGGGTGTGAGGTTTCGACATGCAGAACCGAGAGATCCTGGATATTTGTGAAACTGCCTATTTCGATGGAGTTTAGATCAGCCCTGATCACGGCTCCAAACCAGATGTTGGCACGCGAGGCAATCCTGACATCGCCGAATACCGAGGCTGTGGAAGCTACGAACGCATCCTCGGCTATCGCTGGCAAAAAGTTTTTGTACTTACCCCTCATCAGAGCTCCTTCCTTTCTTTTTCAGCTTCTCCAAAAAAAAGGCGACTGGGATTGCAGCGGCCGCCCCAATTCCGTTTGCGACTGCATCTGCTATGCTGGCGTTCCTGTACGAAATAAAGTGTTGAACGATCTCCATAGAGAGCCCGTAAAGAAACGCTATGACCGCCGACGCTTTGACGACCCTATCCCATGATGCTCCCTTTTTTGGTTGAAAGCCCCACATGATCGCTATGGCGAAAATGAAATATGTAGCGGCATGGTAAAGCTTGTCCGAATACGAAAAGATATCCGGAGCGGAAATTTTTTTTGTGGAGAGAAAAAAAATGGAGACCGCACAAAAAACAGGAAGAATCGCTCGCATCATTCTTATTTTACGGATAGTCATCTACGGCACCTACATTTTATATTTTCCGAAATCTTCAGGTGAAAGACTTTCAAGAATTTCAGCCCATTTTTTTTCCTTCAGGACCGAGGAAGAATTCTCCTGGAAAAGATCGATCTTTCTAGATTTGTCGATGACATGCTTTGCAACAAAAATAGGGGACTTCGTCCTCAGCGCTATGGCGATCGCATCGGAAGGCCTCGAATCCAAAATTACCTCTCCCGATGCCGTCTCCAAACATACTTTCGCGTAGAAGGTATTGTCTGAAAGATCGTTCACTTCAACTCTCGAAATAGTGATGCGTGCCGATTCAAGCATGTTCTTCATAAGATCATGAGTCATAGGACGGGAGAGCTTTATATTTTCAAGCTCCGTGGCTATGGCGCTCGCCTCTATGAGGCCGATCCAAATTGGAAGCGCACATTTTTCATCCATGTCCTTGAGGATGATGATGGGCATGCTGGTAAAGGGATCTATCGTGAGGCCAGTAACTTTCATCATTACCGAATCTTTAGCCGTCCCTTGAAACTTCAGATCGCTCATAGGTCAAGTTCTCCCTTAAGTGAATTTCTGAAAGCTCCGGTAACCCGGACGCGAACTATACCCCCAATGAGATCTGGATTGCCAGAAAAATGTATTATCCTGTTGTCAGGCATTCTGCCGGTCAGAAGCCCTTTTTTCATTCTATCCATCCCATATACGAGGCAATTTCCGGCGCTCCCCACAAGAGATTCATTGGCGGATTTCGAAAGATTGCTCTGCAGATCCAAGACATCGGCCAGCCTGCGCTCTTTTTCTCCCTCGTCAACGTCATCGGCGAAATCGAAAGCTTCGGTATCCGGACGAGGGGAATATTTGAAGGCGAAGGAGGAATCGAACTTAACCTCATTCATCAAATCGAGCGTGTGATGATGATCTTCAATCTTTTCGCCGCAAAACCCTACGATTATATCGGTGGTGATCGAAATTCCCGGCCGTGCGGTTTTAAGCCCTGCTGCGATTTCAAGATATCTCTCTCTGGTATATGATCGCCTCATAGCTTTGAGAATTTTATTGGATCCGCTTTGGATTGGAAGATGGATATGCGGACAGAGTTTTTCGTTTTTTCCGTATTCCTCTATCAATTCCAAACTGACATCCTTAGGATGCGGGGAGGTGAATCGGATCCTCTCTATGCCGGTTGAATCTGAAATCATCCTCAGAAGATCTGTAAAATTCATTTCCGAGTTGGTATCAAGGGACCTTTTGGATGTATACGCATTGACGTTCTGACCAAGGAGGGTCACCTCCCTGGCCCCTGCATCCACTAGGCGATTTATCTCAGTCATTATTTCGAGCGGAGTTCTACATACCTCTCTACCCCGAACCTTCGGCACTATGCAGTAGGAACAGGCGCAGTTGCACCCCTTCATTATGGAAACAAATGCTGCACCGGCCTCAAATTTCTGCCTTCCGATATCCCCCAAAAACTCGTATCCATCGGAGGAATTCACGAGTTCAACCATGAGTGGACGCTCGCCGTTTATTGCACTATTTATCATGAACGGCAATTTGGATATTTTATCGGGGCCAAAAACAAGATCGAGATGCGGATAGATTTCAAAAAGCGAATCTTTTTCCTGCTGTGCGACGCATCCGCATACGCCGACCAAAAGGTTAGGATTTTTTTTCTTGAGAAGTTGCGAGCGCCCTATCTCGCTTATCGCCTTGTGATGCGCCTTTTCCCTTATCGTGCAGGTATTGTACAATAAGAGATCAGCATCCTCGACGCTTTCAGAAGGAAGATAACCCATATTTTCAAGCATGACCCCCATCTTTGAGGAATCATGCTCGTTCATCTGGCAACCGAAAGTTCTTATGTAATAGCGCTTGGAATGATTTTCAGGCATAGCTGAATCTTTCATTATACAAACGCGGATCCACTGCCGCATAAAAACTTAAAAGCGAGTTTGAGAAAATTCTATCGGGCGTCCGGATCGGAGATCGTAAAAAGCCGCACAAAATCATTTTTCTGAAGGATGCAGAGAAATTTTTGCAGTCTATCCTCGGCTTCGGATAAGCCTTCGCCGAAATGCTCTTTCATGTCATTGCATATGGCATTGAAATCGCGCTCGCCGTCTATTTTGCCCCAGACAAATGAACCGAGCTCATCCAGCTTGACCCGTATATGCGGCCTTCTGAGGCGTGGCTGAAGCCACTTTGCGAGAGGCCCTTTCCTGAAGCGAGGAACAAGGAGGATGGCCCTGCCTTCAGGGCCATCCTCCGATTCCAAAACTTTTTTAGGAATTACATTAACCCATTGCGCTTGGTGGTGCTGGTTCATCCGGGCTACCCGCCTTTGAGATCGGTATCTTGATCAGTATGTATCCGAGTATGGCGAGGACTATATAGCCAACCCACGCCTTCGGCTCATCGAAAATACTCGGAATGTTAAAATTAAAAAATGCCAGAGCAGCAACGAGGAGTCCTATCAAAGCCTCGCCGGCTATAAATCCAGAGGCCACGAGTACGCCGGTATTCTCCGTGCGAATTTTTTGTGCCTCATTGAACTTGCGCCTCTTGACGATGAGATTCGCGATGTGCCGTATTACGCCGCCCGCAAAAATTGCGAAGGTGGTGTGAAGCGGAAGATACATTCCGACGGCTATCAGCATAGGGCTGGCCGCGCCCACGAGTATCAGCGCTATTCCCATGAAAGCGCCCACCATCATGAGGGGCCATGCCATCTGACCGGTTATGATCCCCTTGGCAAGCATCGCCATTAGGCCCGCCTGCGGCGCGGGGAGAGCCTTTCCTCCGAACCCCGTTCCTCCGACGTTTATATCACCCTGATGCAAAACGAGCAGCGGCAGGAACAAGACCGCGCCAGCGCAAACAACTCCGATTATTTCGGCGAGCTCCATCTTCCACGGAGTGCCTCCGAGAATATAACCGACCTTCATGTCCTGAAGCATATCTCCAGCTATAGCACTCGAACAGCATATGACAGCCGCCACACCGAGGGCCGCCGCGATTCCAGCCTTGCCGGTAACCCCTATCGCCACCATCAAAAGCGCTGCTATAACCAGAGTCGAGAGCGTCAACCCTGAAACGGGGTTGTTTGAAGACCCGATCAGTCCAACCAGATACCCGGCGACCGCAGCAAAGAAGAAGCCCGCTACACCCAAAACCATCGCTGATGCAAATGCTCCGAGAACACTGCCGCAGTAGTAATAGTAGAGGAAAGACATCAGGAGAAGGAAGATGCCGATCATAACGAGGATCATCTTGAGATTCAGATCTTTCTGCAGCCTGCTCTGCGCCACTCCGGACTCAGCCGCCTTTTTGATATCCGAAAAGGAGCGGGCGATTCCACCGAAAAGCTGTTTCCTCATCTTATACAAGGTGTTCACTGCGCCAACTATCATCCCCCCGACCGCGATTGGACGAACCATGAACTTCCAGACGCCGTAGGCCAGCGCATCCCATCCAAGGGGTGACGTGCCAATGCCATCCGGAGTCGAACCTATGAGGGATTCAAGGCTTGGCCCTGTAAAATAGAGCAAAAGTGGTATGAAAAGCCCCCATCCGAGAACTCCGCCCGCAAAAGTTATCGACGCCAAGCGAGAGCCGATGATGTATCCCACTCCGAGATAGGCGGGGCTCACAGCAGGAGTGCCGGCCATAAAACCACCGCCGCCCGGAACTTCGGTGATCATATTATTCCTATTCGTAAGAAAGGTAACTGCAGTGCTCTTGAAGTGAATAAATTTCTCCCAGGTCGCCGCAAAAAACCCACACTTGGAAAGAAGCTCGATCAGGCCGCCGATGCCCATCGCACCGAAGAGCAGCCTAGCACCCGTTCCGCCCGCCCTTCCGGCCTTGTGAATTTCAGCGGCAGCCACGGATTCCGGATAAGGAAGGCTCGCTTCCTCGACCATCGTCCTGCGAAGCAGGGTCACGAACAGCACGCCGAGAACACCGCCGATGATCATTATCACGGTTGTTTCCAGGTAATGCACCGCAGTTCCAAATTCGGTCCAGAGCCCCGCTATTACGAAGCCGGGGATGGTGAATATGGCACCGGCCACGAGTGCCTCGCCGACGCTCGCAGTCGTCCTTGATATATTTTCTTCGAGAATGCTCCCCTTGAAAAAACGAAGGACGGTCATCGCGACAACCGCAGCAGGAAAGGTCGCAGCAACCGTAACCCCGGCCTTGAGGCCCAAATAGGCGTTCGCTGCGCCCAAAATAACCGCCATTATCACACCGAGCAGAATAGCTCGAAGCGACATCTCCCTCAGGTTGGAACTCTCCGGAACATAAGGCACGTGCTGTGACATTGTGACCCCCTTTGTTGTTATATCAGTCGAAGCGAACTCCATGAGACTCAAGATAAGGAACCGTAACCCCTTCAACAGCAACGGATCTGTGAATGTGCACTATCTTCCATTCACCGTCTCTGTTCTCGGCGACGCCGGAGAACCTGATCGGAGACCTATGCTCGACACCCAGAGCCATGAATCGACCGACCAGCTCCTCTGCAAACCAGGCGATATTTCCATCAGTGGAGAAAAAAACCTTCGGTTCGCCACGCTCCCAGAAAATTTCCTCAACAGCGTGAAAAAGTTTTTCAGTCACGCGAGAAAAGGCTTTCCAACCATGCCAATTTTCACCTTCGTCGGTGCCATAGACAATAAGGGTCTCATCAGTCGCCACCGCCGTCGTGAGAGCATCTATATCCCGTGCGTTATACGCGTCGAGATATCTGTCGATAAGCTCCTTTATAGGAAAAGTTCGATCGACCATATGAGCCCCGCATCAAGGTAACATTTTGAAATGATTGGGGGTTGATAACACAGAGCCTTAAAAAGGCAAGAAAATTTCACCGGCATAGAAATTGGGCTAAAAGCGAGAAGTGGATCAGAAACCCTTTTCGATCTTGAGCTCATCTATGAGGCGCTCAATTTCCTCCTCATAGGTTGGCTCATCCAGCACAAACCCCTCATCATCATCATCATCGAACATGCGGCTTATCTCCTGATCAAAGCTGGATGAGCGGAGACTTTCCTTGATCACCTCGAGATATCTGTCGGGATGTCTCTTGCAAACACTTAAAATATACGAATTTAAACGCTTTGCAGCCTTTTTGTGTTCCTCTTCCTTTATCTGTTTCCAATTGCGAAGATAGTGAAGGCGGCAGTACGCCTTGGTCGTTGCGGCGTTCTTGCAGTTGACTTCCTTGCAAATCTTGATCTTTGCCATCGCTGCTATCCATCCGATACCAGTTTGCCCGTAAGTAACAGCCAATCGAAAAAGAGTCAATCTATCCTTGATGTGTTTTACTGGACAGTCTTATCAGGATCTTCTGCAGATTTGGCGGCTTCAATAAACTTCATAAACTTTTCACGCCTTGCGGCGGCTCCCTCCCGCTCGGCCTCTATTTCCTCTTTAAGCTCGGGGCTGAAGACCTCAGAGGTTTTCTTCTTCTCATATCTTCTGTCGCTCAGATGTATATAAAAGAGTCCGGCAAAGAGAATCGCTGTGAACACCGCCCCGAGAATCAGCCACAGGTACATAAAACCCCCCATCAAAGGAGATGGCAGAACTAAACGACCTCTATTACCCTGTCAATATGTGTGGATATGAAGTCAGAGGGAGGAAAGTCAGACGGAGGAAGTTTTTCAGGAAGTTTTTCACAATGATAACAATAACTTCGACCATGGACGATTGACCACTCGGGGATGACAATTACGCCGTCATTCCCGCGGTTTTAGGCCGCCGCTAACGCGGGAATCCCCGTCAAAAGAAAAAGTAATCCTCGAATCCTAATCGCTGATCTTTGATCAGCATTTTGTAAGACTAACTTATATTCGAAAATATCGTTATTAAGATTAAGATTAGGATTAAGATTAAGAATCAAGCGTATAGCTTTTAGAGACCCCCTGAATTTGCTGATTTTTCAGAGGTTACTCAATTTGCTCCACCCGACGGAAAGCTCCGCGACTGATGGCTGGTGACTACAGATTTGGAGGGGGGCTTTAGGTGCCGTATGATACGGAATTCAGGTATTTTCTAACTCCATCGGCAATCGATAAAGCGACTTCCATCTGATAACTTTCACTGCGGAGCCTCTTCTCCTCTATGGGATTGGACAAAAATGAGGCCTCGACCAGAACGGCAGGACACTTCGAGCCCACCAGAACATAAAAGAGGGCTGATCTCACCTTTCTATCCTTGATGCCCTTGTATTTTTTCGACAGATTTTTCACCAGCGAATTTTGAATATGCTGAGCCAGCTTTCTGGATTCCACCGTGTCGAAATTCTGCTGCATGGTGGATAGAATTTGCTGAACGTCGCTCATTTTCTTTCCGAGGGACTTGTTTTCCCTTTCGGCGAGGCGCTCAGCCGCTTTGTCGGTCGCGTTGTTTAGATAGTATGTCTCAACCCCGCCCATCTTCCTGTCGTTGGCCGCATTCGCATGTATAGAAATAAAAAGATCGGCCTTCTTCCTCACCGCTATTTTATCTCTTTCATCCAAGCTGATGTATTTGTCTTTGCTGCGCGTCAGGGTAACCCTGCCGAGATCCCTGGAGAGTTCTTTTGCCAGCATCTTCGATATGGAGAGAACCACATCCTTTTCGCTGGTTCCAAATTGTCCAATGGCACCGTGATCGTGCCCGCCGTGCCCCGGATCAATCACTACGTGAAACTTTTTTTTTTAGATTTAGAGAAAGAGGCCTCCGGTCCATCTGAAGGATCGGGCTCAGGCACACCAACTGAGGGACCGGAATCTGCGTGAAATGTAACTATCAGATTTTTACCTCGAGGAACGATATCATAAGCCGCCCCCAACTTGAGGCGAAATGAAACGACGCACCCGCTGCCCAGAACTCTTTTTTTGAGTTTTATCCTGTCGATATATTTTGATGACACCGTCAGATTCTTTTCGATATCGGCGGAGGGCTTCGCGTAGGAAAGAGCAAGTTCGAGTTCTGCGGGAGATCCGGTCCTTTTTCCCTGTTCGATGTACGATACCGAATAGGGAACCGGCATATCGAAAAAAAGCTCTATCTTCGTGGAATCGCCTACATCCTCCACCTCATACGAAAGAAGCTGTGCCAAATCGAAGGGGCCTGCGACATCGGAAGGGAAATGGTTTGCGCTGTTTCTCTCAGCGGCCTGAGCGGCTGTAACCGACGCAGCGACCTCTCCCCTTCCCCCGGAAAGAGCGGAGGGCTTGCTGGCAGCCGGAGGAGCTTCCTTTATAGAAGAGAGGAGTTCTTTTGCCTTTGGCGCCATGTCGCCAGTCGGATACTGCTCAAGCTGAAACTCCAGGGCCTTGATGGCCTTCTCGTTTTCAGCCAACGGCTTGTGACGTATTTTGGCTATCTGGTAGAGCGAATCATCGGCAAGCGAGCTATTTGGATATTGCCTTACAAGCTTGTTGTAGAGCTCTATGGAGTGTTCGAGATCGGATTTATCTTTAAACTTGAAATAAAGCTCCTGTCTGAACTTCGCTGCGCTGTAAAGCGCGTCGGCCGCCCTCTTGTCCGAAGGAAATGCCTCGCTCATCTTCTCGAATCTGTCTATGCACCTTTCGTATTCCGCTTTAACACTCGAGGTTTCAGGATTCAACTTGACGGACTCATAGCATCTCTTGGCCTCTGCGTAGGCCTCCTCTCCCGTCGCCTGAGCAAGGAGATTGGACGCGATAAAAACGGAGAGGAGCGCAAAAAAGGCGGCGTATAATCTAAATTTCATGTGCGGATAATAACATCGTGGCCAAAGGCCATCAAGTTGGAACTTCTCGGCATCGATCAAATTTTCTGTTTAAGCTCATGGAGAATGTTGAGCGCCTCTATCGGAGTTATCCTGGAGGTGTCAATCGTGCCGAGTCGCTCGGTTATTTCAGAATTTTGAGAAGTTGTAAAAAGATTGAATTGCGACTGATCGGAGTCATATTCCTCCAAATGACCGGCTATTCTGGGAATGCCGCGATCATCGAACTCACCCCTCTCAAGATTTTTGAGAATCTCGCTGGCACGAGTTATCAACCCTGAAGAAAGTCCTGCCAGCTTCGCCACCTCGATGCCATAGCTTCTGGAGGTCCCGCCCGGCATGAGCTTCCTGAGAAAGACTATTCCATCCTGCCATTCTTTGATGGCTATCTGCATATTCCTGATCCCCGCTCTGGTGGAGGCGAGATCGGTCAGCTCATGATAGTGTGTTGCGAACATCGTTCTGGCTCGAATTCTATCGTGGATATCTTCCGCAATAGCCCAAGCTATCGCCAATCCATCGAAGGTGGAGGTCCCCCTTCCGATTTCGTCGATGATTATCAGACTCCTGTCGGTCGCCTCCTTGAGTATCATAGCGGCCTCTGACATCTCGACCATAAAGGTGGATTGTCCCCGGGAAAGCGCGTCGGACGCCCCTACCCTCGTGAAGATTCTGTCAACAACTCCGATCTCTGCGGAGGTCGCCGGCACGAAGGATCCGATCTGAGCCATAAGAACTATCAGAGCGGTCTGACGCATCACGGTCGATTTGCCGGCCATATTGGGGCCGGTGATCATCATGAATCTTCCGCTGCGTCCATCCATGGAGAGATCGTTCGGAACGAAGCGCTCGGCAGAAGAAAGCACTTCGACCACTGGATGCCTCCCACCCTTTATTTCCAGAATGCTGGAATCAGAAACCTTTGGGCGGGCGTAATTCATCTCCGCGGCCAGCCTAGCAAATGAAATAAGAACATCGATGGTTCCTACAGCATCAGCCGTTTCTTGAATTCTGACTATCTCCGAAAGCAGGGATTCGCGCAGCTCGCTGAAAATGGAGTATTCCAAGGACTTGCTTTTTTCCTCGGCGCCGAGAACCTTTCCCTCGTACTCTTTCAATTCGGGAGTGATATACCTCTCGGCATTTGTGAGAGTCTGTTTCCTGATGTAATCCAAGGGGACCTTGTCGCGGTGAACATTCGTTATCTCAATGTAATACCCGAAGACCCTGTTGAAGCGGATCTTCAAAGAAGGTATCCCGGTTTTTTCTCTCTCTGAGTTTTCAATTCCGGCTATGTAATCCTTTCCATGCGCGATGACATCTCTCAGCTCATCGAGTTCCTGGTTGCACCCCTTTCTTATGATTCCGCCCTCCCTGAGGGCAAAGGGGGGATCCTCCGCGATGGTATTTTCTATTCTGGAAGATATCTCATCGCAGGGATCGAGCCTTTCTACACAATCTCTGAAATATCCTGAAGAATCCTGCAAGATGGACTTCAGGGAAGAAACGGCCTTGAGGGAATTCATCAGCGCGACGAGATCCCTGGCGTTGGCTGTCCCAGAACCTATCCTGCCAGTCAATCTCTCCAGATCGTACACCTGAGAAAGAAAGGGAGGGGCCTCCCGCAAAATTCTTCCGCCGGAGATGATTTCAGAAACTGCTCCAAGGCGCATCTCTATCTTCCCGACCTCGGTGAGGGGGTACAAAAGCCATTCGCGCAGTTTTCTGGCGCCAACGGCAGTGGAGGTCCTGTCTATTACGTCGAGAAGGGATCCGGCCCTTTCACCATCGCGCATGGAAGCGACTAATTCCAGGTTCCGAATCGTGGACTCGTCCAGGCGCATTCCGCCTCCGCGCCTATGAAGCTCTAGAGAGGAAAACTGCGCAATCCTCCCCTTCTGCATCTGACTCACATAAGAGAGCAAGTTCGCGGCAGCATCGAGTGATGGTGGGGGAAAGTCCCCCCTCTTCTCCCGGCCAAGAATTTTTTCAAGATGGGAGAGCCCATCGGCATTTTTAGAAGAGTCTGATATTAAAATGTCGGCGAACTTTTCACGAATCTCTTCAATAATCGGAAAACCCTCTCCCTCTCCGGCAAAGAGAATTTCCTTGGGCTCTCTGCGAAGCAGTTCCTCAAAAAGGGAGCCCTTGTCCGAAAAAATACCGGCCTCAAAAAATCCCGTCGATGCATCGGCAATAGCAAAGCCTATCTCAGCAGCGCCGAAAGAAAGGGCAATCAAAAAGTTATGCCTTTTCGCGGGAAGCGAGAGGCCGTCGGGAACCACCCCTGGGGTGATAACCCTGGTTATTTCGCGCTTTACTATCCCTTTGGCCAGCGCCGGATCCTCGACCTGATCACAGACTGCCACCCTCCTTCCACTTTCGACGAGTTTGGCTATGTACGGCTCGACGGAATGAAAGGGAACCCCGCATAGGGGGACAGGATTGGGGTCATTCCTATTCCTAGAAGTTAAAGTAATATCTAACACCTTCGATGCTATCTTAGCGTCTTCATAGAACATTTCATAAAAGTCGCCGAGGCGAAACATGAGTATCGCATCGGGATATTCCCTTTTGATTTTAGCATATTGGCGAAGCATCGGGGTTGCCCCCCCTTGCGATCTGTTCTGCATATTGGACGGGGTAGCACGCCTTTATCCGATGATCAAGCGGATAGAAAACTTTCTAAGCAGTTGAATAAAGAGATAACATATTAATTTTAAAAGATTATTATAATGCACTGAAAAAACTATATAATGATAAAAATTTTCTGGGATACGCAACTATGGATTCACCGGATACCGATAACTAGGACGAGAGAAGTGGAGGTTCCTATGTTGGGAGTTTTAGGATTAATTAGCTGCGTAATTGTCGTTGCGATCATAGGCGCTGCATGTACCATTATAAGCACTGGACTTGGTATAGCTAGTCAATATGAGGCGAAGGAAGCTGCTGCTGAGCAAAAGAAAATGCAGGAGCAGATGCAAGTCGATGCCCGCAACCGCGCCCTATACCAGAAGCGAGCCAATGAGGCAGCACAGGAACGCAGCGCCGCCAAACTTCGCGCACAGATGGGCTCGACTATCGCCCTCGACTACCTGGCCACAAAACAGATGAAATATGAAAATGCAAAAAAGCATGAAGAATTAAGAGGTCTGGAAACAGGCAAAAACAAGACACTTGGCAACTCATCGGCACTCAAAGCTGTATATTTAACCGGCAAGCCAGAGCGCACTTAAGGAGGAAATTATGTTATCAAGCGGAGAGAGCACAAGTAACGGCACGATACAATTGCCTTCGTTTCAATCCGTTAGCTACAACCCCGTAAGCAGGGGAAGCGGCATAAAGGCAAACGTGGACCTCACGGAGGAAGGGGATATAAAGACAGCCCTTGGCATCAATGGTGGGCTGCAGATGCTAGACGCAATTGGAAACATGCTCTCCACTGGCCTTAACTATGGTCTTCAGGGGCAGCAGATCGAGGCCAACAAGGCCGTAGCTGAGGCATACTATGATTCGGTTAATACGGTGGCCAGCTACAAACAGCAGGTTGCGATGAGGCAGTTGGACGTTCAGGAAACGGCAATGTACACGCAGCAAAGCATGCATAAGGCCCAGATAGATCATGAGCAGAGGATGATGAAGCTTGAAAATTCGGCAAGGATTGCCATAGCCAGGGTTCAGGAGAATGGCAAAAACGAAAGGGCAAGAGTCCTTTCCGTTGCCAACACCTTCAGCGCAAGGCGTTCCTGGAATTACGGCTATCCGAGCAGGATTTATTAACATTTTATTAACATAGGGAATCGAGGAACATATGGGCAACAATACCTCTAATTCTACTACTAGCGCTGGTAATAGCAACGGCGGATCAGCAATACAAGGCCTTATGACCGCCGGCAACGCTATCTCAAGCATCTCCTCCTCAGTCTTCCAAATGTGCGAGGGAATCGCCGGGTATGTTTACCAGGGTGAGATAATTGAGATACAAAAGGAGATGCAGCTAAGCGCCCTCAACCATAACAAGGAGATGGAAAAGATCTCCATGGAAGACCAGCTAAATGCCCTCGAAAATAATGAGAAAAAGTTGGCGATGCAGGAGAGCATGTTCAAGATAGGGCTGGAGCAAAAGCGCGAGCTTCGTGCTCAGGAGCTCAAAGGCAAAGAGCTGGAAGCGGCTATCGTGGAGCAAAAACTCACGGCCAAGCAGTCGGCGATAAGCAAGACCGCTCTTCGTGCCATGTTTTGCAACTATAGGGGACAGAACCCAATGAGAAATGAAAGGTCAAGAGGAACTCCGACCGCACGATGAGGATCGTACCAGAGAAAAATCCAGGGTCGGCAAAAGCCGGCCCTTTTATTTTATTTTTTATAAGGAATATCTGAAAAGCTAGCTGCAACAATAACTTCGACCATGTACGATTGACCATTCGGGGATGACGACCACGCTGTCATTCTCGCGGTTTTAGGCCGCCGCTAACGCGGAGCAAACCACCGCTACCGCGCGGGGCAAGCGGGAATCCCCGTCAAAAGAAAAAGTGATCGTCAAATCCTGATCGCTGATCTTTGATCAGCATTTTGTAAGACTAGTTTATATTCGAAAACATCCTTATTAAGATTAAGATCAAGATCAGGATTAAGATTAAGAT
>Ga0116183_1002858_pt1 | contig 18154 bp, 13 predicted proteins | sample AD_UKC078_MetaG_FD_89753 | JGI IMG/M metagenome (GOLD analysis project Ga0116183, IMG submission 89753) | Active sludge microbial communities of municipal wastewater-treating anaerobic digesters from USA - AD_UKC078_MetaG | ecosystem: Engineered > Bioreactor > Anaerobic > Digestate | place: USA... | reverse complement strand
GCATATCTTATAAACAAACTTAACAATTATGTCAAAGAACTTAATATTATATTGCCAAATGGCACAAATATAGGGGGACTTTGGGCACACTACTTTTCTTACCCCTCGACAGTTGGGAGATATTGGCCACACCGCTTCCTACTACTCCCCTCTTGGGAGACTTTGGCCATACTACTTCTTACCCCTCCCCATTTGGGGAGGCCGGAAGGGGCAAATAACAGGAGGAGCAATGAACTGCTCACTAAATACCCAAATTATCTGCCCCCTAAACTGCCCCTATTATCTGCCCCCTAAATCCCCCTAAAGGGGGACTTACGACATACTGCTTTCTCCTCCCTATTTGGGGGACTTTGGGCACACTGCTTCTTCCCCTCCCTAGTTGGGAGACGTTGGCCGCACCGCTTTCTACTCCTCCCCTCTTGGGAACTTTGGGCATACTACTTTCTTACTCCTCCCCATTTGGGGAGGCCGGGAGGGGCAAATAACGGGAGAAGCAGAATCTGAATTAGCTATTGAGTCAGCCTTCCTGGAAGGAATACCAAATGTGTTATTTTCTCAGGTATTTCGGAAAGATGATTCCGTTAGGAATGTAAAGATTTGCTTTCTTTAATCTGTTATTAAAAGTTCTGGTAGTAATTCCATATTCATTCGCCAACTCCTGCCGTGTTTTTTTAATATACCCTCTCTTTTTTACTTTTTTTAACAAGCCTGGCATAATAGTTTACGAACTATATAGCAGGTTGTCGTGTCGACTTATTTCCCTCCGCTCTCCGCCCCTGGCTTTTTCCGCTACGTGAAATTGTCGTTTCTTCCGTTAACACGGAATTGTCGCTACACGTTGTTTCGCGCCAAGCTCCGAGCTCTAAGCTCCCCGCCCTCCCCCACACATAGCCTTAAATATGTATCGCCTCACCGTATGCGGCAGCTGTAGCTTCCATTATAGCTTCCGACATTGTTGGATGGGGATGAACCGATTTAATGATCTCATGTGCTGTGGTTTCTAGCTTTCTGGCCACTACGATCCCTGATATCATCTCAGTAACATTGGCGCCTATCATATGTGCTCCAAGAAGCTCACCATGTTGTGCATCGAATATCAGCTTTATGAATCCATCCCTCGATCCTGAAGCATTTGCCTTACCGGAAGCTGTGAATGGAAATTTCCCGACCCTGATCTCCCGACCTGACTCCTTTGCAGCAGCTTCTGTCATTCCGACAGAGGCTATTTCAGGATTTGTATATGTGCATGAAGGTATATTGCCGTAATCAAGAGGACTTGTCTCCATGCCTGCGATCTTTTCAACACAAATGATCCCCTCAGATGATGCTACATGAGCCAGGGCAGGGCCATGAACGATATCCCCTATTGCAAAAATATTTCTTACTGATGTCTGATAGTATTCATCTACAACTACTTTACCCTTCATGGTATTCACCCCGGCCTTTTCAAGGCCAATCCCTCCAATATTCGGAGTTACACCGACAGCCGACAAAATAATCTCTGTTGTTATTGTTTCATTGCCGGAAGGGGTTTTAACCGATACCAGGCATTTGTCACCCGACAGGTCAGCCGATTCAACCGCTGATCCTGTCAATATTTTCATTTTCTTCTTTTTAAACGACCTCTCAAGTTGTTTTGAAACTTCTTCATCCTCATTAGGCACTATCCTGGGAAGAAATTCAACAAGTGTCACCTCGCTTCCTATGGTCTGGTAAAAATCAGCAAACTCACAGCCAATAGCCCCTGCCCCCACAACAAGCATTGATTTTGGCTGCTCTGGCAATGTCATCGCTTCCCTGTAACCTATTATTCGTTTACCATCCTGCCGCAGATTCGGAAGGTCCCGTGAACCTGCCCCGGTTGCAAGAATAATGTTTTTTGCAGAGTACACTTTCCTGTCACCTTCCTGATCCATCACTTCCACACTGTTCCCTCCTGCAAGACTTCCAACTCCTTTAATATGCGTTATCCCATTCTTTTTGAAAAGGAACTGTATCCCCTTACTCATTCCTTCAGCAACACGCCGGCTCCTTGAGATAATTGCCCCGAAATCAGGTACTACCTCACCGCTTACCGATATACCGTAATCTGAAGCATGATTCAGATAATCGAAGACCTGTGCACTTTTAAGCAGTGATTTTGTTGGAATGCATCCCCAGTTTAGACAAATCCCTCCAAGCTCAGCTTTTTCCACTACTGCCACTTTCATCTTAAGCTGTGAAGCTCTTATTGCAGCCACATATCCGCCCGGGCCGCTACCAATAATTATAAGATCATAATCCATTGCCGGTTATTTTTAATTGTTAATTGCTGATTGCTTCAAGCCTTTAATGATAAAGCTGTAGAATTTCGCCAGCAGCCATAAAATTACAAGAACAAAGATAATTGTAGCACCTACGGGGATCCCAAGATAATAGGAGATTATATATCCGGCAGCCGTTCCGATAAAACCGCTAATAATTGACCAGATTATTATTTCTGAATAAACCCTTGTAAAGATCATTGCTATATTGGGTGGTATTGTCAGCAGGGAAATCACAAGCACCACTCCTGCCATCCTTATGTTGAGAACAATGGTGAGTGCAACCAGGGCTGTCGTTACATACTTGAAGGTATTAACATATGATGAATAAGTTCTTGCAAAAGACTCATCATATGACATATAGAGTATTGTCCGGTAAAAGACTGAAAAATATATTATCAATATTACCGACATTATCCCCAGGGCAATTATGTCGGCATTTGTAACAGTAAGGATACTTCCGAAAAGGTAACCAATCAGGTCCGGGGAATAGCCCGGCGTGAGGTAAATAAAGATAATACCTGTTGCCATTCCGAATGCCCACAGGATACCGATTGCAGAATCTTCTCTTATCTTATGCCGTACTGACAGATACTCTATCCCAAGCGCGGAAAGAATGCCAAAAATGGCAGCTCCCAGCACAGGATTGAAACCAAGAAAATATCCTATCCCTATACCTCCGAATGAGGCGTGAGTTATGCCCCCGCTCAGGAAGACCATTCGCCTGCATACGATATAAGTACCGACAATCCCGGCAGTAATGCTTGCAAAGACCGCACCAAGCAGCCCTTTTACAATGAATTCATATTGAAAAATATTAATGTCCATCTGATGCGTGACTTCTCAATACCGTGTGAGGCACCTCCCCGTGAGTAATTAACTGAATAGGACAATCGTAAGCCAAAAGCTGTTCATTCGATATCTCCGATGAGGGATGATAGTTCAGATGCTTGTTGACACACGCAAATGATTTTACATGCGACGATATCGTCCCGATATCGTGAGAAACCATCAGGATGGCCATCCTTTTATTCAGTTCCTTCAGTTTTTCATAAAAATTATTTTCAAATGTTGAGTCAACAAAATTTCCAGGCTCATCAAGAAGAAGCAATACCGGGTTCCCTATTATTGCCCGGCCGAGAAAAACACGCTGTAACTGTCCACCTGAGATCTCATTGAGAGATGACTTTGCCACTGCCGTCAGACCAAGTTCATCAATCACCTCGGAAGCCCTCTTCTTATCGGCAGCCGACATACGTGTAATTATCTTCTTCCGTACCATCATGCCAGAAAGGATCACATCGGTAACATTCACAGGATAGCTATTATCGCCTGTCGAAATCTGCGGAAGATATCCGATTATATTTTCGCCTGGAAGATCTTTATTAAAGGTTATACTGCCTGAGGTGGGTTTAATAAGTCCGAGTATAACCTTCAGCAAGGTGGTTTTGCCGCCTCCGTTCGGGCCGATAACCCCTATGAAATCATTTTCATTTACCCTGAAGTTTATATCCTGCAACACCACCTTATTCCCGTATGATGCTGATAATGATTTCATATCAAAAATATATGCCATAGGACTGACTTATTTTCCGCTTAATAAAAAACTTTCGTGAAGTGAATTTATAATATCAGTTGTACTTCCCAACCAGTCTTCCGACAAAGGATCTATCACTTTAAGGTTGGCTCCAATCTCACTGGCAATAACCTTTGCATTCTTATTATCAAATTCCCTCTGAACAAATATAATCCTGATGTTTTCCTTTCGTGCAAGATCTATAAGCTCTTTCATCCCGGAAGGAGTAGGTTCTTTTCCCTCATACTCAACTGCAATCTCGTTCAGCCCATAGTCTCTTGCCAGATAAGCCAGGTTAGGATGATAGATCATGAATGCCCTGCCCCTAAAACCAGACAGAAGCGAATCAGCCTTCATATCAGTTTTAACAATCTTTTCAAGCAGACTGTTATAACCTGCTTCATATCTCTCCTTAGCTGACGGATTCAGGCTGCATAACAATTCATAAACCGATGATGCCATCACTTTTGCACAGCGTGGCGATAACCAGAAGTGTGGATCTGCTCCGTCGAAATGTTTCCCGTGCCCGTGATGATCATGTTCATCGGCAATGAGATCAATCTTATCCCCCACAGATAGTTTTACCATATCCCTGTTGATCTCATAGAACCTGTCAAGCCATGTAAGCTCGAATCCAAGCGACCCGTTACTTATGTATGCTTCGGATAATCGCAGTTTGTTTATCTGGTCAGGAACAGGTTCATAGATGTGGGGATTCGAACCTGCCGGAACCATAACATTAACAATAAAATCATCACCGGCAATCTCTTCAACAAAATACCTGAAAGGAGCAATGCTGACGGTAATGATCCTTTCCCTGCCTTCCCTTGGACTTGTATTGCAGGAAAGGAGAGCGGCAAAAACCAGAAAGATGATCTTTTTTTTCATTAATATAAATTCCCGGCGTATGCAAATTTAACATATAACATCACAAATGATTTATCTCCTGCAGATAAATCATATCCGCAATTTTCGATATGTTAATTCCCGGCTCACAGATTACCATATAAATCAGGGGTAATCCGGGTGCAGACAGAATAAAAAATGAGGCCGGAAATGGATGGATTCACCCTCGTTAAGAATTAAAGAAGTCCGCCCCGATATGCCTCTTCTTTTCCTGACTGCAAAAAGCCCGAAGGAAGAAATTATAAAGGAAAGGGAGCTTATTCCTGAAGAGTCAGACAAAACTGAATCCTGAAAAACAACTATTGCCCAAGCACCTCTTGCACTTTATTCAAAAGTTCATCACCCCTCAGGTTCCTTGCAATAATTGTACCTGATTCATCAAGAAGGAAATTTGCCGGTATTGCTCTGATGGAGTATAACTTTGCAGCCGAATTATTCCAGTACTGAAGATCCGATACATGTGTCCATGTGAGTTTGTCATCGGCAATTGCCTTTACCCAGCTATCTTTCTCCTGATCGAGAGAAACACCGAAAATATCAAAACCTTTTTTATTAAACTGCTTATAGATCTTTACGAGATTCGGATTTTCCAATCTGCACGGGTTACACCATCCTGCCCAGAAATCAAGAAGCAGAAGCTTTGATCCGATCTTTGAGGAAAGAGAAACAGGATTTCCGTCAACATCGTTCATTGTAAAATCCGGAGCTTTCTGCCCGATCGACACAGCCTTTAATGCTGTAGCCATGGCATCGAGTTCTTTTACAATCGGAAGCTTAGCCATATCAGCATCCATGGCGCTTATTATATCAGCAATTTCGTCTCCTTCCATATAATATGATATGCTCCTTAAAACAGCAGGAGCAACATAGGAAGAAGGATTGTTTTTGACGAAATCTTTCTGCATAGTTATCATTTGATCTTCCAAAGCAACGATTTCCTTTTCCAGCAAGGCCATTTTAGCCTCGTTATTCGTTTGCCTGGCCATCTGATATTCCGTGTTAATATTTATTGCCTGTTCGTTAAATTCCTTGCTGGCATCGATAAGGGATTGATATTCATCGTGTGTCTTTGATCCGGATATCTTTGAAACTTCGAGAGAATCAATATTCCCTGAAAGCGTTATCTCTGTGTTCTCCAGATAAAAATTGATCCTTCCACCGTTATCCATGGCAACCAGTTGAACAAGATCAGGATAATCAATTATACCTTTCATTTTAAAGGATCCCTTTTTTGAAACTGCTGAATCAATAGCTACGATCCGCCCGTCAACAACCCTGTGCAGATAGAATAATTCCTGGTCCGATCCTTCAATGTCACCCTTGATAACATAACCCGGTTCCGATGAACAGGCAGCAATCACCGTTGCCAGTGTTAACAGGTATAATAATCTCTTCATTTAATTTTCTGTTTATATGTCTGGTTATTAATAATTCAAGTGGGCAAAGATATTAATAATCGGATAATATCTTATCTGTTTCTGTATTTATCTATCAGCTCAGCAGCGGCCTTAAAAGGAGTTATTTTCCCTTCATATACCTGTTTTTCAATAATCTCTTTTAAAGCACTGATTTTTTCATCGCTGTAAAAAGAATCCTGAAGGTAAGCTGCTATTGCATCGTACATACCTGTAACTGACTGTTCCTTCCTCCGTTCCAGGAAATAACCGTTCTTCTTTGTCTGTGAAACATGCTCTGCAATAGTGTTCCAGATTTCTTCTATCCCTTTGTTTTCAAGAGCTGAACATGAAAATGCCTGTGGCCTGATACCAGACGCCGGCAGGGGAAAAAGCATAAGGGCATTATTGAATAATTCCCTTGCTCTATGAGCCTGATTTACATTGTTTCCATCTGCTTTGGTTATCACAACAGCATCGGCCATTTCCATAATGCCCCTTTTTATTCCCTGCAGTTCATCTCCCGAACCTGCAAGCATAAGAAGGAGAAAAAAATCAACAAGTGAATTTACTGTAGTTTCGCTTTGGCCCACTCCTGTTGTTTCGACAATTATTGTATCAAAGCCTGCAGCCTCACAGAGTATTATTGCTTCTCTTGTCCTCCTTGCCACCCCGCCTGTTATCCCGGCAGAGGGTGATGGTCTGATAAAGGCAGAGGGGTGGGTGCTTAGCTTTTCCATTCGGGTTTTATCACCAAGAATACTCCCTTTTGTTCTTGCACTGCTCGGATCGACTGTAAGAACTGAAAGTTCCCTTCCGGTTCCAACTATGAATAATCCCAGCGACTCAATGAAAGTACTTTTTCCTGCGCCCGGCGAGCCTGTCACTCCTATACGGACGGAATTTCCGCTATGGGGCAGGCATCGTTCAATTACTGCACTGATCTCATCCCGGTGATCAGGCAATGAACTCTCGACAAGAGTTATTGCCCTGCTCAGAATTGTTCTGTCGCCCGACAATATCCCCGACACATAATGATCAACAGAAAACTTTTCCGTCTTTCTGTCTTTTCTTACGCTAAACACTTCAGGATTGACAGAGGGTGGCTGATTAGTGCCTTTTATTATATTCACAGCGCTTTTATATTTTTCACTCCTTACCATCCCAATGCCGGATATAATGTAAATATACTAAAAAGACGATGTCTTAAAAGCTTCTCAGACATCGTCTTAGTAATATTTCTCAACTATTTTTATTTCGCAGAGGCCAGTTGTTCAACTTCAGCATTAAGCATCAGTACAACTTCCGAATTTTTCGGATCGTTTGTATAGACATAGATTGCTTTTGTTACCCTGCCTTTATATGTACCTGAATTAAAAATTGCCTTAATCGAACTGGATTGCCCCGGTTTAATACTAGATCCCTGAGTCTGCATTACGGCAGTGCATCCACATGTTGATTTAACATGTCTTATTACAAGATCGCTTTTGCCCGTATTGGTGAATTTAAATTCTACCTCTTTCTGGGTTGAACCCGGTATCTTGCCAAGATCAAAGGTAGTCGAAGCCAGTTTGAATACCGGTGCTTTCTCAAGATCTTCTTTTGAAAGTTTTGAGAAATCCTCAACAAGATTTGCTGAAATATAGTAATATGAGGTATTCTGGACAACACCGTTTAGTGCAACCTTAACCATATCGGTTACCGTTCCCCATGAGTCATTCTTCGTTGCATCATAGGTTCCTTCAATAATCCCTTTCTGACCAGGTTTCAGTGTCTCAGGATTTGCTTTCAGGGTAAGATGGGCAGGAAGCATTTCGAAAGTGATCCTGACTGGCTCTGTCGAGGTATTTATGATAGGCATCACCCTTACCTTCTTTTCAGTCTTTCTTACATTTGTAAAAGCCAGATGATTGCTCTCAAACCTCACGGCTTTAGCCAAATCAACAGGGTATGTATATATCTCCTCAACAGTCTTTTCGCGGGGTATGACCTCACCCTTTATCACCAGTACTGCAACCTCAGGTTTTGCATTTGTATAAACTGTGAGTGTTTTGTTAAATGCACCCGGCCGGTCTCTCGGATCATAAATAGCTTTTATCCTGCCTTCTTTTCCGGGAGCAATCGGTGCCTTTGTCCACTCCGGTGTTGTACATCCGCACGATGCTGCTATGTTCTGAATGACAAGTGGCGTATTACCGGTATTTGTTACAATGAAATCATAGGACTGCCGCCCGGCTTCTTCCTTAAACTTGCCAAAATCATGACTGAGTTCTGAAAGTTTCATCACGGGTTGAGCAGCCAAAGATGCAGTGACAAGAATAATAGAACAAAATAAAAATATCTTTTTCATAATAAATGGAAATATTAGATGTTATTGAAATTCATTTTTAGAATGCCTCAACATATTATTAACGTGAGTTAGCTTAAAATGGTTGCATAAAACACAACAAAAATCAGACCGGAAAAAATTTTTATCAAACAAAACAAAAATAATAAAGTTTTATCGTTTTTATAATATAAAATATAATATCATTAGTTTTGTTTCGTAAAATAAGCAAGTTGGAACAGATTTTGCTAATTAAAGACAATCCCAATCCTGGAAAAGACATCACAATGAGGCATGTCCGCTTTCTGATAATCACTGTTTTAGCGTGCTTTTATTTTATAGATGCAGGTGCTCAGTTCTATAATGGACATCAGATGACCTTCGGTAAAAACAGGGTCCAGTATTATGATTATTACTGGTCATACTACAGGTTCGATGATTTTGATTGTTATTTTAATGAATACGGTCGCGATCTGGCAGATTTCGCATCCGATTATGCTATAAAAAAAATTGAGGAGATAGAAGATTTCTTCGACTATTCACTTGAAAAACGGCTTATTTTCATAATTCACAAGAAGAATGCCGAGTTCAAACAGTCAAATATCAATCTTGTCACTTTCGATGAAGAGAGTTATAATACAGGAGGATACAGCCGGCTTATTACACATAAGATCATGCTGTATTACGAAAATGATCATATTGAATTCCAGAAACAGATAGCTTCCGCAATAGCCGAAGCGATAATAAACGAAATGCTTTACAATGCCGAGGTCAAGAACAGGATTCCCAGTTCTTCAGTGATCAATATGCCGGACTGGTATCTTAAAGGGCTTGCAAATTATGTTGCATGGGGCTGGGATGACGAGGTTGAAAACAGGGTGAAAGATGGTATTATGTCAGGAGAATACAGAAATATCAATCATCTTGAATATGAGAATGCAGTCTTTGCCGGTCAGTCCTTCTGGAGATTTCTTGGAAAGGAATACGGCGATATCCTTATACCTAACATAATTTACCTTACAAAAGTCTACAAAAAAATAGATGACGGTATTATGTATGTAGTAGGGAAAAAACTTAAGGAACTTCTTGTCGAATGGCAGGCCTTCTATAGAAATGAATATTCAAATAACAAAAACCTGCCTGGAGAAGACGGGAATGAATTGCGCAGGTCAAAGAAGGAACAGATCTATCAGCAGGTCAAGATATCTCCCGATGGAGCTTATATTTCATATGTCACAAACGATCTTGGAAGGAAAAAAATATGGCTTTACAATCAGACTACGGGAAAACATAAGGTCATTTTCCGGGCTGAGCCGAAATATAATTACGCAAGCGACAAAACTTATCCGGTTATGGCATGGCACCCTTCCGGAAGGATACTAACATTCATAAATGAAGAGAAGGCAGGCCTTGTTATGTATTTCTACAGGGATGAAGAAAAATCGACTGAGAAAAGAAACCTTCTTTATTTTGACAAGATCCTAGACTTTTCATATTCTCCTGAAGGATCATCGCTTGTCTTGTCAGCTGTCAAGGATGGCCTCACCGATATTTATATCCACACCATTGCCTCAGGAACCAATGAGCAAATCACCAGAGACATAGCAGATGATCTTAATCCTTCTTTCCTTAATAATTCACCTACAGAGATTATTTTTTCATCAAACAGGCTATCCGATACTCTGACAAACAGCGGGGATCCTTTCGAAAAACGTGGTATGACTTTCGATCTCTTTACCTACGACATTACCGGAAAAACAAACCTGCTCACAAGGCTGACTGAAGGAAGATATACCGACCGCTTCTCCCCTGCCGGATCAATCCGTAATAACATTTCATACATTGGAAACGCTGACGGAGTTATTAACCGTTACGTAGCCAGTTTCGACAGTACGATTGCATTCATTGACACAACCACACATTACCGTTATTTCCTGACATCAACCCCGGTTTCAGCATATGACAGGAACATACTTGATCAGTCTGTAGCAAATAATACCGATGATTACGGAGAGATATTGTTCAATAAGGGCAGATATACGCTAAGAAAAGGAAAACTTGGCAATGCAAAACCCGTTTCACATAATGATATCACCATAAGTAACTTCCGGAAGGAAAGAAACCTTTTCTTTCACAAGGCGGATAGCGTGGAACAGTTAAGACAATGGCTTGTTGCTGAAGATAAAAGAAGAAGAGACACTCTTACAAAACCCTATTACGAGTATTTTATTAAGGATGAACCTATTGATATAAGGCACTATATCTTTGAAAAGGAAAAACAGAATTACTATGAACAGTTATGGCGTAAGGATTACATGAATATTGACCTTGATACGGGGAAACTGACTATGCCTCAAATGAGGATCTACGAAACTTCTTTCTATAATAACTATATCGCCAATCAGATTGATTTTACCTTTCTTAATAATTCCTACCAGATTTACAGCGATGGTGCCTCATATTACAATCCCGGAATGAATATCCTGTCGAGGTTCGGTATAATAGACCTGTTTGAAGATTACAGGATTACAGGAGGATTCCGTTTCGCCGGCAATTTCGATAGCAATGAATATCTTTTAAGTGTCGAAAACCTTAAAGGAAAATTTGACAAGCAGCTTATCTTCTACAGGCAGGCATACGAAAGTTCATCAGGTGACTCTCTTGTTAAATCACATACTCATAACGTCTACCTTACTTTGTCAAAACCTTTTACACCTGTCTTTGCACTCAAGGGCACACTGGCATACAGATATGACAGGCATGTGTTCGTACCAACAGACATAGCTACGCTTATGAGCAACAACCTTTCCCGCCACTGGGTAAGTTTTAAAGGTGAAATTATTTATGACAACACCCGCAAAAGGATAGTCAATATCTACTATGGTACAAGGTTCAAGATCTTCGGAGAGTATTATAAGAAGTTAGCAGCTGGAAAATCGGATATGGTAGTTCTTGGAATTGATTTCCGAAAATATACAAAGATCCACCGTGAGCTGATCTGGGCGAACCGTTTTGCTGCAAGCACTTCATACGGACCGACAAAGTTGCTGTATTACCTCGGAGGAGTTGATAACTGGATGGGCTACCTTTTCAATCCCAGTGGCATGTTCGACAAAACAATACCTGTCAGTCCGGATGTAAATTACGGGTTCCAGACCACAGCTACAAACCTGAGGGGTTTTATCCAGAATGCAAGGAACGGTACAAGTTTCGCATTAATAAACAGCGAAATAAGATGGCCTTTTATAAGGTATTTTGCTGGTCATCCCCTGCGTTCAAATTTCCTGAACGGTCTTCAGATAGTTGGCTTTGGAGATATAGGAACAGCTTGGAGCGGAAAGTACCCCTGGTCGGGAGAAAATGCCTACGATACTGAAATAATAAAGAACGGTCCAGTGACTGTAATGCTTGAATCCAACAGAAAACCTGTAATTATGGGATTTGGAGCCGGGTTAAGAGCACAACTTGCAGGTTACTTTGTCAGGGCCGACTGGGCATGGGGTATCGAAGATCATTACGTACTGCCAAAAGTCTTCTACCTCTCATTCAGCCTTGACTTTTAGATGAATATCCCTTCCCGCTTCCCTTTAGTGAGCTATTATAAATATGTAATAATAATTGTTCACGATAACCATTTTGTAATTTGGAATTTTTAAATAAATTTGTGCGAGTAACGAAATTTAATTAATTAAAAACAATAAAAATGGCTTACAAAATTAGCGAAGATTGCACTGCTTGCGGAACATGCATTGATGAATGTCCTGTTGAAGCAATATCAGAAGGTGATATCTACAAGATCGATCCGGATATTTGTACTGAATGTGGAGCATGTGCAGATGTATGCCCTGTCGAGGCTATACATCCTGAATAATATTTGTTTGGCACAAGAGAAGGGTGATTCAAAACCTGTTTCCCGGCTTTTGAATCACCCTTTTCTTTTTCAATATCCCTGGTTTTATTTTGGATTATATCTTGCCTTTCCCAGAATGGCCTGTATATCCTTATCACTCATCAGCTCATCAAGAGTCACTTCCCGATTGTTGTTCATATAACTCTCTACGATCCTGAAACCCAACCACACAGCAGCCTGCCCCGGTGATTCATTTGTAAAAAAACTGGTAAAGGGAGCCTCCCCTATCAGCTTTCTTATTGTCATCTGATCACTGCTAAAAAGCAGATCACGTTCAACAAGATACAGCCACATCTGCCTTTCATTATTAATGCAGAACTGCATCTGGTCAGCTGAGAATCCGAATAGTAAGGTGTCAGCCAGTTCCGGCAGCATGCACCGCTCAAAATATTTCAGCTTACCCTCATGTATCATCTCTGTCATGACATCGGCAGACGGATATTCCATTTCTTCTATATCCCATATAGTTTTTCCCCAGGCATACATGCAATCCGGTACTATATTGTAAGAATTCATCCTGGTTGTCTGGTACCTGTACACATTGAGCATTTTGTAATATTCTGAATCCCGGCCCAGATACCTGTCAAGACTGATCCCTATTATAGAATCCTGCATTGTTATCATGCTGTTATTAAAACCTGTGATACAAGTATAAATATCAGGCAACTTCCTTTCGGGGAAATAATACTTATAATATCTGAAAGATTTTTCCAGATCTTCTTCAAGAAAGGATATATCTTCATATTTCCTGCTTACAACCGAATAAACTTCGTTGTTTAGCTTATCGGTGCAAAAACTGAAAAGTACTTCATTGAACAAAGGATTGCTCATTTCTCCTGCATTAATGACATAACCAAATAATTGAAGGAAACCTTTATATTTCTCCGCAATTAAAGGGAACTGCTGTAACAGTTCTGCAGGATCAGCGCTAAAGAGATCCTGTTCAAGCCTTTTGATCTCAAGATCAACCCTGACAGAGGAAATATCCACTTTGTAGGGATTTTTTCTGCATGATACCAACAATGAGCAGGTTGATATCAAAACTAAAGGAATAAGAATACGAAGCTTCATTTAGACTGTTTTGAAGTCCGAAATATATAACTTTTCAATGGTTGACAAGTATCATAACGGCACAATCACTTCCATTATTATTTATTAATTTCGCAGAACAGTCAGAATTTATTCCGAATATTGCCGTTTTAGAACCATTTAAGTCCAAACAATATATCTTCAAGGGAAAATGGGACAAAAATTAAAGAATCCACCTGATCTGATAAAGTTAATTGCATTTGTTCTCCTCCTTTCAACAAACGCCGGGGCATACAGCCAGCCACGCAGCCGCCAGGAAAGACAATTCAAACCTCCTCCCGTAATAAGCTTTGGAGTTCATCTCGACCCTGTAATAAGCTGGTTCTCAACAGATGCAAGTACAATTAAAAATGAAGGTGCAAGACCGGGTTTCAACTTTGGGATCTCATATAATCAGTATTTCGGACCCAACTATTCAATCTCAACCGGATTGAACCTTATCAATGCCGGAGGCCGGCTTGTAAGTAATTCTCCTACCCGCTTCGAACTGATTAAACACCCCGACAGAATGGTTGATGTCGATTCCGGTGAATCAATCGTCTACAGAATACAGTATCTGTCTGTCCCCCTGGGATTAAAGCTTCAGACAAAGCAGATAGGCTATTACACTTTTTTTGCAGATCTGGGCCTTGATCCAAAGATCCTTGTAGGTGGTAAAGCAGATATACCATCCCTTGATATCAAGGGAGAAATAGCTACTTCTGAACTGAAAAAGATCAATATGGCCTACCATATAATAGCAGGACTTGAATATGGCCTTGGAGGAAATACAGCAGTGGTAGTGGGACTTGGCTTTGAGAATAATTTCCTTGACATAACAAAAGATCTAGAGAATCAGCCGGTTGATAAAGTATCACATAAATTACTCTCATTCCGGTTTGGAGTCATCTTTTGATTACAGGTAAAATGAAAATAACAATAGCTCAGCTCAATTATCATGTCGGGAACTTTGAGGAGAACAAAGCCCTTATCATTAATGCAATAAAAAAAGCAAAAGCTGATAAAGCCGATCTCATTGTTTTCTCTGAATTATGCATCCCGGGGTATCCGCCGCTTGATCTTCTCGACAGGAAGGAATTCATTGAAAAGTGTAACAGGACAGTCGCTGAGATCTCAGAACAGTGTTACGGAATTACTGCTATTGTCGGATCTCCAACTATAAATACGAATTCTGAAGGAAAGAAACTATACAACTCGGCTCTGGCCCTTTCAGAAGGGAAAATTATTTTTTCAGCAAGCAAAACCCTGATTCCTACCTGTGACATCTTTGATGAAAACAGGTATTTCGAGCCCTGGAATAAGTTTTCAGTTTTCAGATTCGGAAAGCTGAAAATAGCGATAACAATCTGTGAAGATCTCTGGGATGAGCAATCTTTTGATAATGAATATGAAAAAAAGAGACTGTATAAAATCTCCCCGATGGATGAGCTTGCAAAGCAAGAACCCGACCTGATCGTGAACATGTCTGCATCTCCCTTCGCATACAGAAAGACAAGTGCCAGGACTGAGATTTTCTTAAACAAAGCCCGCAAACATAAAATCCCTCTGATAAAAGTTAATCAAACCGGAGCAAACACAGAACTTATCTTCGACGGAGCTTCCAAAATAATCAGCTGTAAAGGAGAGATCATCCGTCAGCTTCCGTTTTTCGACGAGGCTGTTGAAACATTCTCTGTTGAAGAAATACTTGAAGGTCGTGTAAAACAAAAAACTGCTGAGAGGGATCCATACGATCTTATACATAAAGCACTTATAACAGGGATCCGGGATTACTTAAGAAAGTCAGGCCTGAAAGATTGCATAATTGGTTTGTCAGGCGGTATGGATTCCGCCCTGGGCCTTTGCCTTGCTGTCGATGCACTTGGGAAAGAACATGTCAGGGCTCTTCTGATGCCATCAAGGTATTCATCTGAAAACTCGGTTGAGGATGCTGTATTACTGGCAAACAGACTCGGGGTAAAATATGACATTATAAGCATCGAAAAACCTTTCAGGGTGTTTGAAGAAGAGCTAGCTCCTGTTTTTGCCGGGCGACCCTTTGACGTCACTGAAGAAAACATCCAGGCCAGGATAAGAGCTGTCCTGCTAATGGCTATTTCCAACAAATTCGGTTGCATACTCCTTAATACATCAAATAAAAGTGAAGCAGCAGTCGGATACGGAACACTCTATGGAGATATGGCAGGAGGCTTGTCGGTTATAGGCGACGTTTATAAAACAGATGTGTATGAGCTGGCAGACTACATAAACAGACAAAAGGAGATAATACCCCAGAGCATAATCAACAAACCCCCTTCTGCTGAACTGAGACCAAATCAGCTTGATACTGACTCATTGCCTGATTATCCTGTCCTGGATTCTATACTCTACCAGTATATTGAACTTAAGAAACCTGCTGAAAGAATTAAAGGAGAAGGAATTGACCCCGGCACAGTCAAAAAAGTGATAAACATGATCAACTCTAACAAGTTCAAGAAATATCAGTCTGCACCTGTATTGAGGATCTCGTAGAAAACTTTCGGCATAGTAAGGAAAATACCGCTTATTGCCAAAAACTAATCACTCCCGGTAAAACACCCTTTTCACCCTGGAGGGAATGGAGGTGAGTATTTCGTATGGAATTGTATGACAGGCTATTGCAAGCTCATCAATACTTATATTATCACCAAAAATCTCAACTTCATCATCAATTGATGCATCAATTCCGCTAATATCAGCCATACATGTGTCCATACATATATTACCTATCAATGGCACTCTGTTGTTCCTGATAAAAAGCTCCCCTTTCCTGTTGCCAAGGATCCTTTTAAGTCCGTCTGCATATCCTGCCGGAAGTACAGCTATTGTTCTCTCCTTTTCCGATATATCTGCACAGCCATAGCCTACAGGCTCTCCGGCCCCTATCTTTTTGATCTGGGAAATCCTTGTTTTGAAACGTCCTGCCGGTTTAAGGTTAACACCGGGAAAGTTTCCGATTCCGTAAATGCCAATACCCGGTCTGACCATATCAAAATGATATTGCGGGAAACGGGTAATAGCGGCAGAGTTGCATATATGCCTGAGGAAAGGATGCCCGATTGCCTCCCTTATCCGTTTAACAGCTTTAATGAATTCTCCAGCCTGCCTGTGAGTAAAATAATCATAACGCTCATCTTCACTTGCGGCAAAATGTGAAAAAACTGATGCAACCTTTATTGATTCGAGGCTGGCAAGCTTTTCTGCAAGCATGTCAATTTCGTCAGGCATAAAACCCAACCTGTGCATCCCTGTATCAATCTTAATATGAACCGGATATTGCACCAAACCGTGTTTTGCCGCAACACCAGTAAATCTCTCAAGAGACGGGAAACTGAATATTACGGGTTCAAGGTTATATCTTATTATCTGTTCTGAAGAATGATAATCGGGATTCATTACAATAATAGGTATCCTTACCCCTGAATTTCTCAGTTCCGTACCTTCATCTGCATAGGCCACTCCAAGATAACTTGCCCTGTGATATTCAAGAAGCTCTGCTATCATACCCGGCCCCGCTCCGTATGCAAACGCCTTAACCATTACCATTATCCTTGTCTCCGGATTAAGAAATCTTCTGAATTCATTAAGATTGTGTGCAATTGCATCAAGGTTTATCTCAAGTACAGTCTGATGTATCTGTTGTTCAAGAAGCTTGCTTATCTTTTCAAATTCAAATTTCCTTGCACCCTTGAGAAGGATAGTTTCATCGCGGAAGTAAGAGGGCGAGAAATCTGAAATAAAATCATCTGTCGATTTATAGAATTCAGTCCCCTTGCTGAAAAGAGAGCTGTTATCATAAAGATCCGGCCCTATACCTATGAACCTGTCAATTCCAAATCGCTTCACAAGTTTTGCAACTTCACCATAAAGATCCCTGCCCTGCCGTCCTGTCTGTATAAAATCTGACAGAATTAAAGTTGCCTTGCTGGTCTTTCGCAACGCAAGATATTCAATTGCCATTCCGAGCGATCCGGGGTCAGAATTATAATAATCCTCTATAAGCCTGCACCCGTTGATACCCGATTTAACCTCCATTCTCATGGCGACGGAGACAAGACCTGCAAGGCCTTTCCTTATTATTCCGGTATCGGTCTGGAGAGCCAGACAGACTGATAAAACTGTTATGGCATTTTCAACAGATGCCCTGTCATCAAAAGGGATAAGGAAATCATAGTTTCTACCCCGGAAGACTACTTCTACTGAAGTTCTTCCTTCCGACTGGTGTTTTATTTTTACAAATACTTCAGCCTCTTTGTTACACAAGGACCAGTCAATAAGCATCTTTGACTGCATTACAGGATCCCCGTCAATTAAGTTGCTTACAAAGTCATTATCTCTGCAATAAACTACAAGGGAACTATTAATGAATAATTTCAGTTTTTCCCTTGCTTTCATTGTCTGGTCACTGAAATTCTCACTGTGGGCATCACCAATATTTGTAATAATACCTATATCCGGGTCAATAACCTTCTGAAGATTTTCCATTTCGCCGGGTTTTGATATACCAGCCTCGAAGATCCCCAGCTTATATTTATCATCGAGTTTCAGTACCGATAAGGGCACCCCTATCTGGGAATTGTAACTTCTGGGACTCCTGATAACCGGGACTGTCAGTCCGAGTATATCAGCCAG